>Ga0209454_1000105_pt1 | contig 60904 bp, 52 predicted proteins | sample WorMetHERISLAND1_2_FD_187400 | JGI IMG/M metagenome (GOLD analysis project Ga0209454, IMG submission 187400) | Marine gutless worms symbiont microbial communities from Max Planck institute for Marine Microbiology, Germany - Olavius geniculatus... | ecosystem: Host-associated > Annelida >... | reverse complement strand
CATCGCCTCCTGCGCCCAAAAAATATATTTGCTTATATATAGGATCCGTGCTTCCCATATCGGGCTTGTCCAACTACAGGATAAGATTGTGGTTCGCTTCGCTCTCACAATCTATCCTTATTCGTTATGCCATAAAGAAGGCTCACGAAAATAATGCCAACATCCTGGTGTGCCATGTCATCAGCCAGCAATCGTTGTGGCTGGCAAAACAGGCGGCATATTTTCTCAATGACACCCAAAAAAACATTACAAAAGAAAAAACATCTGCGGCCTTGAAACGCATGCAGCAACAACTTGGTGCACTTTTTAGTAACGAGTTTAAAGATCATCCCGAATATGCTGATTGCATTGAACACTTACTGGTATATCACGGCAATGTCGTTGAGAAGCTGGTTGAAAAAGCCAATCAGTTTGGATGTGAAGCTATCGTCATCGGTCCTCACCATAACGGTTTTGTAAAACGGCTTTTTTCCGGCGGTACTGGGAAAAAAATTATCAACCAAACCTCAAAAGCTGTATTTATGGTTTCCGGCAAACAATGAAATCTATCCAAGAAAGTCTATTGCAGCTCGGGTTGTTGGAGAATTAAAAAGTCTTAAAAGGCAGGACAATATCTTCAAGGTTTGTCGACGATCATGAAGGTGTTTTGATCCGGATATAGAAAGGAGGATGCCGATGATACCTGAAATTCAAAAAATCTTATATGCGACGGATCTATCGCCTGATTCGGGCTATGCACTGCGCTATGCTTTGAATTCTGCCATAAAGCACGGTGCCGAAGTCATCATTTTGCACATTTTTGAGTTTGTGGATCCGGCCAGCCAGACACTGCTGAATCTATACCTTGATGAGAAGAAGTCTAAAGCCCTTTTTGATGAACATGCAGCCGAAGCACAAAATATCATTAGAAATCGGCTTAAAGCCATTCGTGATAAAGAATTTCAAGACTACCCTGAATTCTCAAATATAGTCGCATCTATTGAGGTGTGTGAGGGCTTTCCTGCTGAAGTGATTCTAAGGAAAGCGGATGAATTAAACTGCGATGAGATTGTTATGGGAACCCATAGCAAGGGAATAATTGCGAATACCTTTCTTGGGAGCACTGCTAAAAGAGTTCTGCGGCGCACCAGAAAACCAGTTTCTATTATTCCATTAACTAAAAAAGAGACCGATATTGCTTCAGATGATATGTGAAGAATTCCTCTGAACCAGACCCTGCCCATATAGCGGGTGAAAAACTATAACAGGAAAACTATAATAAAGGAGGTACGCACATGTTTAGTTCTAGACATAAAATTTTAATGAAAATGAAAAATCATTGGAAAACCTGTATGGCTGCAATCCTGGTGTTGCTGGTTTTTAATGTTTCATTTGCCTTTGGGACGGAGGTTCTGTTGGTAGTTGGCAAAAAAGATGTGGCCGTCGGTAAAAAAGCTTTGAGAGCCGGTGATGTATCCATCAAAAATCACCTGGCGAATCGAGGCTTAAAGGTAGTCATCCGCGAAGATGCAATTGTCAAAAGCGAAGATGCGTTCGGTATGGATCTTATCCTTTTATCTGAATCCGCCCGGTCAAGAGAAGTCGGCATTAAATTTCGCGATGTTACTGTTCCCGTCATCTGTTCGGAACCCTGGATATTCAGCAGTCTTGGTATGACCGGCCAGACGAAAAAAGTTGATTACGGTCGCAAAAGCCATCAGAAGGAAATTATTATCATCAATCCCGATCACCCCCTTTGCGGGTCCTGTTCAAAAGCGGTCCAGGTATGCAGCCGAAGCTTTTTTATGGGGTGGGGAGTTCCGGGCGAAAATGCAATCGCGGTCGCAGGATTATCCAAAGATCCCCATAAATGTACTATATTTGCTTATGACGCCGGCGTCCAAATGCCGGGACTGATCGCCCCCGCGAAACGGGTAGGATTTTTCCTTTTCAGGAATACGGCCAATGCCTTTACGTCTGAGGGCTGGGCATTATTTGATGCCGCCGTCGACTGGTCAATTTCGAATTCCGAAACTGTTTTAAAGTCAGAGCTACAAACCAAAACCACGGAGTAACAGGGCCACGACTATCAATGAGCGAAAAGCTCTGCATTTCATCTGTCACACTTAAGGCTACCTCTAATAATTGCCTTTTTGGGCCATAAATTGAAAACTATAGTGATAGCTGTTAGTAATTTGAAGTTAAAGGCCGGCTTATTCCAATGTTAATGCTTATCTCAATGCATTACGCGACTAGTTTGAAGTGCCTCAAGGCACCTGTGTCAATCAGGGGTTGGTTCTTACCCCGATGTCGCCAATGTTTTGTATCGAAACATATTGTAGGCCAGATTCCTCAGCCCGATTTTGGCCCTTGCCCGGGTTATACCGATGCTGCGCAATATTAAATCCCCGGCCATCATGGCCTGAACACCAAATACATGTTCCACTCGGCAGCGTGTTTTAGACCGGGTATGATTGCCATGCTTTTCTCTTTGTGTCAGTTTCTTATGGCGGTATCCTTTGCGTTGTACGCGGTCACGAAATCCACGCTTAGAAAGGATCTTCGATCTGTCTTTGGATCTGTATGCCGAATCGGCATATACATCGCGGTTTGTATTCGTATCATCAAGCAGGTCATCAAATACATGACTATCATGGGTTGCCGCATCGGTAACATCATAGTCACGGATCAGTTTGTTTTTTACATCTATATTTATATGATTCTTGTAACCGAAATGGTTCTTGCCCATCTTCTTTACCCAGCGAGCGTCGGTATCTTTTTGCCTTCGTTTGGCTTGATTCCAATCTTCAGGGATGTCGCCTTTGTTGATTCTTTTATTATCTTCACGGCTGTTACGCTGCTTTGGAGCCGATACAATACTAGCATCAACGATCTGGCCTTTTTGGGCAGCAAAACCGTTGTTACGCAAAAAATGGTCAAATTGATTAAAGAGTTCTTTGGTCAGATTTGCCTTCGTCAACTGCTCTCGAAACAACCAAATTGTCTTAGCATCTGGAACCCGATCTCCAAGGTTCAGACCCAAAAAACGCATAAAAGAAATCCGGTCCATTATCTGATATTCAACCGCATCATCGGAAAGATTGTACAGCGACTGAATTACAAGGATTTTGAACATCATCACGACATCGTAAGGTTTGGCGCCGGCATTGCTTTTACGCACTTTTTCACGAACTGTGTTCAATGTAGGACGGAAACTCTGCCAAGGAATAACATCGTTAAGATGACGAAGAGGATCTCCGTTTTTGTCAAGCTTCTCGAGGCGAAATTGCCAGTCAAAAAGTCCGCGTTGCATAATGGCTCCTTATCTCAAATATGGGTCAGCAACTATGAAGCAAAATTTACTGACAACTATATCAGCTTAGAGTCATAATGCACGAATTATTTTGAATAATTAGAGAAACCCATAATAGTTAATATTCAGACAGTTAAACAATATAAGTATAAATAATATATGGATATACTAATTATATTGACATAGTAAGTATACGGATATATAATAACAGTATAAAAACAAAAATCAATAGGGTTCTAAATAAAATATCACTAATAAGGAGCAGAAGTAATAAACGATAAATTTCAAATATTGTCACTTGATGGTGGAGGCATTAAAGGGCTGTTTTCAGCTGCGATAATGACCCATATTGAAAATGATCTGAACACGAGAATCTCAGATCATTTCGATCTAATCGTTGGGACGTCCACAGGTGGTATAATCGCGCTTGGACTCGCAATTGGGATGACTCCCAAAGAAATTGTACATTTCTATGTCAAAAATGGTCCTAAAATTTTCCCACCATCAATATTTGCCGAAAAAAGGCACTTATTCAAAATGAAATACAATAGTGATACGCTTGAATTAGCGATTAGAGAATGTTTTGGCGACAAAATAATGTCTGATTGTTTTAAGCGACTGGTTGTTCCTTCTTACAATATTAGCGAAGACGACATTTATCTGTTCAAGACCCCCCATCACAAACGATTAACCCGTGACTGGAAGATCCCTTTATGGAAAGTCGCTATGGCAACAAGCGCCGCACCAACCTATTTCCCATCATTTCAAAAACTTGACCATATCAGATTAATCGATGGCGGTGTTTGGTCAAACAATCCTACAATGGTTGGAATCGTCGAAGCTATCAGCATGTTGAATGTACCCTTGTCGTCTATAAAAGTATGCAATTTGGGCACTACAGATGAAATAAAAGGCAGACCTAAAAAATTGGACGAGGGTGGACTGTGGCAATGGAAAAATGATGCTGTCGAAGTCATCATGCGCGGACAAAGTATAGGGGCATATACTCAAGCTCTTCATCTTATCGGAAAAGGTAATATCCTGCGAATAAATCCTCCGGTACCAAAAGGATTATTTGAATTGGACAAGCTTTCTGAACACGAACTGCTTGCTAAAGCTTCTCATATTAGCAGACAATGTGCCCCCGCATTTAAGACTATGTTTACAAACCACATAGCATCAAAATTTGAACCCTTTTATAAAAATAATGGAGCAAATAATCATGAACCGCGAGGTTAAAGACCAATATAATATTTTTTTAGAAAATCTATCGGCCGGCTGTTGAGCCGCGAGAATCGCAGGCATGGGAAGAAAATGGTTTTTTATTTTCTTTTCATGCCGAGAATCGCAGTCGGCTCTAACGCACTTGATAGGCGGAGCGTGAGCGGAGCCTGTCAAGTGGGTTAGAGCGAAGCTCGACAGCCGGCCGATAGGCGGATGGCCGAAGGCCAAGCGAGCTTTAGCTCGCGGTCCGCCTATCAGAAGCAGATAGCTCTATTTGTTTCACCGTATTGAAGAATAGTTTGGAATCTGAGATTTATAATTTTTGCAATGGCATTTCAGACATGATCAACAGCTTTGCGTCCCAGTAGATGGAACGTGAAATGGCCACGGCCTGCTGCTACCCGCCGGCGATGGATTTCCCTGCCCAGGCTACCGAGAATAATGATTTCCTTCTTCGTGCATCCGAGATCGATTCCCAGGCGGAAATTCTTTTCGGCCATGAGTATTAACCTGTTGCCGTGCTGTCTCAATGGGCGCTAGGCCATCGCGCGATCCCTTGGCTGGGGACAACGGTCGATGCGCACACCCCTTTCTTGACAGGCATCTTTTTGTTTTATATATATCAAGTCATGACAAAATAGGTCCTGGGAAACGCCTGGACGTTGGCCGATAACAGAGACGGTTGCCGCCTTCCCGCCCGGCACCTCGCCGACCACCCCGGTTTACCCGACCAATCAGAAACGCCCGGAGATAGATATGAAACTTAAAATTGGTCTTGCCGGATCCAGCCAGCTCAGCTTTCCGGGAGACAAACCCGCGCTTTTCAATGCCTCGGTTGAATACATGCAGGGGCTGGCCGCAAAGCTGGAATTCGACTTATGTGTTCATCAACCGACGATCGTGACACCGGAGGATGCCCGGGGTGCCCGCGCTTTTTTCGAGGCCGAAACAATTGACTTCCTGCTCCTGCAGTGCACCACTTTTTCGGCCGGCACGCTGGTCCCGGTGCTTTTTAAAAATGCGCCCTACCGGATAGGACTCTGGGGACTCAAAGAGCCGACCCGCGAAGGGGTCATGATGCTCAACTCATTTTGCAGCATCAACATGTATGCCGGAATCATTAAAACCTATCTGAAGGAATATGGGATTGCGGCCAAATGGTTTTTCGGTGATCCGGGCGACGCAACGCTCACCCGGCGGCTCGACGTAACCGTGTCTGCCTTGAGGGCCGTAAAAAAACTGTGCCACGCTCGAATTGCCTTGATCGGCGGCATCGCGCCCGGTTTCGACGACCTCTATTTTGATGAACGCAAGCTGGAAAAGCGTTTCCCCGGCCTGCATCTCAATCGGCTCCACGAGTTCGGCGAAATCAGTGCCTTGGCCGATTCCTACAATGACGAGGAGATTGCCGAAGATGTCCGCAAAATCACCGGCGATGCCCATCTGATCAACGAAAAATCAATAAACCAGATCGGACTCAACGCCCGCTTCCACCGAGCTTACCGGCAGCTTATCACTGAAAACGGTTATGACGCCTTGGCCGTCAGCTGCTGGCCGAAGTTTCAGCAGCAATACAATTACAGCGTCTGCTCAGTGGTCGGTATGCTCAATGATGAATTGGTTCCGGCAGCCTGTGAAGGGGACGTGTTCGGGGCCGTCAGCATGCTCATCCTGCAGACACTGGCCGGCCGCCCCACTACCCTGGTTGACCTGGTGGATTTCGACCAAGCGGACCAGTCGGTAGAAGTCTGGCACTGCGGGCCGTCGGCCAAGGAATTTGCCAGAGGCGAACAGTACGATTTAAGCGTCAATTACCACGGGCTGCCCCAGACGCCGGGCCAGGCGATCAACTCCTGCGGCGTCACCCGGGACATGGTTTTTGCCCCAGGAGCGGTCACGTCCCTGCGGCTTTCCGGGGAAGCCGATCGAATGTTCATTTTCAGCGGCCGCATCCCTGAAACCGACAAACCGAGTTTCCACGGCTGCCGGGGATGGGTGGGGGACATCGCTTTGAACGGCGAGAAAATCGCCCTGCCGGACTTTATCAACACCATTATGGTACAGGGGCTTTCCCATCACTATACCCTGGCATACGGCGACTACACCGACAAGGCCTGCGAATTGAGCGCCTGGCTGGGATTGTCCAAAATAGAAAAGATTCCATATCAAGATTACCTACAGACTCCGCTGGAATACTAACAATGGTTAAAAAAACCGTATCTTCGATATTAAATGACCTCCGGGCAAGAGGGAAAAGAAAGACGCTGCTCGGCATCGGGCCCGTCTCCGAGAACGTCATTCGAGCGGCTTTCCGCTCGGCAGCACGGCATAGATACCCGCCCATGTTCATCGCCAGCCGCAACCAGATAGATGCCGACGAGGCGGGCGGTGGTTACGTGCGCGGCTGGAACCAGAAAAGATTCCGCGAACACATGGCCGCAGCGGCCCAAAAAGAAAATTACGACGGCCCGTTTTATCTGTGCCGGGACCACGGCGGCCCCTGGCAGCGGGACGAGGAATACCGGCAGAAACTACCGTTGGAAAAGGCCCTGGCATTGGCATTTAAATCCTTCAAGGCCGATATCGACAACGGCTTCGACCTGTTGCATGTCGATCCGACTAAAAATCCCCACATATCCGGGCAATCGGATATGGATGCCATTTTGGGCCTCACCATCGACATCATCACCGAGCTGGAGGCCTACCGCAAGGACAGGGGCTTACCGGAAATCTCCTATGAGATCGGCACCGAGGAAACCGACGGCGGGTTGACCTCGAAAGAGGCTTTTGAAAGCTTCATCAAGAAATATATGGGTGCGGCCGAATCCGGCGGCCTGCCAAAACCGGCCTTTGTGGTGGGACAGACCGGAACCCTGACCCGGCTTATCGAAAATGTGGGCGATTTCGACCCGATTGCCGCCCAGGCGCTTTCGTCGGTATGTGACAAATACGAAACCGGACTCAAAGAGCACAACTGCGACTATCTTCCCGAGTCGCAGCTTTGTCTGCACACCGGCCTGGGCATACACGGCGCCAACGTCGCCCCGGAGTTTGGGGCTGTCGAGAGCACGGCCTATCTCAATCTGGCGGCGGTCGAGGCCAGGCTGGCGAACCGGCGCGATCTCAGCGCTTCCAGAACCTCACAGGTTCTCATCCGAAATGCCGTTGACAGCGGTAAATGGAAAAAGTGGTGGACCACCGACCGGACTGACTTGGGCCCTAAAATTGACGCACAAAACGCTGTGCTTATTGCCAAAATCAGCGGCCACTACACCCTGGATGCGGCCGATTTTATCGCCGAACGCGCCAAGATGTATGCAAACCTGGCCGATGCCGGAATCGACGGCGACGAGTATGTGGTGGAGTCGGTCAGGGCTTCCATCGACCGGTACGTCCGCAATTTCAATCTTCATAACACGTTATAGGTTTCAGGTGTCGGGCCTTCGCCGCGACGTAGTGGCTTCGGCCACGCAGGCGGGTGTCAGGCAACCGAAGTCCAAGATCCCGGCACTTGAATCCTTTGAAATGTCACAGCATGCGTTAACATCGACAATAAATTGTCCGGATGATGTCGCCGAACGCCTAAAAAGTGAAAAACACCACGTGGGGGCGTTGGGGCATCACCCAAAGGAAAATCACGGCATGAAAATCGGCGTGGATATGGGGGGCACCAAAATTGAAATCATCGCCCTGGATGACGCCGGGAGAATTCTTTACCGCCAACGGATCCGGACCCCGGCCCGCTACAGCGATACCCTTGACTGCCTAACCAATCTTGTTGACGGGGCCGAAGCGAGTTTAGGCCGGAAGGGAACCGTCGGCCTGGGCATGAAGGGCAGCATCGATGCCGAGGGACGCGCCAAAGTATCGGCGGACTGCATCAACGGCAGGCCATTTATCACGGATGTCGAAAACCGGCTGAGCCGCAAAATCCGATTCGCCAACGACGCCAACTGCTTTGCTCTGTCCGAAGCGATTGACGGCGCAGGTGCCGAGTGCGGAGTGGTTTTTGGAGTTATTCTGGGAACCGGCTGCGGCGGCGGTTTGGCCGTCAACGGTAAAATACTTCCAGGGGCCAACAGCATCGCCGGGGAGTGGGGACACAATCGGATGCCTTTTGCCACCGCCCAAGAGCTCGAGGAGTTGAGAAACTGTATCCAGTGTGGCGTCCCCGGCTGCATCGAGACCTACCTATGCGGAACCGCCTTCAAGGACCTCTTTGGTCCCTTTGCAGGCGGCCCCTCCAGCGGCCCGGATACCGAAAATTCACCGGCGGCCTCGGGCCCCCAGGACGAATACTGTGACAGGTTGGCCCGGGGGCTGAGTACGGTCATCAATATAGTGGATCCGGAGGTCATCGTCTTGGGCGGCGGTATCTCGAACAATCGGTTTATTTATGAGAAGACCCCGCAACTGCTGAAAAATTATGTTGTCGGAGGCGAATGCACAACCCCCGTATGCCAGGCCCTGCACGGCGATTCCAGCGGTGTCAGAGGGGCCGCCTGGCTGTGGTAGTGGCCAATAGTTAAGAGATTCCAGAAAATATGCTGGAGCGTCGGGCCGGGTATTTTAGTCGAACAGGGTCATGGAAGTTGATAAATTCCAAGCACCAAATAACAAAAAACAAATAATATCCAAATTCCAATATCCAATAATCGATAGTTTTAGCCATCGAACCGAGTTACAATCGGGTAGAGCTAATGCCGACGGCGAACAGAAGACATCGAATACAGTGGCCAGACCGAATTGATTTACATCGCAGAATTTGGAGATTGGTTTCGGAATTGAATATTGTGATTTGGTCCGCCGGAGGCGGATTTGTTATTTGGGATTTCAATAATTTCAATAGTCAACTGTTGATTACACTACTGGACACGTAAGCCGGATGCAGGCCAGAACATTCTCCCACAACGTCATGAAGCAGGCCAATGAGGTGGCCATCTTCGAGTGCGTGCGGCGCCACGGACCCTTGACTCGCCGCGAAGTGCAAAAAATTACCGATTTGAGCTGGGGGACCGTGTCCAAAGTCATGTCCGCCGGCATCCATTCGAAGCTGTTCGTCGAAGTGGTCAAAACCGTCACCAAGGCGGGACGCAGCCCGACATGTATCGATATCAACACCGAGCGGAACCTTATCCTGGCCCTCGACATCAATGTAGTGGGAATCAGCGCGGTGGTCGTCGATCTCAAAGGCGAAGTCAAGCAAATGGTCAGCGAGAATATCAAGTCCTTTGAGGCGGAGGATATTCTCAATCAAATCGATATGATGGTAGCCATGATACTGGGCAGCTACATAAATACCGACAGCACCGTCCTGGGCATCGGATCTGCCTTGCAGGGATCTGTGAATGTCGAAGCCGGGATATCCGTGTTTAATCCTCATTTCAAGAACTGGAAGAACATCCCCTTCAAAGAGCATCTGGAAGGAAAGTTTCACCTGCCGGTTTTTGTGGAGCACGATCCCAACTGCCTGGCCCTGTCCGAGCTGGTATTCGGCCGGCACGACAAGATCGACGACGCCGTGTTCATTCGCTATGGCATGGGAATCGGCATGAGCATCATCCAGGACGGACAAATCGTACGCGGCCGGGACGGCAACGCCGGCGAGATGGGGCACATGATCATGGTGGATGGCGGCGACACCTGCTACTGCGGCAATAAAGGCTGCCTCGAAACCCTCGCTTCGGCCACCAGCATAATCAGGGCCGCGGGTGACAAGTTTCTAAAGCCTAACGGTGGTTATTCCCTCAAGCGCCGCGAGGTGATCAAACGGCTGGCTCTGGAGGCCGAAAACGGAAATGCAGAAATCGCGACGCTATTCAAAAAGGCGGGAACATACATGGGACGCGGCATCGCCAACGTTGTCAATATCCTCAATCCGGATCAGGTCATTGTGTGCGGCATCATGACCCAGTACCGCCATCTGTATGCCGACGATCTGCTGGCCGCCGCGCGCGGCAGCATCTGGTCGGATTCCAGCTTGAATATCAGCTATTCGGTCGGCGGCCGCTACCAGGTAGCGGTGGGAGCGGCGGGCATACTGGTCAACAAGATTCTTTCCGGCCACCTCCAACTTCACTAGTGTCCTTCGTGTAATTTACAAAACTATATTAGGTTATTACGCCGTTCCAATTCCCGAACTGAATTGTTTAAATCCCAAGTCACAAAACTCAAATAACAAATCCGCCTCCGGCGGACCAAATCACAATAGTCAAATTCGAAACCGGTCCTCGAAATTAGCGAATCAGGCGAACTATATCAATTCGGTTAGACTTCGATAGAATTTGGCTCTCTGCAGAAGCCGGGTCCGAGGCACCAAGATGTTTTGGTGATTGAAAGTTGGAATTTGGTCCGCCGGAGGCGGATTTGTTATTTGGTGCTTGGGATTTATTGGATTAAAAGAGACTGAGTTGCTTAGAATGCCAGTTCGAATTTTATAATTTTTTTTGGGCACAGCACTAACCAATGTTATATTTATCCTCCGTAACCGTGAACACCCTGTCGAAGATCGCCATGGCCTCGTCAATGACTTCGATAGGCATATGCAGGGCCGGAATGAGGGAGATCCGGCTGGCGTAGTAGCCGCCGCGTTCGAAAATCAGTCCCTGCCGCACGGCTTCATCGCGCACAAAGGCAGCAACTTCAGCCGGCACCGGCTCTTTGGTCTGCCTGTTTTTTACCAGTTCGATGCCCGTATACACGCCGACATTGTCGATCCACCCGATGATCGGGTGCCGGTCCTGGAGCGCTTTGAGCCCTGCCAACAGGTGGGCCCCGGTTTGGTTGACTTTTTCCAGGCATTGCCGGCTGCTGACTTTGTCCAGAATATAGTTGGCTGTGGCGCAAGCCAGAACGTTGCCGGCCTGGGTGTTGATGTGGCTGGCCGGCCCCCAGGCGCTGAAGTATTCCGCCCGGCCGACGGCGGCTGAAATCGGCAGCCCGCCGCCCAGCGCCTTGGAGGTGCAGATAATATCCGGCTCGATCCCGGAATGCTCGTAGGCCCACAGTTTTCCGCTTCTGCCCAACCCCGTCTGGATCTCGTCGACGATCATGATAAACCCGAATTTGTTGCAAATGCGCCGGATTTCGCCGAGATATTCGCGGGGAGGGACATAGTAGCCCGCCGAACTTTGAAACGGCTCCACCAAAACGGCGGCCACGTTGTTGCCGTCCACGCCGCTGGACATGACATTTTCACCCCCCTCGAGCAGGCGTTCGAAGGTTTTGAGGGTTTCCATTCCAAAACCCGGGAATTCGTCGTCCGGCTTGCGGTACTCATGGGGGAAATAGAAATATTCAACGGCTGCCGTGGGGGTTACCGGGTAAAAATATTGCCGCAACCCGCCTTTGCCCGAAAGGGCGGCCGTGCCGTAGGTAAAACCGTGGTAGTCGCCGTAAGGGGTGAGGATGTAAGGTTTGCCGGTAAAATAGCGCGCCGCCCGCACGGCCAGCTCGATTGCGTCCGAACCGGTGACCCCAAAGGCCACCTTGCTGTCGCCGCCGATGCCCGACAGCCGGCAGAGCTTCTCGCTCAATTTGACCCGCTCCGGGTGGGGAAAATCAAAATGGTGAATCAGCTTTTGTGACTGTTGTGCAATGATCTGGTTTATTTCCGGAATATTATGTCCGAACTGGGATACCGAAAGGCTGGAAAGCATGTCGATGTATTTTTTCCCGTCGGCGTCAAAAAGATATGAGCCGTCACCCCTTTCGATGATCGGGGGGACCTCACCGAACATTCCCCAGCCCACATTGCCGAAGGATTCGTACCTGGCGTATTTTTCAGCCAGGGCCTTGGTTTTCGGGCCGTAGGCCGACGTCTGCACCCGCTTCATAAAGTGGTCCCAACCCGGATTTGCTCTTTGCCATTGTTTGACGTTTTTACCCACGATGAATACCTCTTTTTATTCGTTTTCAATTTGTTGCCATTGAAAAGGGGTAGTGATGCCCTGGGCTGCGTGAATATTACCATCTGCGGCAGGCATGATCCAAAACCGTACGCGCAGCTCAGGACTCCAGGGACAGGGCCGTGTCTATCATTTCAGCCATAGTTTTCTTGGGTGAATAATCGATAAGTCGGGCGGCTTTTTCCCAGCTGATTTCGTAAGGTTCCAGTCCGGGGACCTCAACGCATTCACAGGCCACGCCCCTGGCCCGGGCGATTTTACCGGAATAATCGTGGTAGTTGAAGGGTTTGGGAGCGGATATATTGAAAATCTCACCCCTGGCCCGGGTGAAATTTTGCAGCCCCAGGAAAAAGCCGTCAGCGGTGTCATCCGGGTCGGCGATCTGGTCGACCACCGAATCTCCACTGGGATGGTGCGGGCAAAAAACGGCTTGGCGGTTGCTCATTTTGTCTTTTAACTCAGCCTGTCTTTCAGGTGAAAGGTCGCCCTCATAAAACTCATAGTCATACAGCCTTAGCAGTTCGTCGGCTTCCAGGGCCCAATTGATGCGGATGACGCTCCACGGCAGGTTGTAGCATTTCCCGTAATTGGCACACATCTGCTCTCCGAGGATTTTGGCAATCGCATAGAAGCGCCCGTCAGCCGGACGAAGTTCGATATCCTCGGCAATGGGCGCCTCGAAGGTCCGGGGCCCGGTGTTGTAAACCGCGTCGGTGCTGGCGAATAAAAAGAGGTCGAAACTATCCAGGCGGTTGGCGGCCTCGAGGAGATTGAAGGTGCCGGTGAGTATGTTCTCGTAAACCGCGGTGTTCTCTTTTTCAAAATTGAGCGGTGGCCACATGTCGAAAGAGGCGGCCAAATGACAGACCATATTGCATCCGGCCAGCGCCTCTTCCACAAATGCATTGTCCAGGATGTCGCCTTTAACAAGTTCGAGATCGCCTTGCGGGACACCGGCCGGCGAGTTGTTGTGTACCAGGGCCTTTACCCGATAGCCGTTTTCGAGCAGCATCGGCAGCACCCGTTTTCCGATACGTCCGGTGGTTCCCGTTAAAAATACGCTTTTACCCATTTGAATGCTCCACCCAGGCTGCGGTCCGCCGCGGCAGACCAGTGAAATGTAAGCAGCCGTGCAGATGGTATTTATACCTCTTTTCAAAAAAACGTTCTGAAATACTTGAAGGGGGGTACAAGCGGTTGTAGAAAAAAACGTTCAGATACGTTGGTATACGTTGATATACGTTGGTATACGTTTGGATAACGGAACGTTTTTTTCTACAACCGCTATAAACCGTCTGCACGGCGCTGGTGTTGAACTCCCAATACTATCGTGAAAACTTCATATGATTAACAATGGAAACCTAAACAGGTCGGCTTAATGGCCATAAATCCACTTCTGCATTGCGGGATCATTGACATTATCCGGAGTGAAAAACTCAAACCCGGGGGTTTGGTTTTTGGGCACTTCGGCGCCTTGATTGAAAAATTTATACCCCCACTCCACCGCCAGGGCACCCATTTCGGCGGGTTTCTGGGCTAGAATGAAATCGACCTGGCCGGCTTTGAGGGCATTGATGAGATCATCAGAAGCATCCCAGGCGGCAATGATCAGTTGTTCCCGTTTGCCGGCGTTCACCACGGCCTGATAGGCGCCCTGGGCGCTCCATATGTTCGTCCCGAAAACACCTCTCAAATCGGGGACGGCCTGGAGCTTGGTGAAGACTTGCTGCTGGGCTCTCTGCTGCTGCTCCAGGTTGTAGTCGACGCCGACGAATTCCATGCCGGGGTATTTGGAAAGCCCTTCTTTAAATCCCAGGTAGCGGTCGTTGTTGGAAGAAACATCGGGGCTGGTGCTGTTGCAGTAAAATTTGCCTTTGGCGCCCGACAACTCCGCCATTTTCTCGGCCACCCGCATACCGCCGAGCTTGTTGTCGGTGCCGATATAGGCCAGCGGGAAGCTGAACTCGCTTTTCTTGGAGTAGTCGCCGTCGCCGATGTAGGTATCGACCGTTATAATCTCGATGCCCATGTCGTAAACGCGTTTCAGCGGGGCGATCATCGCGTCGTTGGAAGTAGGCGCCACGATGAGCAGATCGACATCTCCCATGGCAACGGCGGCATCCATGATGGGGGTCTGAACCTCGGGCCCCCAGGCCTTGGGATATTCGGTAATCGTGAGGTTTACTCCCAACTCCTGGGCTTTTTCCTTGGCGCCTTTGGCGATGGAAAAGTAAAATGGGTCGGTTTCACCGGGGACGAAGATAAAATTGTAGGGTCCTGCTTTCTTTTTGCCGGCGAAAGCCGTGGTTCCCATCAGCACCAGACTAAACGAGATAAACATGACAAGTAAAATTCGACTGATCTTCATAATCACCTCCATGCATTGGTTGAATGTTGTCAATAGGGTGGTGGCCCGGTTACACAGCTTAATAATATCATGTTATAACATAAAGAACCGAGACGTGAAGAATAGGTCTCATAATACTGCTTCATTTCTTGCTATGCAAGCATTTACGGGCTGAAATTAGAATATATTGAAGATCATGTCAACCCATTTAATCGCGTGGGTGAGGTTATGTATAAAGACTTGATAAAATTAGCGTTGACTTTGACCGGCTTCGCTTATAATATCCAGCGTTGTTTCCCGGCAACTCACCGACCAGTCCCAGGCTGAAACGTCAGATACGCCTGATAGGGTAATCAGCAGATTTTTACTACTACGAATGCGCTATTGGCACCGCGCGCAAGCGCGCCGGTCCTGCGCCGGGCGGTGCTGGCAGCCTTCTGAAAACGGAGACGCGATATAGAAGCAAACCAAAGGTGAAGGGACAAAAACCGTTATGGAAACCCACCTGATGAGTTTGGACCAGGATACCGGCCGCCAAAAGTTCATCAATTATTTCACCGGCAACTGGGTCTATGTCTTTATGCTTCTGGCGATCGCTGTTTTTTCCGTAACGGGCAAGGGATTTATCAACCTGGGCAACATCCAGAATATCATCCACCTGTCCACCATTTTAATAATCCTGGCCACGGCCGAGACGTTTGTGATCGTAACCGGTGGAATCGACCTTTCGGTCGGCATGATGTTGGGGCTGGCCTCGGTGACTGCAGCGAAAATCATGCAGATGATGTATGCGGCCCAGTATTCTCTGCCGCTGCTTATCGGCTGTGCCATTCTGGTGAGTCTGGTCCTGACTCTGATCCTCGGCACCGTCAGCGGCCTGCTGGTGGCCTACTACAACCTGCCGCCGTTTATCGCCACCCTGGGCATGTGGGGGGTGGCCAACGGCCTGGCCCTGAAAATATCCGACGGATATCCGATTTCCTTTCTTCCGCCCCAGCTGGCCGTCATCGGCAACAGTTTTTTCTTTTACTACCGGGCCGACAAAGGCCTGTCGTTTCTGGTTCCGCCCGAGGGCCTCAGCCGCCAATCGGCGGACCTGGTCAAACTCATCCCGACTTCGATTGTCTATGTCGGCGTGATTCTGGCGGTTACCATCTATATTCTCAACAGGACCCGATTCGGACGGCACGTCTTTGCCATTGGCGGCAATGTGGAGGCCGCCAAGCGCGTGGGTGTCAACCTGAAAAACCGCTACATCAAAATATATGCGCTTTCCGGCCTTTTGGCCGGTCTGGCCGGTGTTTTCGACCTTTTTCAGGTCGGCGTAGGAAATTTCACCCGCTTCAGCGCCATGTATGAACTTTTTGCCATCGCCGGCGTCATTATCGGCGGAGCCAGCCTGATGGGGGGAAGGGGCAAGATCATCAATTCGGTGGCCGGAGTGCTGCTCATCGGCATTCTCGAAAGCGGTCTTTTGGCCTCCGGGGTGGAGCCGTATTTCCGGTTCATCGCTGTGGGTGTCCTGATGCTGGTCGCCGTGATCATGGACAACGTGTTTCCCGACAGAAACTAATGAACATTGAACATCGAACGTCCAACATCGAACATCGAATAATGTATTCTGTCTATAAAAAAAGCTTGAGCGGCCTGTCGGGTCGTAGCCGTAGGCGAGGACTGAAGCGATTCCTTCCTTCGAAATTCGTTATTCGACACTTGTCCGCCGGAGGAGGATTCTGCGGTTCTGCGGTTTGCTTTTTAACTTAATGTAGTTTCATATAAGCGCGGCCGCTGGCCAAAAAAACGACCAGTCTGATCAAAGAAGAAACTGATTATTTTCACGCAAAGACGCCAAGGCGCCACGATAAATTATAATATTTGCTATTTCCTTTGAGTCTTTGCGTCTTTGCGGCTTTGCGTGAGATAGATTTTTCGTAGTTTCAGACGAGGTTTCAGTGTTCGGCACCGCCACCCTGACACCTGAAACCATCAGCTGCCTATAGCATGGTGTCAGAAAAAATGGCCTAAAGGCCTAAAGGATCGCAATGGAAAGTGGGTTGACAATATCCTACCGTGGCAAGGATTTTTTAAACACCATCGGGCGCAATTGGGCCATCATCTTCCTTGCTCTGGAAGTGTTGTTTTTCAGCTTGGCGGCCAGGCGGTTTTTCAGCTTTGCCATTTTTCAAATCATTCTTTTATACGGTGTGCCGCTGTTCTTGCTGGCCGTAGCCCAGACGATGGTGATCATTACCGGCGGCATCGATTTGTCCATCGGTTTTGTTCTCGGGCTGGCCTCGGTGGTTTGCTCCAAAACCATTGTTGTCCTTGCCGGGGCCGGCATTCCACCCGGAGCCGCCATTGCAGTCGGCGTCGTGTTTACGCTGGTTTCCTGCTCGATTCCGGGGGTGATCAACGGCCTGATGATTTCGCGCTTCAAGGTCCCCCCGCTGATTGCGACCTTTGCCATGTTCGGCATCGCCCACGGGGTGGCCGAGTTGATTTTGGGGGGCGTATGGGTCAAAAACATGCCGCACCTGGCCAATAAAATCGGCAACAGCTACCTGCTGTACTTCGTGCCGGACCACAACCAGATTTCTTTTCTCGTAAAACCGGTCGTCGAACGGGGCACTGAGATCGTGAGCGTGATCCCCAATGTCACCATTGCCGCGTTTATGGTCATCCTGATATTCAATTTTAAACTCAACCATACGAGATTCGGCCGGTACACCTACGCCATCGGGGGCAGTGCCACTTCGGCCATTAGGGCCGGCGTGGACAACGGCCTGCATCTGATCAAGGTTTACTCGGCCTCCGCCTTTCTGGCTGCGGTCGGGGGCGTGCTCTATTCCCTGATGTTCGTCACCGGCAAAGGCGACGCCGGCACGGCCTTTTTACTGGATGCCATTGTGGCGGTGGTAATCGGCGGCGCGAGTCTCATGGGCGGCAAGGGCACGATTCGTGGATCCATCACCGGCTGCTTCATTCTCATTGTTCTGGAAAACGGATTGAGAATGTTGGGTGTCTCAACATTCGACAAATATATCGCCGTCGGGATCATTCTGGTGATCGCCGTGCTGATAGACAAAGTAACCGTCCAGGAAGAGGCCTGATCTTAAGAGGAGAAGATCATGACAGATATTATTCTTGAAGCCCGCCGTATGGTCAAACAGTTCGGCGGCCTGGTGGCTGTAAACGATGTTGATCTGGAGCTGCGCCCGGGCGAAGTGCTGTGCCTGCTGGGAGACAACGGTGCGGGCAAGTCGACCCTGATCAAATGCATTTCCGGGGTGTACAAGGCCGATGCCGGGGAGGTTTACTGGGAGGGCAAAAAGGTGCGCATCAACAGCCCTGCGGATATGCTCAAGTATGGCCTCGAGACCATCTATCAGGACCTTTCCCTGGCAGGCAACCTGGACGTTCCCGCCAATATTTTTCTGGGCCGGGAAAAAGAAAAAAAGAAGTACGGTTTTATCAAGGTGCTGGACAACGACTACATGTACAAGGAGTCGCGCAAGATTCTGGACAACCTCGATATCGAGGTGCCCAAGCTGCGAATCGGCGTATCGAAGCTTTCCGGCGGCCAGCAGCAGGCGGTGGCGACGTCCCGTTCGATTTACTGGAACGCCAAGGTGCTGATCATGGACGAACCGACAGCCGGTCTGGCGGTGGCCGAGCAGCAAAAGGTGCTCAGCCTGGTCAACCGGCTCAAGGATGACGGCATCGGGATCATTTATATCACCCACCAGATGCGCGACGTGTTCCTGGTGGCCGACCGGATAATGGTATTACGCCGGGGAGAAAAAGTCGGTGAACGGCTGGTAGACGAAACGACGCCTGAAGAAATTGTGGGCCTGATCACCGGCGCAGACACGGTCGGTGGCGTCGACCATGAGTTTAAAAACTATTGAGCCGACTCAAAATCCACCTGCGCTTTGGCGGCAACCAAAAATTGCTGCATTTCCCGGCGGCTGATTTTTCCCATGACATAGTCGGGCTTGAAGGGGCTGCCATCTTCCCAGATCCAATCCTTGTTTTTGAAGGCTGTGACCAGGACGAAAAAAATCCCCAGTCGGGAGCAGGCACCGTCGGCGACTTCGTTGTCGCCGAACATGGCCGTTTCCTTCCCCCGAACCTCGAGGCGATCGAGCACTTCCCGGAATGTGCGGGGATCCGGTTTTTCAGCGCCGATTCCTTCCGAGACGACGATGGTGTCGAAAAAATGCGCCAGGCCTGTCTTTTCCATGTAGGCATCCACCCGCTGCACCCGCTCGTTGGACAGCAGTGCCAGGCGGATGCCGTTGTCCTTCAATAGCTGCAGCGCCGCCACCACGTCCGGGTCCGGGTAAAATTTTCCGATCAGTATCTCTCTGTATTTCTCCAGAGCGTCCCGGGGGGAGACGGCTTCAACCGCCAGGGCTTTGAAGGTCTGTTCGAAAAAATCGGGCTCACCGAAGGTGTGGCTGATAAAGGGCCGGTTCATGGCGTAATTGAACCGCCGGTAGGTGTCGGCGAACACTTCCGGCGAGTCGATCCTCGCCGTGGTACACAGCCAGTTTCCCAGCTCCAGGGAAACCGCCTCAACCAGCAGGGTGTCGTTGACCAGGGTGTTGCCCAGGTCGAACACGCAGGCTTTTATGGGCCTTTTTTTTGAAGTAATCATCGGTTTCCTGTTTTCGTGACAAGCTGGTTATTCAAATTGTCGCGGTAGCACTTCGGGTAAAGATTATTTGCTAATGTTTAATAGTTTAGAAGGCATAAAATATAAGTAGAACAAAATGACACAGTCAGAGAATTCTAATAACGATCAACCAACAACGACCCATCGAACGCTTTTTGCCCGGTTAAGGTATTCGTTCCCAAGCCACATGTCAACCGCCGGATGGACGGCATCGGGGTAGGCCAAATAGTAATTGAATTTTAGACGCATTTTTGAAATGATGCCACGTGTGGTGGAATTAAATGTTTTGCGGGCCGGTTAATTCCTAACTGCGGTTTACGGGGGTTGGCCGGCGCGGGAAGTATTTCAAACGTTTACAAGGGGAAGGGGGTTGCCATGAAAATTGGACTCATTGGTGCCGGCAGAATCGGCAAATTGCATGGTGAGGTGCTGACCTACCGCATTCCGGAAACCGAGATCAAAACGGTCGCTGAAATTTATGCCGAAACGGTCAAAGATTGGGTCAAGCAGCTGCGCATACCCAATCTTACCACCGACTACGCCGAGGTCTTAAACGACCCGGAAATCGAAGCGGTCCTGATCTGCTCGTCAACGGATACCCACGCCCACCTGATCGTGGAAGCCGCCGGTGCCGGCAAGCACATCTTCTGCGAAAAACCCATCGATTTCGACATCGGCCGGATCAACGAGGCCCTCGATGCCGTAAACGCGGCCGGGGTCAAATTGCAGATCGGATTCAACCGGCGCTTTGACCACAATTTCAAGAAGGTCCGCGATGTCGTCGCCACCGGCGGTGTCGGTGACGTCCACATTGTGCGGATCACGTCCCGTGACCCAGCGCCTCCGCCCCTGGAGTATGTGAAAGTGTCCGGAGGCCTTTTTCTGGACATGACCATCCACGACTTCGACATGGCGCGGTACCTGTCCATGAGCGAGGTAGAGGAAGTCTACGCCCAGGGGGCCGTTCTGGTCGATCCGGCCATCGGCCAAGCCGGGGATGTGGACACGGCCATCGTGACCCTTAAATTTGAAAACGGCGCGCTGGGTGTCATCGACAACAGCCGCCAGGCGGTCTACGGATACGATCAGCGGGTGGAAGTATTCGGCACCAATGGATGTGTGGCGGTCGAAAACGATTTGCCCAATTCGGCCCGGATCAGCACTGCCGACGGGGTCTTGGGTGAAAAACCGCTCTATTTTTTCCTGGAGAGATACCAGGATTCATACATCGAGGAAATCAAAGCCTTTGTCGGCGCTGTGCGCAGCGACGAGCCCCCGCCGGTCACCGGCAACGACGGCCTGCAGCCGGTTCTCATCGGCCTGGCGGCGCTGAAGTCCTGCCGGGAGAACCGACCGGTCAAGATCGAAGAGATTGCCGGTTCGGCTTAATAACTACTTTTTACAGCTAGAAAAACAGGCTCACGGAAGCTATATTACAGGCGCCTGGGTAGTGCCTAATTGCCTATTAGGATTTTATCTATAAAAGTTAGCCAAAATACCAACCGCACAGAGTGGGCGGCTATTTTCAATTAAAATGTGATTCTTTGTGAGGAGGACCAATTGAGCAGCAATCCCGTAATAGAGGCACTCGGAAGGCGTCTGCGATTGGCCGTCATCGGAGGGGGGCCCGGATCGTTTATCGGCGGCATGCATCGCATGGCGGCAAGAATCGACGACTGCTACGAACTGGTTGCCGGGGTGCTGTCTTCCGATCCGGAGCGTGCAGTTGCCCGGGCCAGAGAAATCGGCCTGCCCCAAGAACGGGGATATCCTGAGGTTGCCCGCATGCTCGACGCCGAGAAACAGAAAGAAGACGGCGCCGATGTGGTTGCCATTATGACGCCCAATGACAGTCACTTCGAATACGCTGCGGCGGCCCTCGAGCATGGCTTGGATGTCATCTGCGACAAACCGATGACCAACACCGTCGCAGAAGCGCAGGCCCTCCATGACAAAGTCGTCCAAAGCAAGAGAATATTCTGTCTGACTCACAACTATACCGGCTACCCCATGACCCGGCAGGCCCGCGCCATGGTCGCGGGCGGCGAACTGGGGATCATACGGCTGGTCCAGGTTGAATACGTGCAGGGCGGCAAGGCCGATGAGAGCCAACCCGACCCGCCGGCCGGTCCACGTTCCTGGCGCTTCGACCCGGATAAAGGCGGGCCCTCTCTGGTAATGGGCGATATCGGATCCCATGCCCACAACCTCCTGCGATTTGTCGGCGGCCTGGAAATAACCGAGGTCTGTGCCGAAAGGGGAGCGATCGTCCCGGGAAGAAAGGTCGACGACTACGCCGGTGCCCTGCTGCGTCTGGAAAACGGCGCCCGGGGAAGTTTCTGGGTTACCCAGGCCGCCGCCGGAGTTGAAAACAGCCTGAAGATTCGAGTCTGCGGCACCAAGGGCTCCCTTGAATGGCACCAGGAGACCCCGCAAATCCTGACCTTCAAACCCCTGGGGTCGCCGGCCCAGACCAGAACGTCCAACGGACCGGAAACCCTCCCGCTGGCAGCCGGGTCTCATCGGATGGTCGCCGGTCACCCGGAAGGATTCGCCGACGGATTTGCCAATATCTACAAGGATGCGGCCGAAGCCATCGCCTGCAGAATCGCCGGCAAAGAGACCGATCCGCTGGCCCTGCATTTTCCCACTTCCGCCGACGGTCTGGCCGGCGTACGTTTTATCGAGGCCGTGATCCGATCGAGCGACAATGGAAGCAGCTGGGAAAAGGTGTTTTGATAGGCACCCTTGCATATCTGCAGCACTGTTTTAGCTTGTAAGTATATTTTCTATCCGGCAAGGCCACCCTACCAGGCCGCACATGTCCGAAAATCCCGTCCCCGGTCGAATCCGGTGCGCCTGCCCCCGATCACAATCACATCCAACACCTGTCGACACAGGTCCCATCTTAAACAGGAGACAAACCATGAGCCAGCGAGCCGAAGAACTATCCAAACGAATCGAAGCATTCAAAGACGACGTCATCGCGTTTGTAACCGCGTTGTCCGACGAAGAATGGAACGCCCAATGCGAGTGGGAAGAATGGACCGCGGGTATGACTGCACGCCACGTCGGCGCGGGGCACTTCAGAATTTTCGAGATGGCCGGCATGATCCTCGACGGCAAGGATCTACCACCGTGGACCATCGAAGAGATCAACGCGATGTCCGACAAGGAATCCCGCGCCCATGCGGACTGCACCAAGGATGAAGCCCTGAATGCCCTGCGGGAAAACGGAGCCGAACTGGCCGCATTCGTTAGCAAACTGAGTGATGAGGAACTCGACCGCACGGGCAGCATGCCGGCCTTTGGCGGGGACGCGAGCGTCAACCAGGTGATCGAGTTCGTCATTTTCCAATCGGCCCAGGAGCACCTGGACAGCATGAAGGCCGCCGTCGGCAAATAGGCCGCCCGATTATTCCCCTCACAATCCAAACAAGCCCTCAAATTGGGGGACATTTACAACACGTACAAACTAAAATTGCGCCTCAAAGCCTTTTAGGTTATGCGTTTTGTAGAATGCTCCCCAATACTCTCGATATTCCGATATCTCAAACTTCATTTCAAAAAGGAATTCTTTAAAAAAACTTCATAATCGGGCAGCCGGAGGTTTCTCTCCTCCGGCCCCCACACCACCTAGCAAGCGGGTCCACACTACGCGGTTCCCAAACAACTTCGAGCCGTACCTGGATAACGTATAACCGACAGAATTTTGATAAGAAAGGAGCAACTGCAGCCTTGCACCTGGCGGGGCTTTGTTGGGCGGTCATAATGCATTGGGCTTAAAATAACATATTGACATACGGATTCCTGTAGTTTATATTTCGTAGTGTAAACTACAACGGATGGGGGCGGAATCATGAAAGCAACTGCAAAAGATCTAAGGTTCCATTCAAAGGAACTGCTCGATACTGTCAGCAGGGGTGAGGAAGTCATAATAACCTTTCGTGGCAAGCCTTGCGCCAAACTTATTCCTTACCGTGACAAAAGGAAGGCAAGCGCAGAGAACGAATTGTTTGGAATCTGGAAAGATAACGATAGAATACAGGATGTTGATGGATATGTCAGGGGATTAAGAAAAGGAAGATACTAAATGGTTATCGATACCGATGTTCTCATCTGGTACATGAAAGGGAATGAAAGGGCGCAAAGAGCTATTGAGAATTCAACAAATTTCTTCATTTCTGTCGTTACTTATATGGAATTGGTCCAAGGCATGAGAAATAAGAATGAGCTTAGCAATTTTCGTAAAGCTCTGCATGGCTGGAACTCGGAAATTCTCTATATTTCTGAAGAGATATCCATTAAAGCGATGTTCTTCGTCGAACAACATTATTTAAGCCATTCTATTCAACTTGCAGATGCTTTGATTGGTGCTACGGCAATTGCATATGGGCTTCCAATTCTTACGGGGAATGACAAACATTATAAAATATTTAAAGACGCTCAAATCAAAAAATTCCGACCTTAGTCGTCTAAAACCTCAGCGAATCGGGAAACCGGGGGTCATTCACCCGTCGCCCCCACACCGCCTAGCATCCGCCCCAGGCGGACTAGGCCGCTTTCAAAGTTCATCGAGCCTTGGCTGGATAAAGCATTTATTCGTGAGCTGCTCAAAACTCATCCAAAGGGGACGTTTTCATGGATTCTGCGAAAGCGAGACTGAAATCCTTGGCCGTAAATCTCGGTGCCGACTTGGTTGGCGTAACCACCAGGGGCATCCTCGCAGACGGACCGCCCTCGGCCGATCCGCGTTACCTCCTGCCATCCGCAAACTCGGTTATTTCTTTCGCGCTTGCGCTGGATCGAGATATGGTAAAGGCCTTCATCAGTAAAAAGGAGTGGCGGCCCCATTGCAGCAACCGCAAAACGATTGCTCAAAAACTTTATGCCATCGGCGATAGGCTAGTCGATCAGCTCAGAGCGGAAGGACACGAAGCTGTCAACGTAGACCTCAACAATAATTATCGACCCGAGGAAGCCGCCCGTGACGTTACCGAAATGACCGAATTTCATCCTGAATTTTCTCACCGCTATGCGGCCCTCGCAGCAGGCATCGGGCGCTTGGGCTGGAGCGGCAATTTGCTGACCAGGAAATATGGCGCCCAGGTTGAGCTTGGCAGCGTTTTGACCTCCGCCTCATTGGCGCCGGATACACCCATTCCGGATAATGAACATCCCTGCGATAAATGCAGAATGTGCAGCCTGGTCTGCCCGGTGGAAATGATTCAATCCAAAGCCTCGACTCAAGTTGCCGTCGCCGGAGTTACTGAAATTATATCCCGCAAACGACCTAACACCTGCTGCTGGATCGGCTGCACCGGCTATGAGGGCTTGGCTGCTTGCCGGACCTGGTCCAACTGGAGCCCCTACCGCCTCGGCTACCCGCTGCCCGAAGATAAGCGGGAACTTGATGCACTGTGCATCGGCCTGCAGAAGAAAGATCCTCAGATGCAGGCAGCCGACAACAGCTTCACCAACTACCGTCAGGCGGTTTTCGATCCTGACTGGTTTTACTACACCGTTTGCGGTTTCTGCCGGAACGTCTGCACGCCCCGCCGTGAGGACCGAATCGCCAACCGCAGGCTGATCATCAATTCGGGCACTGCCGCCCTGAAGCTGGACGGCTCCCATGTGGTGGCCGACGAAAATGCTGTGGAGGTGCAAACTCCCTTTGGCCTGAACGTGGTCGTAGCAAGCGAGGATCCATCGCATGAATGGCCAAAAACTCGAATATGGCCGGGCCAATTCCCGCTGGACCGCGAGGTGATCGAGTACCTGGGCCGTCGTCATGTTATTTCTAAGGACATATAAGGGGGCGCTGCGGTTTAACGGGTTGGGTGACGTTTGATATGATAAAGACACACCATCAAACCACGAAACCCTGAGGGTAAAAAAGACATACGACGAAAGCCGGCGATTACGTAAATAGCGTTGACGCTTTTTTGAAGGACATCCCGGAAGAATTACGACCGGCTGTGAAGGGATCTGCAAAAGAGCACAGCAAGAAAAAGTGAAATGAAAAATCTACTGACCACCGAATCGATTTCCAGGCAAGATCTCGAGTCGATATTCAGGCAGGTCGCCAATCAGAATACTTTGGATGCGCGTAGACCCGGGGCCTGCTCGTTTCAGGGTGCGGGGACCAGAACCCGCACGACTTTCATCCAGGCCCTTGTTCAGCTCGACCTGGACTACATCGATCTGCCGGTGTTCCTGGATACGAATGAAAATCCGCGTGATCTGGCAGGATATCTCGATGTCTACTACGATCTTTACATCATCCGCTATCGCGACCATACCCGATTGACCGAGTTTGCCGGGCATTCCCAACGCCCCGTCATAAACGCCATGTCCTCGCTCGAGCACCCCTGCGAAGCCATTGCGGACGCCTACTGGTTCGACAGCACCCAAAGACCGCTGGATGGCGCCAGGATTGTCCTGTGGGGGCCGACCACAAACGTATTACGCAGCTGGCAAAATGTGGCCTCCGCCGCCGGCGCCAGGGTGCATGCCGTAGCAGAAGCCGGCGATCTGCCCGATGCGGCAGATCTGGTGGTCACCGATGGCTGGCCTGAGCTTCAGTCGGACAGATCGCCCCAGGGCCTGGCACTTGATCATCTGGAGGTAATGGGCGATCCCGTGCTGCTGCCGACGCCGCCATTCACGGTTGGCAAAGAGCTTTTGTTTGATCCGGTGGCCTATCCCAAGTTTGCCGGCTATTCGCAGAAGGCTTGTCTGCTCGATGTGCAGAAGGCCATTATTCAATTTCTTCTTAACACCCATAAAAGTTGAGCCATGAAACCAGTCGATCTCATAGAACACCCGGAGGGCGGGCGCTTCCGCGAGGTATTCAGATCCGCCCAAACCGTCACCACCCAGGACGGCAACACAAGATCGGCCCTGACCCACATTTACTTCTCCCTGAAGCCAGGTGAATTCAGCCGCTTTCACCGGGTGGCTGCAGATGAAATCTGGAACCTGTACCGGGGAGCGGGGATCAACCTGTTCACCTGGGATGGTACCCAAAAACCCCCTGAATGCACCACCCTGGCGGCCGACCGCAATCGCTTCTGCCATGTCGTGCCCGCCGGCATGTGGCAGGCGGCAGCGCCGGTTTCAGGAACGGTCCTGGTGGGCTGCTCGGTGGCACCCGGCTTTGAATTTTCAGATTTCACCCTAATGGATCCGGACTCGGAGGATGCAAACCTGCTTATCACTGTATCCCCCGAGATGGCCAGATACACCATTTCTTAAGGTGCATATCAAGCTGGCTGATCTGGCCGCAATTTAAAGGTTACGGCAGGCGGGGCGGCCAGGCGTCGCTGAACCTCAACGGCAAGGAAGTGAAATGGGTAAAACGAGAATAAGAGCGCTAATTTTAGATTATGGCGGTGTGATCAGCAAGCCGCAAAGCTCTGAGAGTGTGAACAACATGCTTAAAATCCTGGGGCGGGACGATAACGATGTCAGGGATGTATACCGAAGCCAAAGAGAAAATTATGACAATGGCCAACTATCGGGGGTCGAATATTGGCACAATATAATTCAAACCCTCGGTCTCGAACTGAACGAATCCCAAATCTCTAATCTTATTCGAGAGGACATCAAGAGTTGGATCCAAATCAATGATTCGATGATCGGGTTCATAAAAGAAAGCAGGGAAAAGCTACACACGTTAGCCATTATTTCCAATATGACCAGAGACACCCTGGCATATATGAAAAAACACTTTCAATGGCTTGAGCTTTTTGACGAATTAACTTATTCCTGTGATATTGGGGTAAACAAACCAGATAAGCGCATATATGAAGCTTGTCTCTGCAGGCTTGAATTACCTCCCAGGGAGTGTCTTTTCGTGGATGATTCCGCAGAAAATGTATATGGTGCAATAAAATCCGGCATGGAAGCGATACATTTCAAATCATTTTTTCAGTTTCGACAAGAATTGGAAAAAAATTTCCGTTTATGCCAGTGATCAAATGGAATGTTTCACCGCATTTACTTTGCGAGATGAACAAGGTAGAAAACAAAAAATAACCGGCGCAAGATAATAAATCTATCTAAAAAGTGAATGCATGACGTTAGGTTAATCTTTAAAATTCGGAGGAATTGGTGTGAAGACATTTCGTTTAATACCCAGTACGTCCACCGTCATCCTGATCTCGTTGACGTTAATTCTTTGGGTCTATCATGGGCATGCCGCCAACGACGGCGGCCAACCAATCTATTACACGTTGTTGAAAGGCACGATAAATGACAAGCTGGCCGACGATTTCGACGGCGTTTTGAAAGAAGCCGAGAAGGCCGGGGCCAAAGCCCTTATCCTGGAAATCGATACCTTCGGCGGTCGGCTGGACGCCGCCGTGCGAATAAAAGACCTATTGGTCGACACGGGGTTAATCACCATCGCCTACGTCAATAAAAAGGCAATCTCCGCCGGGGCTCTAGTTTCGCTGGCCACAAAACATATCGTTATGGCCCCGGGAAGTACCATCGGGGCTGCCACACCGGTAAAACTAACCCACTGGGAAGAAAAGCCGGCCAGTGAAAAAGTTATTTCCTACTTCAGCAAAGAGATGAAAACAACGGCAGAAGTCGGCAGCCACCCCGGAAATATCGCGGCGGCGATGGTCGATCCCGATCTTCAGATTGCAGGGGTCGTGGAAAAAGGAAAACTTCTGACCTTGACTACCAAAGAAGCGATAGGTTTGGAAGTAGCCGAACACGAAGTCAACAATCTGGAGGAAATTTATCAAAAGTATCAGCTTGAAGGGTTATTGGTGGAAAATCGCCCGATCCCCTGGACGGAAAAAGTGGCCGAATTGATGCCCGATCAGAAAACCATATTCGACCCAACATTGCTTTGGTTTCTGCTGGGCCTGGCGCTGATATTTCTTGAATTTGCGGTACCGGGAGTCATCCTGGTTTTCTTCGGAATCGGTGCCTGGGCTGCAGCGGTCACAACCTACCTGGGTTTGACCGCCTCTTTTCAATATCAGCTGGTGACATTTGCACTGGTTTCCATTGCGCTGCTGGTGGTCCTCAGAAAATGGATTAAAGGCAGATTTTACGGACACGTGGCCAATGTTCAGGATCTTAGCAAAAACATCGACGAATTTACGGGCCAAAGCGTCGTCGTCCTGCAGGACATAATTCCGGACAAAAGGGATGGCGCGGTTGAATTCAAGGGGGCAAGATGGCGTGCGGTCTCTGACGAGCATATAAAAAATGGCGAAATAGCCATTATAACCGGCGTCGATGGCATCATTTTAAAAGTTGGAAAGAAACAGGAGGAATAAAATGGCAAATATCGGGACCATGTTAAATATCGGCACCATTGTAACCATCGGAATTGTTGTATTAATAGTCGTTGCAATTATAAAGTCCGCGCGAATCGTGCCGCAAAAATCGGCCTTTATCGTCGAGCGGTTGGGGAAATACGCCAAGACACTGGATGCCGGATTTCATATCCTGTTTCCTTTCATCGAACGGGTTGCATATAAGCATTCTTTAAAAGAGGTCGCCGTAGACGTGCCCTCGCAGAGCTGCATTACCAGGGACAACATTGCCGTGGAAGTGGACGGGGTTTTATATTTGCAGGTGATGGATCCGGTCAAAGCGAGCTATGGAATCGAAAACTACATGTTTGCTTCAACCCAGCTGGCCCAGACAACCATGCGGTCTGAAATTGGAAAACTCGAGCTGGACCGCACTTTTGAAGAACGCGAAAACATAAACGGCGCAATCATAGAGGCGGTGGATAAAGCCTCCGATCCGTGGGGGGTAAAGATAACGCGCTACGAAATAAAAAATATTGAGCCCCCCAATAGCGTTAAAGACGCATTGGAAAAACAAATGCGAGCCGAACGTGAAAAACGGGCGGCCATAGCTGAATCCGAGGGTCAGCGTCAGGCTATGATAAACGTCGCCGAGGGCGACAAGCAGGAAGCCATAAAGCGGTCCGAAGGCGAAAAAATGAAACGGATAAATGAGGCCGAGGGTCGCGCCCAGGAAATCGAATTGATTGCCGTTGCAACTGCAGAAGGCATCCGCAAAATCGCTGAATCAATCCAAACTCCGGGTGGAGAAAGCGCCGTCAACCTGCGGGTCGCCGAACAGTACATCAGGGAATTCGGCAACCTGGCCAAAGAGAACAACGCCGTAATTATCCCATCGAATCTCAGTGATATCGGCGGCATGGTCGCTTCTGTGACCAGCTTGCTTAAATCTTCCGCCCTCGGCTCAGATAAGCCGGCCGATCTGGACCCGCAAGATACTTAATTCAAGTCTATCGTAAGACCGAATGATATTGCCAAAACGGGATAAGCAAACCGTGGGTCATACAGAACGTCTAAACCTTGAAATCTCAAAGGCGTTTAACAACCTGTCCACCCCGCTGATTGCCGATGCCTGTCTTCGCCACAAACTGGCTGTAAGGGTTGCCCCCGCCGGAATCCGTGCCTTGATTCCGCACGGCTGCGCGGCCGGAAGGGTCCTGCCGGCCCGGCATTTTGGAAGTGTCGATGTATTCCTCGAGGCGATGGGAAAAGCGGCACCCGGTGATGTGCTTGTCATCGACAATCAGGGAAGACCGGATGAAGGCTGCATCGGGGATCTTATCTCGCTGGAGGCCAAAACCTGGGGGCTGAAAGGTATCGTGGTCTGGGGTTTCCACCGCGACACAGCGGAGCTGCTGCAGATCGGCTTGCCGGTCTTTTCTTATGGCTCCTGTCCGGTTGGCCCTCAAAGGTTGGATGAACGTGAACCCGATGCCCTCACAAGTGCGCACCTGGGGGAAATTACGGTCCACAAAGAGGACATCGTGTTCGCGGATGCAGACGGCGTCCTGTTCATCCCTGCCGGGCATGCCGGTGAGGTCATTACAACGGCCCGGCAAATCCGGCAGACCGAACGGCGACAAGCCGAAGATTTGCAGGCCGGCCGAAAACTGCACGAGCAGCTGAAATTCGACGAATACGCCGCGGAGCGCTCCAGCGACCCGGCGTATTCATTTCGCCAACATTTGCGGAAGATAGGTGGTGCTGTTGAGGAATGAGAAAGCCATACTTGTAATAACATTAGCCTTGTTTCTGAGCAGCTGTTCGACAGCAGGTGGGGCTCGGACGAAGGCCGCCCAACCAGACAGCATCCCATCCGGGAATCATTCTTTTTCGCTAACGGTTGATGGGCTTTCTAGAAGCTATTATGTCTATGTTCCGACCGGCTATGGTCGAAAAAAGGCTTTGCCGGTAGTGTTGGTGTTTCATGGCGGGGGTGGCACTGCAAGGGCGGTCCGGTGGGAGACCGGATGGGCACAAAAGGCCGAGAAAGAAGAATTTCTGGCCGTGTTCCCTGAGGGATCACGCCCGGATCCCGCCGAACGTGCCCGCTTCGCCTTAAATCCGCAAACCTGGAATGACGGTTCCAATCGGCCCAATGTCGGCGCTGTGGCACGCAAGGTTGATGATGTAAAGTTTGTGCGCATAATGATTCACGACCTGGAGTCCCGGTTCAAAGTGGATAAAAAACGGATCTATGCCACCGGCTTTTCCAACGGGGCGTCGATGACATTTCGATTGGGTCGCGAGCTCGCCCGAAATCTAGCCGCCATCGCGCCCGTTGCCGGCAGTGATTGGTCGCAGCGCACATCCATCGAACGCCCCGTCCCCCTAATGTACATCACCGGTACGGCTGATCCGCTAAATCCCATCGCAGGCGGTGCGATTCAGATCGGAACCAAAAAAATGGGAAACAAACCGCCGGTGCATCGCTTCATCGATAGCTGGGTGCAAATGCTGAATTGTCCGCCGGAACCTCGAATCGTCATCGACAGCAACGGTGTGAAAGCATTGGCATACGGTCCTGGAAGCGGTAATGCTGAGGTGGTGTTCTACACAATCGGAGGCCATGGACATTCCTGGCCGGGTGGAAGAAACCTGCTGCCTGAAAGACTCGTCGGCAAGAGCTCCAATGCTGTCAAGGCGACAGACGTGATTTGGGCTTTTTTCAGTAATAAAAAAAACGATGCGTTCTTGAACATATCACCATGATTCTCAGCCCATTATGGTGGACGGGCAATATATCCACCGGAGGATTTAGGTCATGAAAATTCTTCAGGATCCCTTTTTCTGGGCGTTGATCAGTATGTTCGGGTTGACCGGCGCCGGGGCGGTGGTCGGCGGCAAAAGGCTCGGCCAATACCCGTTATTCGGCTTTATTATCGTTCTCATCTTTATTTTGGGTCGAGCTGTACTCGTACTGCCGTTTTGCCCGCAACCCCGTTTCGATGCAAGCAACTGGTATGTCATCATCGGCGGCATTATTTTTATTGCCGGATTGATCTTTTGCATCCCCGGCCTGTACATCAAACCGTTTACAGCTCCCGATGAAAACGTACAGCTCAGAACCACCGGTTTCTACGGCATCGTTAGAAACCCAATCTATCTCGGCGAGGTGCTCTGGTGTTTGGGCTGGGCGATCCTCTTTCGCTCGATTATCGGATTCTTGCTGGTCCCGTTGTGGTGGGCCGGTCTCCTGTTCCACACCATTATCGAGGAGGAAAACCTGGAACGCAAACTTGGTCATCCCTACATCGTCTACAAAAGTAAAATTCGGGGGCGCATCATCCCGGGACTGCCCATTTGACCCAACAGCGAGCTGCGCGATGAACCCCACCAGGTATAAGTGGTTTTACGACAACATCCACAGCTGTTACTACAACCTCCTGATGAAATGGTCCTTTTTGCCTTTGGGGGGCGAGAAGAGATGCAGGGATGACTTGATATCCCATATCGATTTTTCTGAAAACGAAACGATTCTGGACATGGGCTGCGGCACCGGCGGGGCGACTCGTGCAATATTACGCCGCGCCGGCCGAAAAAGCGAAATATTCGGCCTGGACCTGTCGGCCGGTCAGTTGAAGGTGGCCCGCAAGCGCCCGGAACTCGAACATGTTCAATTGCTTGAAGGCGATGCGGCCAAAACCAACTTCGCCGACGGCTACTTTGACAAGGTGTTTATCACCCATGTCCTGCATGAAAAGACAAGAGATGCACGCTTGTCAACCCTGAGGGAGGCCGGCAGGATACTCGGAAAAGACGGCCATGTCATCGTTTTGGAGCTGGATAAACCGCCAACCCGGATGTTGCGCTTATTTTTTGGATTCTGGTTCTTCTACTGGCTGCCCTTTAATTTCGAAACCCCCACCAGAAAAGACATGCTCAAGCATGGCCTTGAAAATGAATTGCGCACCGCCGGTTTTACCGATGTGATCAAAACGCCCAAATGCAAAGGGGTTCTTCAAACTGTCCAAGGGACCAAAGAAACCGCGCAATCCTGAACCCGGAGCCTGGAGAATGATATGAAATCAGTGCTGTTATCCTACTACCGTATGCCCCTGGTGCTTTTGTCCATTTTAACGATAGTGTGCATTGCCACCGTGGCCGATCCGCCGGCAGGCAGATTCTGCTGGCTGCTGGAAGTCGGCCCGGGGCTCGTCGGCATCGCCGTTTTGATAGCACTCCACAAGCGGTTCCCGATGTCACACCTTGTCTATTCTTTCGTATTCATTCATATGTTTGTCTTGATCTACGGTGGCTATTACACCTATGCCGAAACGCCGCTGGGCAATTGGGCCAGGGACGCCTTCGGCTTGAGCCGCAACCACTACGACAGGGTCGGCCACATTGCCCTGGGCGTTTTTCCGGCCTTTATCATCCGGGAGGTACTCCTGCGCCGGACACCGTTGCACCGAGGGGGGTGGCTTTCTTTTATCGTCATCAGCATCGTTCTGGCCGTGGCCGCTTTTTGGGAACTGCTCGAGTGGTGGGTCGCGCTGCTGGTCGCATCCGATGTCGGCACGGCCTTTCTCGGGTCCCAGGGCGACATCTGGGATGCCCAGTGGGATATGTTTCTGGCCCTGGTGGGGGCGATGGTGGCGCTGCCGCTCCTGTCCCGCCGGCACGATCGATCCATGCAACGAATCCCTGAATATTGACACCCTCTGAGGAGGGAAAACAGATGGGCGTGCTCAATGCGGCCGGTCTTCCGGCCGTTATCGGATCTTTGGCAGCGATATTTCTTTACCTGGCGGAGGGGACTTTTATCCCGATTCCACAGGCCAGGGCATCATAGGCCTGTTTGGTCTTGCGGTAATCGCCGTCGCGATCGAGCGCCAGCCCCCTGCCGATACCAGAGGCCAGCTCACCAACGCCCAGAGCAGTCATTTCCCTTTGCAGTTTCTCCAGAAATGCGACCGCACTCCTTACCTTGGTACTGCGCCCGTCGAAGAAGGCATGCACAAAGACTTTTTTCAGCTTTTTTTCCCGTGCCAGGCGCAGCAGGGCGACCGGGTAGCTAATACTACCGTGGGAACTTTTTTCAGACAGCAGGGCCAGCAAGTGCAAAGACCCGTTGTGCGCCTGTGTTTTTTCAAATGCCGAGAGAAAAACGGAGTTCTTAAAAAAAGATCCGTCACTAATGGCCAATTCTATGCGGGCATCATCCTGCAAGACGGTCCGGCCGGCACCGATGGTCTGATGCCCGGCCTCTGAATTGCCGGCTTTCCAGTCCAACAACCCGACTGCCTTGCCCGAGGCCTCCAGGCGTGCCATCGGGAAATCGGTCGTCAGCCGGTCCCATACCGGTGTGTCGGCCAATAATATTGGATTTGTTTGATCGGGTTTACCCAGCCCCCATCCATCCAGGATCACCAGCAGCACTTTTCTGGCAGCATCAGCAGCATATCGGTCTCGCAGCAGACTCTGTCCCGTCATAAGTTCCGGCTTTGCCAAGCCCATTAATTGCAGGGCTGTCGGTGCCACATCAGCCAGGGTGCCTGCACCCCTTAACCTGACTGCGGAACGATAGTTGGTATCCGGATCGACAACGATTAAAGGAACCGGTTTTTGAGTATGGCTAAGGTTGGGGATGCCATCGGGTGTGACGGCCGTTTCGAGAATGCCGTGGTCTGCGGTGATCAGGGTGACATAGCCTGCTGAAGCGGCGGCCGACAGAACCCTTGCGAGCTGGCGGTCAACCGCTTCAGCACATTTTATCTTGGGCTCACGGTTCTCAAAATGACCGATCATATCCCCGTTGGCGAAATTTACGACGATAAAAGCATGCTGACCATCCTGCATACTTTTGATGATTTCCCCGGCGACCTGCTCGCTGCGCAACTCCGGAACCTGATCGAAAGGGACTCCCTTTATGGATGGGACTCGAATATGATCTTCGCCGCGAAAAACACGGTTGTTGTTGCCGTTTAGAAAAAAAGTGACATGGGCAAATTTCTCCGACTCTGCCACTCGCAGCTGGCGCAGCCCGCTCCGACTGACAACCTCGCCGATGGTATCGTCCAATACTTGAAGCGGCGGAAATGCCACAGCAGCAGGCATTCGCAGAAACATCTCATGATAGAGCGTCAGGGTGACAAAGGTCAGATTTTCCAGATTGCGGGTTGTAAATTCATCAAAAGACGGATCGATAAAACTGCGGGTTAATTGGATTTCCCGTTCGCCGCGCTTGCAGCAAAAAATAATGGCATCATCATCCTGTACCCGCCCGACCGGATTCCGATCGGCGTCGACCATTACCAGTGGTTCCATATAGTAATCGGTCAGGCCTTGTCGATACAGCCTTTCAATTTCTTTGGCCAGATCGCTGCCTGTCATTGCCGTTCCTGCCGGCGTTATCATTTTTTCCGCCATATTTTGGTTAAGGATTTATTCGATTTTCCGCCAGCTGCAGATTTCGACCCACCATCAAGGTTCGCATAACCTGCTCGGCGGCATCCACCAGCATTTCGGAGGTGTTATCGATTGCTTCGGCAAGAGAGCAGGGACCTCTTTGAATGCTCGTATAGCTGTCGATGCCGCACGCGAGATTGGTGTGCGCGTTTGGCCCGACCGTTCCGGCCAGCGCGATCACGGGCAGGTGATGCCGTTTGGCACGCTTGGCGACTTCCGAGGGAATTTTACCGCAGGACGTTTGACCGTCGATGGCGCCTTCGGCGGTGATCACCATGTCCGCATCTTTGAGCAGGCTTTCAACTTCCAGGTAGGTATTAATGATTTCATACCGCGGATGCAGCCGGGCACCGAGAAATGCGTGTAACCCGGCACCGAGGCCGCCGGATGCACCGCCTGCGGGTATTTCCCCAACCTCAACATCTAATTCGCGCGCAATGACAGCGGCCAGGTGTTCAAGGGCCGCAGCGAGCTTTTCCACCTCTGCGGGCGCGGCTCCCTTCTGGGCGCCGTATACCCGGGAAACCCCCTTGGGTCCGCACAATATATTTTGCCAGTTGCAGGCCGCATCGATCTCGACCTGCGCGAGCCGACAGTCGAGCCCACCCATGTCGATATGTTCAAGCCTGGCCAGTTCACCGCCGCCCCGGCCCAGTCTCTTACCGTCGGCGGCCAGAAAGCGAACCCCCAGCGCTTCGGCCATGCCGGCACCGCCGTCATTCGTGCCCGAATCGCCGCATCCAATCAGCAGCCGTTTGGGACCGGCATCCAGCACCGCTCCGATAAGCTCCCCGACCCCGTAGGTCGTTGTCGCAAGCGGATCCCGGTCGGCAGGGGGGACGAGCCGCAGCCCGGCCGCAGATGCGATGTCCAGTACGGCTGTTTTGGGACCGGTGCCGCCGAGAAAGCCGTAGCAGGCCTTCACGGGCCGACCAACCGGTCCGGTTACGGTTACATGGTGCAGGGTCCCCCCGGTGGCGGCAACGAGGCCTTTGGCAAATCCTTCACCGCCGTCCACCAGTGGCGCTTTTATTATTTTGGCGTCCGGCAGAGCCAGCAGAACACCTTTGGCAATACAGTCGGCAACCTCGGCGGCACCCAGGCATTCTTTGAACCCTGAAGGCGCTACTAGTATTCTAAGTGTCATGTCTGATGGACAAACCAGTCCGGCCAATTGATGGTAAAGCCGTCGCAGCCCGAGTCTAGCGCCTGCAGGGCTGTTTCAATCCCGGCGATTCCCCAGGCCCGCACTTCAGGCAGTGCGGCCCGGCCGGCCGCCACGAGGGTTTTATCGGTCTCCTGCGCCGGCGGGCAAATCTGGAAAAATCCGGCCTTGGCGGCCCGATCGATATTTTCCATGCTGAAGGCGCCCCGGGACACCAGCCAGCCGATACGAATCGACGGCGCTGCCGCTTGGGCTTCGATCAGGCAGTCGATGTGTTTGGACGTAACGACAACCCGGTTTCCCAGCCGATGGGCCTTGACGGCCGCCAGCAGATCCCGGACCAGACCGGGCAAAGGCTCCTTGATTTCCACGTGGTATACGAATCGATCCCGAAACAAAGTGAAAAGGGCTTCAAGGGTCAGCATCCGCTCGCCCGAAAATAAATGCGGCGAGAACCAGGAACCCATGTCCAATTTCAGCAGTTCGTCCAATTCCAGTTCGGTCACATGCAGGCCGGGATAACCATATCGGTCGAGGCCGCCGTCATGGCAGATGACGATATGCCTGTCCCTGGAGAACCACACATCGAGCTCAACTTCCCTCACGCCCATCTTCTCGGCCAACCGGAAAGCAGCCAGGGTATTTTCGGGAGCATAGCCCGAGGCGCCCCGATGGGCGATTATCCTGAAATTTTCAGGGACTTTAAGCGGCAAGCGCATGGCGCCTTACCTCCCTTTATTGCGGGACGGACGCTTGGCGACGGCAGAGCGCAGGCTACATCCCCAATCCCATGGCAAACTGCATGTAGTCATAGGATGTATTATAGATATACTCCGCATCGGCATTCCACACTTTCAGCTCCGAATAGGGCGGAACATTGAACTTCTTGACCTGCTGCGCTTCCATATCCGATCGGCCGGCATAGTCGCCCAGCACGCTCCAGGGCCACAGGCCTTCATCCATCATATAGCGGATCAGCAGTTTGGCGGCGTTCGGATGGGGTGCCTGGTCACAGATGACCAGCACGGTCGGGTAGCCGACGCCGAAAACCGGTTCCATATTGTAAACCGGCGACGACTCATAAACGCCTTTCTTATTGCCTCTCAGCTTGCTGAAAGTGGTAATGCCCAGAGGGGCGCTTTCTTGCTTTACATCGGCCACGCCCTTAAAGATCTTCGTGGTTGAATCGATGACCACGGCGTTTCTCATAAAACGCAGCATCCATTCCTCGGAAGCGTTTTTCATGCCGGGCGAAAGCGTCACGGGCTTGCCGAACTCCTTTTCATGGGCGGCGGCCATATCTTCGGGACGCCGCAATATGGTCTGAAACGTGTTGGCCATGGCAGAGCCCGTGGCCGCCGGCGACATCACCTTGTTCTTCCATTCCGGTCGGGTCAAGTCCCAGATATTGTCCACCGGCGCACCATCCGGATGAAGGGCGGTGTTGTAGATAAACACGCGGCTGCTCCAGCGCTGCACCAGAAAGGGGCTCTTCTCGTTTTCATCCAGAAGGGGGGCCATCGGGTCCGGAACGAAATTCCAGATCATTTTATTGGGAAGCAGCTTCCCGTAAAGGGTCGACGTGGCGTTATTGAACAGAACATCTGTCTTGTGGAGCCCGGATTTATGCTCGCGGGTAAACTTTTCGATCTGTTCATCCGAATGGATGTCATAGCCTTCAATTTCCACCCCGTATTTTGCCTTAAAGTCTTTTTGTATCTTGAAGATGCGGGATGACACCGAAAAAATGACCACCTTGCCTTCCTTTTTGGCGGCGGCTTCGATCGCTGCCCAATCCTGAGTGGCCGGAGCATGGGGGCCCAACTGGGCCATTTTCAGCCATTTGGCCCGGGCGTCGTCGGCCGCGAATCCACCTGGGGTGATGATCAAGCCTGCTGCGATGATGCACAATAACCATAGACGTAATTTCATTTCATCCTCCTTTGGTTGCTGGTTGCTCTGAAATTGGGTCCTGTTTAGCGGCAACGTCGTTTCTACCGTCCAATGAGATCGCCGCGCCGCTCTTACGGTCATAAAGATTGACCGCGGACGGATCGATGGATATCCAGACCGGTTGGTCCATATTCAACTCCAGCTGACGGGTCTCGCGGATCATCAAAATTCTATCCCCTCTTTTGACCTGGACATACTGCTCGGGTCCGGACGGCAGAACCGCGTAGACCTTGAATTCCGTCGCGCCGGGATGCGGTTCCGTTGAAAGGCTGATGTCTTCAGGCCGGACCGCCGCGGTGACCTCTTCTTGAACCGGCCCGCGGGGGATCTGGATCTCCATGTCATCTGTGGTCAGCCATAATTTTCCGTCCTGCCGGATAATTTGGGCCGGCAGGGTGTTTATACGGGGCATACCGACGAATTCGGCCACGAACAGGCTGGCCGGCTGGTGATATATCGTTCGCGGATCGTCGATCTGCTGGATCTGCCCGGTATTCATTACCACGACACGGCTGGCCATGGTCATCGCCTCGGTCTGGTCGTGGGTGACGTAGACCGTGGTAACGCCGAGCCTGTAGTGCAGGCGTTTGAGCTCCGAGCGCATGTCCAACCGCAGGCGGGCATCGAGGTTGGACAGCGGTTCGTCCATCAGGAAAACCGGCGGTTTGGTCGCCAGCAGTCTGGCGACGGCCACCCGCTGCTGCTGCCCGCCGGACAGTTCCGAAGGATATCGCTTTCCAAGGCCCTCCATCCCAAGATCCAGGAGGACCGCATCCATCTGCCGACGCGCCTCGGCCGCGGGAAGTTTTTGCAGCCAGAGGCCGAAACCGATGTTGTCATACACGGTCATATGGGGCCAAAGGGCGTAGCTTTGAAAAACCATACCGACCTGACGCTTTCCGGACGGCACCGCAATTCCCCTCTCGGCGGCAAATACGGTTTGGCCCCCGATAAGAATCTCGCCGTCATCCGGGGTTTCCAGTCCGGCAATACAGCGCAGCAGCGTTGTTTTGCCGCAGCCCGAAGGTCCCAACAATACGAGGAATTCACCCGGTTCGATCACCAAGTTTACCCTGTTCAGGGCCGTCACTTTCCCATATATTTTTGAAAGGTTTCTGACCTCAATTGCCACGCCCATGAATGAATTACCTGCCTTTCCGGCCGTCTATTGCCCGCGCAGCCGCGACAACCGACTTCGGCCCAGCCACCAGACTGCCAGTTCCCCCAATATGGTTATCAGGGTAACCAGCAGCACAAGCGCGTTGCTGAGCTGAATCAGATCTTCCTCCGTGTATGCAAAGCCCAACGTCATGAGAACGCGGGTTTGAGGGGTTATCAGTAGTATGATCAACGACAGCTCCCGCATGACGCCGACAAAAGTCACCATTAATCCGGCGACCACACCGGAAGTGGCCAGCGGCATGACGATCTTGCGGATGCGCTGAAGCCATGTGGCGCCCTCGAGCTCTGCCGCCTCCTCGAGTTCCTGTCCGATCTGGGTAATCGCGCTGGCCCCAGTTCGGACGCTGTAGGGCAGCCGCTTTATGACCGAAATGATCACCAGCAGGGTGAAGGTCCCGTAGAGGGCCGGAATCGGACCGGTACGGGTGGCGAAGATCGTCAGGTACATCGCCCCGAAAGCAATCGCGGGAAACAGGAAGGGCAAGAAAGATATCTGGTCGAGAAGTTTGGCGATAAAACTCTTTCTATCCCGGACGATGATGTACGCAACGATCAGGCCCAAAATCGCGCTCAGGATCGAGCTGACCACCGCCAGGCGGATACTGTTCCAGGTGGCACCCAAAATAATGGGGTTGTGAAGAACCCCCGGCTCGCCGTGGGCGATGTTCGGATCGGATGCACCAATCCAGAAATGCAGGGTCAGGTTGTCCAGCCCGTAGCGGCCGTCGATCAGCATCAGGGTCTGGTAGGCCAACAACGCCAGGGGGAATATGGCGGTGATAAAAGAAAAGCCGCCGATCATGGCAAATGACGGCCAGCGCCAGCGCCCCAGGCGGGTGGGTTCTCCCTTGAATCCTTTGCCCCCGACCGTCTCGAAGCGCCTCAGGTTGCCGCCCAAAAATTTGTTGCTGCCATATACCACCAGGGTCGTAAAGAAAATCAACACGATTCCCAGGATATAGGCAATGGGATCAAAACCGAGCTTGAGGCTCGTATAAAGCATTGTCGACAGGGTATGGTAGCGCCCCGGGGTACCCAGCAAATAGGGCAGCGCAAAAGTGCCGATGGTTCTGCCAAACGTAAGCACAAAGGCTGCCAGAAAAGCCGGGGCCACAATGGGAAAGGTTATTTTGCGTAAAATGGTGAAGCGCGAAGCGCCCATCAGCTCGGCGCCTTCTTCGAGCTGGGTGTCGATGGTCTCCAGGGCGCCGGATACCAGCAGAAGGGCAAAGGGGAAAAAATGAATCACCATGGTTATGATCACCGGCACCGGCCCGTAGGAAAGCCATTGCGGTGGCGGAATGTTGAAGACCATCTGGAAAAATCCGGGCTGGCCCCCGATATTGGGGTTGCGAAACAGGGTTTCCCAGGCCAGGGCGATGGCGAAAGACGGTATGATGTAGGGAAGCGTCAGCAGGGTTTTGAGCCAGCCCCGGCCGGGCAGATCCGTGCGGGTAACGAACCAGGACAAAATGCCGCCTAGAAGCAGTGCGAAGCCGGCGGCAATTGAGCCGGTGAAAAGCGTATTTAAAAGCGGCTTGTAGAAAAAAGGGGTGGCGACGCGGCCGCCGAGGACATTTTTCCAGTGGAACAACGTCATCTCGCCCGGTTCGATATCCCGGGACATGCGGGTGTCGGATTCATCCCAAATCAGGGTCCGCTCCAAAAGACCGTAGAGGGGCACTAAAACCAGATAGGCAAGTACGATCAGCAAAAGGATGGAGACAATAAATTGCGGAGAGGTGAGCTTTTGCCGGACTCGATTGATCCAGCGTTCGAGCGCAAACTTGTTCAAGCGCTGATTGGCCGAGGTTAGCAATTTTCCACTTAGCCCCTTTTGTCAATGTTTGCGCTGTCGCATTCTGATACAGGCGATAACGAGCAAACCCGGTCCAAAAAAACCCGTTGAAAACATAAAAACGGTGACTTGTCTTTGAAAAGTCTGGCGGTGAAAATAGTGCTTGAAAGATATGCTGCGTCAGGCTAATAAAAAAAGAAATGATTAGCAAATTAAATTAATAAATAGTTTTTATTTAATTTTTCAATAAGGCCATCTCTAGAGAATGAATATTGATACATTGAGAACATTTCTAAGCGTTGTGAGGACCAAAAGTTTCACGAAATCGGCCGAGGAAAATTTCTGCACCCAGTCAACGGCCTCATTGCGGATACAGTCGCTGGAAGAATATTTCGGTCTCAATTTATTTGACAGAATCGGCAAGACGGTTAGCTTAACCAACGCCGGCGAGCTCCTGCTTCCCTACATCGAGCTTGTGGTGGACACCTTCGACCAGACCAATGAGGTCGTTTTGGACATCAAAAACCTAGCCGTAGGGAAAGTATCATTGATATCATCCCAGACGCCCGGCACCTATATCATCCCGAAAATCCTGCTCGATTTTCACAAGCAGTACCCAGCCATTAAAATCAGCTCCTATATCGCATACTCGAAAATTGTCATTGGCCATATCGCTGAAGGCAACCGGTATGACCTGGGGATCATCTCGCAACCGGAAGACCTGATTGACAAATACAGACAGATGAATATCGAGATCAGGGAGATAACCGATGATCCCCTGGGTATCATAGTGGGTAAAAACCATCCATGGGCGGATAAAAAGGAAATCGGGATATCGGAACTCATGGGCAGCACCATGTTCATTTCCAACCGGGCGACCACGTTGATATCGTATCTTCGTCATCTGACGGGAGAAACCATTAAGGAGGAGAATCGGATCATCATGGGCAATTTGGAATCCGTTAAAGTGGCCGTGCAGTCCAACGACGGATTTTCAATCCTATCTGATTTTATTGTCGATGAAGAGCTTTCCAGCGGTGCCTTCAGGAGGATAAGATTGAAAGGGTACAGCCTGAAAAGGAAAATATATTTCATCTACAAGAAGAATAAAAAACTCTCTCCGCCAATGCAAAAATTTGTCGACAATTTCATCAAGACTGTCAAAAAAGACTGACACCTGCAATACATGCTAAAGGGTTCGCCCCGAGGAGAAGACATGAAACCGAGAATAAGCATGATCACGTTGGGCGCCTCCGATCTGGAAACGTCCATCAAATTTTACCGAGACGGTTTGGGTTTCCCCAAAATCGAGTCACCGCCCGAAGTTGCCTTTTTCGCGCTTGACGGCAGTTGGCTGGGGTTGTACAACCGCGAATCCCTGGCCGGGGATGCGACGGTCTCCGCGGAGGGAAGCGGTTTTCCCGGATTCACGCTGGCACATAACGTTAACTCGGAAACCGAAGTGGACCAAACCATCGCGCAGGCCGTCGCGGCAGGTGCGGCATTGGTCAAGCCGCCCCAAAAAGTGTTCTGGGGCGGATACTCCGGCTACTTTAAAGATCCGGACGGCTACCTGTGGGAGGTCGCTTACAACCCCCATCTGTGGATCGGTCCTGAAGACAAAGATGCATAACTACCGTGAAACCAAGATTAAAAATAGCCGCCGCCCGAACTCCGGACGGCGGCGAGATGGTACTTTATCAGCATGACCGTGATTTCTCGATCGTAATCGACGGACAGGATCTGATGCTGAGTCGGCAGCATGAGTCGGAACTGGCGCTGGCGCGGCAGGGTTGTGCGCATCTGGCCGGTCGCCGGGCACCCGTCATCCTCGTCGGCGGCCTGGGCATGGGCTACACCCTGCGCCAGGTCCTCGATATGCTCGGCCCGGAGGCCAGGGTGGTCGTGGGTGAACTGATGGGGGCTGTCGTAGGATGGAATCGTGAGTTTTTCGGGGAGCTCAACGGCCGTCCCTTGGAGGACCGACGTGTGAAACTGAAGACCGGCGATGTAGTCGAGCTGATTTCACATTCCAGGAGCAAATTCGATGCGATCCTGCTGGATATCGACAATGGCCCAGGCGCCATGACCGAATCAGGCAACAGCCGCCTTTACGGTCGTGAAGGAATTTTGAGCTGTCGCCAAGCACTTCGCCAACAGGGGTGTCTGGCGGTGTGGTCGGCCGAGCCGAGCCAGAAATTCGAGCAGCTCTTGATGCGCTGCAGTTTCCAGGTGCGCCGTTTTCGGGTTTCCGCCCATAGGGGCGGTAAATCGCCGTCACGCTTCGTATGGGTCGCTGCAAAGGACAAGGCTATCCTTCCCGACGGTGGCGGCAAACCGCGCCTGCCGCGCAAAAATAGGTTAGAGGGAGGTCGCCGACGGCAAAAAATACGCACCTGATTCGTCCGGATTAATCATATCAGGGCCAGCAACACCGTTACGGTCAGCAGGCTTAGCAGGGTGGAGAAGAATACGGTTTTCGTGACGAACCCGGGGACGACGTCATGCTCGATGGCAATGATGGAGACCAGGACGGCGGCCGGCATCCCCGCCTGCAAAATCCCGGTGGCATTTTCCACAGGACCCAGGCCGAAGGGAATCGCCACAACAGCGGCCACGGCAGGGGCCACCAGAAGCCGCAGACCGGCGGCAATCATGATATCGCTGCTGATTCGCAATTTGCGGACTTCCGAAAGCTGCAGGCCCAGGACTATCAGCATCATCGGGATCATCGCCCCGGCCAGCAGGCCGATAATCCGGGTCAACACCAGCGGGAATTCCATTCCGCTGCCGGAAACCATGACCGCCGGAATTGCGGCCCACAGGGCAGGGGTTTTGAAGATGCTACACAGGGCACCTTTGCGGCCGCCTTTGGCCCACCCGGCGGCACCGACACTTATGACAAAGGCGGTTATCGCGAAGGCCACAAAATAGATGGTGGCCGGCCCCAGGGCGGAATCGCCCAACCGAAAACGGATCAGGGGGACGTATACTACACCTATTCGTGCTATTTTAGGGGCTTATCACCAGATGGACTTGGTGCCCAAAGGGCGTGATGAAGATGGTCCGGCTTCATCGTCACGATCAATAGGATGATTGATAGCCGCCATCGGTTCTGTCAAACTTTCGGGGGGCTAACCTTTTAAAAAGTGCTTCAACGAGGTGAAAAAAATGGAGAATAATAAGATCAACAAAGAAACCAAAGGCAAATGCCTGTGTGGGCAGGTCCAGTTTGAAATTCATGGTGAGCTAAGGGGTGTCGTAAACTGCCACTGCTCCAAGTGCAGAAAATTTCATGGAAATTATGGCGCCTATACCAGCATTAAACTGGAGAACTTAAATATCACTGCCCAGGAGACTTTAAAGTGGTTCAAGTCCCCGACGGATGAAACCCGCAATGTGCACCGCGGATTCTGCTCGGAATGCGGGTCATCCCTTTTCTGGCACCCCAAAGATCAGCCTTACATCGCCGTCGCTGCCGGGTCGTTGGATTTGCCGGACGACCTGAAAACCATCGGTCACGTCTGGTGCAGCCAAAAGGCCGACTACTATCAGATTAACGACGATCTTCCTCGATTTGATGAGAGATGGCAAACTTGAAGGAGTATTAATTGAGGGGTCGGGGAGTTTTTCAATCCCTGCTATGTCCGGCCGGGGTATGCGCTCGCGCCAGCCGTAACCATATGACCGCGCAACTTGGGTACGGCAGCGATCACGCATCGATTGGATCCGTGCCAGCCCCAGAAGACAGTCTGCACGGCGGCGCTGGTCGTCTCTGCCTGTCCGGATCCTGCGCAGGGGATAGGGGGCGTGTACGGAGTCCGGTACGAATTGGTTACGGCTGGCGCGAGCGCATACCCCGGACGGACACCGCGTCAGACGGCGCCGGGCGATTAAATGATAGTTAAGACAATCGGGGGGAGAAACTCCCCGACCCCTCAATTAATTTCCAGACTCCATGTCGTTGACTCAAGGATTTGGCTTCAATGTCTGCGGAAGCGACGGTGGGTTCTTTAGATAACTCAGGAGGAAAACGTGTATGACTGCTGAAGATAAACGGATCGGTGATTACTACGGCATCGGCAACATTTTCGAAAAAATTGAAACCGGATTGAAGGCGGCCGGCAAAGATATCGAAGCACTCACGGTGGACGATCTGCTTCCCATCGATGAATTTCACACCCGCGGCCGCAAGGCCACCCGGGAAGTGGCCCAGCTGGCCGATATCAAGACTTCCGATCGCATCCTCGATGTCGGCTGCGGGCTGGGGGGCACCGCACGGTTTCTGGCCCAGCAGTATAAATGCAGTGTGGTGGGAATCGACCTTACGCCGGAGTATATCATCGTCGGGTCCAAGCTGACCGCGCTGGTCGATCTGCAAGACCGGGTGAAGCTGGCACAGGGCAGTGCCCTGGACATCCCCTATGAGAATGAATATTTCGATGCCGTCTGGACCCAGCACGTTCAGATGAACATCGCCGACAAAAAACGGTTCTATTCCGAGATCGCGCGGGTGTTGAAACCGGGCGGCTGTTTCCTGTTTCACGACGTTTTCAGCAACAGCGGCCAGCCGCCGATTTATCCCACTCCCTGGGCCGAGAATGAGTCCTTGAGCGTGATGGTGACGGAGGCGCAAGCCCAGGCGATTTTTTCGGAGGTGGGCCTAAAAGTCGAGCAATGGATCGAAAAGGTGCCGGAATCGGTGGCGTTTTTTGACGGGGTGTTGGCCCGGCTGGAGGCCAAAGGCTACCCGCCGCTGGGTATTCATCTCCTGCTGGGTGACAATGCCATCGATAAATTCCGCAACTACGCCCGCAATCTGCGCGAAAATCGCATGGCCGTAATCATTGGCAGTGCCCGCAAGAGCTAGCGGTGTTTTGTCCCAGAATTATGTTATAAAATTTGATCTTGAATTTAAAGTCTTTCAGCGTCCTTGAAATTAATAAATCCCAAGCACCAAATCACAAATAGCAAACAATATCCAAATTCCAATTTTCAATGACCAAAACCTCTTTTCGCCTCTGTCGGGGATTCTGGAACGATACAGCTCATATTGACGCCTGATTGAATTGACCAAACGTATCCGATGCATCCGATGTCTCTGCTACATTTGTTTCACTATTTTCGGAGATCGGTTTCGAATTTGAATATTGTGATTTGGGATTTATAATTTCGACTTTTTACGTACCCATCAAACTTGATCCAGCAATAAGTGAAGGTCCCTATTGATTTCTCAAACGCGTCAAATACCGGATGGTGACCTTTTCTTCGGAGCCGGGTGCAATCTTTAACGAGGCCGGATTGAGGGCCACGGTGGCCGTGATGACGCCTTCGACTTCCAGGTTGTCGAGGGGAATTTTCTCGGTATAGACGGTCGTCATCTTTTCCAGCACGCGCTTGCCGCCGATAATCTCCACTGTCTCGGGTTCGACCGTACCTTTTTCCAGGATAAAATGATCCGGCAGCCGGCCGACCCAATTGATTTGAATCGGCAGTTCTTTTTTAATCATCACATCGAGCTCGACAACCACCACCGATGGCTTGACGCCCTTGAGCACCACACCGGGCGGCAGGGTAATGCTTGTGCGCGTAATCGTAAAGGTGTTCGGCCCGGCCTTGGATTTGCTGAGGTCAAGCCTGACCTGCACCTGTTCCGGACGAATGGACTTTATCAGGGTACCGGAGCCTTCCAGCTCTAGATCTACAGTATTTACGGATGTTTTGGCGATCTCCATGGCCAAATCCCTTTTGGTGTATTCCAACGGCACCTGAAGGGTAACCAGGGTGTCTCCCCCCCGTGATACGCTGAACCATACCCCGGTAGTGAACACAACCGAAAAAAGCGCGGCGGCAACAAAGGCCAGTTTTTCCTTGCGCGACTTGCGCCCTTTTTTCCCGGCCACGTCCATATGCTGCTGTAAAATTTGTCCTAGCCGCCGTTTCTGCTTAACGGGTATCAGCTGCGAATCCCGGGCAACCACCACATCTCCCCTTTCCTCGGACACCACGATGACCAGGGCATCGGTGGTTTCCGCCAACCCGAGGGCTGCCCGGTGGCGCGTACCGTAGTGGGAAGGAAGATCGTCACGGCGGGACAATGGCAGGATAGCCCCAACCTGGCTGATTTGATCGCCTTGGATGGTCACAGCCCCGTCGTGAACCGGATTGTCCGGCCAGAAAATGCTCAAGATCATCTCTTTGGAAATCTCCCCCTTCCAGGGGATTCCGCCCAGCACGACTTCCTCCAGGTCCTCTTTGCCGGGCAGCACAATCAGGGCGCCGCATTTTCGCTGGGCCATTTCATGCACACTCTGAACAATGGTTTCAATGGCGGTGATGACGGTTTTGGATGAAAAATCCCAGAGGATCGACTTTAGATTGCGCGCCAGGAGAACATTGCGAATTTCGTTGCGGAAAACGACGATAATAATAAAGGCACCCAGGGCAACACCCCCCTGGACCACCTAGCTGGTGACGACCAACCCCATGGATGCGGGAACCTGTTGAAACAACCACAGGATGATAATGCCGATCAGCACCCGAAAGGCATTGGTGCCGCGAAACAGAACATAGAGCCTGAGCAGTATATAGCTGAACAGGCCGATATCGACAATGTCTTGCCAGCGCAAACTTGAAATCAGGAATTGAAGGTTATCCATAGCCGGTTATTCCGTAACACTGAATCTCAGCACGTGAAAAACATTGCCCTCGGCGTCGGTGATTTCGACCCGCCAGGGACCGATGTCTTTTGCTCTCAGCTGGATGTTGCTGTAAGTCGACCAGCGTGGCGGTTTCAGGGTCAGTTTGATTCTGGCGACCGAGTTGTCGCGATGAAACCAGTGATGATAAATGAAGGCTTTTTTCGGCACCGGGTCAAAGGCGGTGAAACAAGAGGCCTTTTGTCTTTCAATGGAAAAAACGGTAGTGGCATTTTGAGGAACTAAATCCTGGATATCTTCGCACAGCACTGCTTCAACCAGCGCAATGGATTCGGCGTCCTGGCTTGCCCCGCTGGACGCCAAAAGCATAAAGAGGGCCGGGGTTATAAGCAGCGCCTGGATTAATTTGTATTTCATGATTTCCTGCCTGTGATTCTGGATCTGGTTTCGAATTTTCTTTATAAATATCTTATGCTTATATTATAATCACTTTTCGGGCAAAAACACCAAAGCTTTTTTTATTTTAATCGCGCCCCCACCCGGGGAATTAGTTGATTCGTTGGGTGATCATCAATATAATATAACCTATGGCCATCAACGAACAACTGCATCAGCAGCCGAACCCGGGACAACGCCTGGTGAAGTTTTGCGGTGATACCGCGACCTTCACCCTGACCCTGCCGTATGCCTGGGAAGGTTCGGCCTGGGTTCGTACCAACATTGGACAGGCCGAGCTTATCCGCACGGAAATTATCAGGCAGGTCGAAGCGGATGAAACCAGTCTGGGACGGGCCTGGTTCGACCTTCCGATGAAACGGGTCGACCGGCAGACCTTCAGGGCGATCTTGCCGCTGTCTGAAAGCGGTCACTACGAAGCCAAATGCTTCTTTCTGCCCCAAAACGAAACGACCCCGCTGTGGCCCCCGGGCGCCAACAGCGTCATCAACGTGGATGCAGCCGAAAACTGCGCTGCCAACATTATTTACAACGCCTTTGTGCGCCAGTTCGGCCCCGCCAAAGCAAAGGCCGAACCTCCCGCCGGCTCCCAGCGCGAACTCATCTCGGATCTTGACAAAGCCGGTTATACCGTGATCCCGTCCTCGGGAACGTTTCGCGATCTGATCGGCGAACTCGATTTTATCCTGGGCGAGCTCGGATGCCGCATCCTGATGCTGCTGCCGATACATCCCACCCCCACCACCTACGGCCGCATGGGAAGATTCGGCAGTCCCTATGCCGCCCTGAGTTTTACCGCGGTCGATCCGGCCCTGGCCGAATTCGATCAGCACGCCACCCCTCTGGAACAGTTCGTCGAACTGGTGGATGCCGTTCACCGGCGAAACGCCAGGATTTTCATCGACATCGCCATCAACCACACCGGCTGGGCCGCCAGCCTCCATGAATCCCACCCCCACTGGCTGGTCCGGGGTTCGGAAGGCAGGATCCAGGTGCCCGGCGCCTGGGGGGTGAATTGGGAAGACCTTACCAAACTGGATTATCGCCACAAGGATTTATGGCAATACATGGCGGATGTTTTTCTGACCTGGTGCAACCGCGGTGTTGACGGTTTCCGATGCGATGCCGGCTACATGATCCCGGTGGCAGCCTGGAAATACATCATCGCCAAGGTTCGTTGCCAGTACCCGGACACGGTGTTTCTGCTGGAAGGCCTCGGTGGAAAAATTTCGGTGACCCGTGATCTGCTAAACAGCGGCAACCTGAACTGGGCTTATTCGGAATTATTTCAAAATTATGACCGCAGCCAAATCGAAAACTATCTGCCGGAATCCATAGACATCGCCGGCAGCGACGGACTGGCGGTTCATTTCGCGGAGACTCACGACAATCCCCGTCTGGCATCACGTTCGCATGTCTACGCTCGCATGCGTACGGCTTTAAGCGCCCTTTTTTCCGACCGGGGCGCCTATGGCTTTGCCAACGGTGTGGAATGGTACGCGGCCGAAAAAATAAACGTGCATGACAGTCCCTGCCTGAACTGGGGTGCGTCCGCCAATCAGGTCGACCGAATCCGGCGCTTGAACCTGCTGCTGAAAACACACCCGGTGTTTTACGGGCCGACCGAAAGCCGTATGATCCAGACAGACGGCGGCAACCAGGTCGTTTTGCACCGCCGCCACATACCCAGCGGCAAAACCCTGCTGGTGGCGGTCAACCTGGACGATCAAAATTCGACCACGGCCGCCTGGAATCCGGCCGCCGCCGGCGTCTCGGGCTCGTCTTTTTTCGATCTGCTCGGCCAGGACGAAGTGCGGGTTGCAGAATCCGGCGAGCGGCACACCTGTTTGCTGGAGCCCGGCCAGGTGATGTGCCTCACCCAGGAGGAAAGCGACCGGGATATGTTGGACAGATTACCCGGCGGTCTGTTTTGGCTGCCGCCGGCGGTTGACCTGCAGCGCCTGAGGGCCAAGGCATTTGAAGTGGTCTCTTGTTATCATGGCACCGGGGATCTGGGCGATGCAGAGCCCGATGACATGGCCGCACAACTCAAGGCCGATCCGGTATCCTTCTGCCGATCCGTCAACCCGCACAGCGATGAATCCCGGGTCGTCGACTGGCAATGGCCGCGTGATCTGCGGCGGCAGGTTATGCTGCCCCCGGGGCATTTTCTGATGCTGCGGGCCGACTGTGCCTTTCACGCCCGCCTTTTTAACGGCCGGCGGACAGTGGCATCCGAAATCAGCCTGGAAGGGGCCGACGGATCATTTTTTACGCTTTTTCTGCCGCCGGCAACACCACCAACAGCTGAGACTTTCGATTTGAAATTGGCGGTTTTCGAGCCCGACGGCAGCCGGCACGCCGAAGCATCTCTGCTGGTATTGCCCGATCCCGCGGAGATGCGGATAAAAAGAGCATTTGAGCGATCGGAACTGGTCGGCAATACCTTTACCTTTCTCGATACCAACGAGCGGGGGGGAATGGTGCGCATACCGGTTTCCTGGGGGAGACTGACCAGCCGCTACGACAGTCTGCTGGCGGCCAACATTCATGCGGATATTCCCCAAGATCGTTGGATCATGTTCTCCCGCTGCCGAGCTTGGCTGGTGTTTCAGAGCTATTCACAGGCCCTCAATACCGATTGCCTGGAGGCGTTTACGTTGAATGATGACACCGGCGGGAGCTGGCATTACCACATCCCCACCGGTCAGGGTCAGGACGTGTTGGTAAGCCTGGGATTAAAAATGGTTCCGGGCCGCAATTGCGTCCAATTGACGTTATACCGCCACCCTGACGGCGGTACCGCCGGTCGGCTCGAAGACGGCAAAGGAGTTCAGCTGATTTTGCGGCCGGATATTGAAAGCCGCAATTTTCATCAAACCACCAAAGCCTACCTGGGGGCCGAAAACCAATGGCCGCATCAGGTAAACGCCACTACCCGGGGATTCCAATTCAGTCCGGACGACGATCATCACCTGCGCATGCAAATCTCGGAAGGCAATTTTGTCGTCGAACCCGAATGGCACTATATGGTTCATCGGGAGGTGGATGCCGGCCGCGGTCTGGATCCTGACTCCGATTTGTTCAGCCCCGGATACTTCAACGCTTTTCTGAGAGGAAACCAGCAGGCAACCTTAACGGCCGAAATCTATTCGCCTGCCGATGTACCCCCCGTCAACAGTATCCCCATGCCCCGGCCGCTAACAGACCCCAGTGACATTGTTGCAGCCGGCCGCAACACCCCGGTGGAAATCCTGAGCCGGACCTTGGATGATTTCGTGGTTCGCCGTGGAAGCTTGAAATCGGTCATCGCCGGTTATCCCTGGTTTCTGGACTGGGGTCGGGATGCGCTGATTTTTGTGCGCGGACTGATAGCCGCCGGCAAGTTGGATGACGCCCGCATGGTTTTGAAGCAATTCGGCCGCTTTGAACATCAGGGCACCCTGCCGAACATGATCCACGGTGATGATGCCGGAAACCGGGACACGTCGGACGCCCCGCTGTGGTTCGTTCAAGTCTGCGGCGAGCTGACCAGGGCCGAAAAAAGCGACGCTTTTCTGGAGGAAAATTGCGGCGAACGCTCGATCCGCCAGATTCTCCTGTCCATCGGTCAGGCGTATCGGACCCGGACGCCCACCGGTATCGGCATGGATACCGACAGCGGCCTCATATTCAGCCCGGTCCATTTTACCTGGATGGACACCGACCACCCGGCCGGTACCCCCCGGCAGGGATACCCCATTGAAATCCAGGCCCTGTGGTACGCTGCCCTTAAGATATTAGCCGACATAGACCTCGAGGAAAACCACCATCAATGGCTGCAACTGTCCCGAACAGTGCAGTCCTCCATTTTGGACTTATTCTGGAGCGACGCTCAGGGATTTCTGGCCGACTGCCGCCACGGGCAACCCGGACAGGCGGCCGCCGAAGCCGTCGCCGACGATGCCCTGCGACCCAACCAGCTGCTGGCCATCACCTTGGGGGTTGTAGCGGACACCGCTATCTGCCGCCGGATTTTGACATCCTGCGAAGAACTGCTGGTTCCGGGAGCTATCCGCAGTCTGGCGGACCGCCGGGTACACCATCCGATTAAAATTGTTCACCACGATCAGGTACTCAATGATCCTTATCAGCCTTACCGGGGAACCTATGCCGGCGATGAGGACACGCGCCGCAAACCCGCCTACCACAACGGCACGGCCTGGACCTGGCCTTTTCCATCCTTCTGCGAAGCCTGGGCCTTGAGCTACGGCAGCACCGGCCGGGCCACGGCAAAGGCCTGGCTTTACAGCGGCATGCGTCTTTTGGATAGCGGATGCCTGGGCCATATCCCGGAAATTATGGACGGCGACACACCCCACACCCAGCGCGGCTGTGATGCCCAGGCCTGGGGCGCAAGCGAATTGCTGCGGGTCTGGCTGAAATTGACTTGCGTTGATTGATGCTTGATGATTTCACCGCCGGGCCTTTGAAGGAGGTCGAAGAATTTTTCCTTAAACTTTCTGCTGAAAAGGGCCGAAAGGTAAAGTTGATTTTTTAAAGTTTAGCCTATATCTTTGGGATTTGAAATTATCCCGCTTTTCAAAATAAAGGATTACATATAAATGAAAAATTTTCAGACATACCAGGTATTTCCCAACATTCCGTTGAATCTTGAATTCCTGGAAGAACTGTCCCGCAACCTGTGGTGGTGCTGGAGAAAGGATGCCATTGAATTGTTTCGACGCATCGATCCTTCCCTGTGGGTGGCCTGCGAACGCAATCCGATCGCGTTTCTGGCCAAAGTCACCCAGACTCGCTTCGAGCAGCTGGCCGAGGATGAGGGCTACCTGTCCCACCTGGCACGGGTGAAAAAAGATTTCCAGGATCGGGTTCTAAATCCGCCGGATCCGGATGAAAATCCATATGGTTCTGATGACACGATTGCATATTTTTCGATGGAGTTCGGCATTCACGAAAGTCTGCCCCTGTTTGCCGGCGGCCTGGGCATCCTGTCCGGCGATCATTTAAAAGCCGCATCAAATCTGGGGCTGCCGCTGGTCGGTATCGGCCTGATGTATCAGCACGGATATTTTCGCCAGTTTCTCAATCCGGACGGCTGGCAGCAGGAGGCCTATCCGGCAACCGATCTTTACAGCCTGCCGGCTGAACGAATCCAGGACGAGAACGGCAACGACTTGAAGATTACCATTACCGGTCCGGACGGCCCCTTCGATGCAGTGGTATGGAAAATTATGATCGGCCGCATCCAGCTCTACCTTCTGGATACCAATATCGCCGACAATTCAGCCAATCACCGCGCAATTACCTCGCGCCTGTACGCCGGGGATGAAAAGATACGGCTGGCCCAGGAAATCCTTCTGGGCATCGGCGGCATGCAGGCCCTCGGCCGTATGGGAATTACCCCCAAGGTGCTGCACATGAACGAGGGGCATTCAGCCTTTGCCAGCCTGGAAAGACTGGCACAGACCATGACCGCAAACTCGGTCGATCTTAAAACCGCCCTGGAAATTGTCCCGCGAACCACGGTGTTTACCACCCACACGCCGGTGGCGGCCGGACACGACGAATTCCCGGTGGACATGGTAAGGCCCTATGTGCAGCCATTTGAAGAACGTCTCGGCGCCTCAGCGGATGAAATCATATCGTGGGGCCAGCCGGAGGGATCCGGCAGCGATGCCAAGCTTTCAATGTTTATCCTGGCCTTGCATATGGCGGCCTATTGCAACGGTGTCAGCAAACTGCACGGATCGGTAGCCCGCAAAATGTGGTCATTCGTCTGGCCGCGACGGCCCGAGGAAGAAGTTCCCATTTCCCACATCACCAACGGCATTCACATTTCGACTTTTATTTCTCAGGAATTTGCCTATATTTTCGATCGTTCACTCGGTCCCGACTGGTACATGGGATCCCGCAAAACGCAAAATATCAAACGCATCGAAGACATCTACGATGAGGAGTTGTGGCGTGCCCATGAAATGAACCACTCTCGTCTGGTGCGTACCTGCCGTCAGCAGCTGGTCAAACAATACGCCCGTCGCAATGCACCTCCCAGCGTGCTGGAGTCGGTCGAAGCAGCGCTGGATACCAAGGCCCTGACCATCGCCTTTGCACGCCGGTTTGCCACCTACAAGCGGGCCAGTCTGCTCCTGCACGACATGGATCGCCTGGAGGCGATCATCAACAACAAAACACGCCCGGTTCAATTTATCTTTGCGGGCAAGGCCCATCCCAAGGACGACGAAGGCAAGGAATTTATCAAACGCCTGTTTCAGTTCGCAAGCAGGCCGGAAGTGGCCGATCACTTTATTTTCCTTGAAGACTACGACATGCATCTGGCCCGTCATCTGCTGCAGGGAGCGGATGTATGGCTCAACACGCCCCGACGGCCATTTGAAGCCTGCGGGACCTCCGGAATGAAAGCGGCGATCAACGGTGTGCTGAATTTCAGCATCCTCGATGGATGGTGGGATGAAGGCTACACACCGCAAAGCGGTTGGCGTATCGGCAACGGCGAGGAGTATGAGGATCACGGTTATCAGGATGCCATCGAGAGCCAGGCACTTTACAACGTGCTCGAAAATGAGGTCATTCCATGCTTTTATGACCGCAAAAACGGCAATGCGCCGACATGCTGGATAAAAAAGATGAAAGCTTCCATGAAAATGGCCATGGAATCGTTCTGCAGCATGCGCATGGTATCCGAATATGAAAGTCGCTATTATATTCCTTCCGCCAAGCGCTGGGATTCCCTGAACGCGGACGGAGCCGGCGAGGCCAAGAAGCTGGCCGCCCAGAAAAATCGGCTGCAAAGTCTCTGGGAAATAATCAGGATCATTGCCCCCGTGAGGCACACCCGGGGACCCTATCGCGTCGGCGATGCCTTTCGGGTGACATCGGAAATCCACCTCGGCGAGCTGCAGCCCGCTGAAGTCGACGTCGAGCTATACTACGGCAACTTGAAATCTCTGGAAGAAGTATCGGCCAGCCACGTGGAACCGATGACGGTCGTGGAAGATCGCGGCAACGGCAACTATCTTTTCGGCTGCGACCTGACCTGTGAGCTTTCGGGACGCTTCGGATACACCGTCAGGGTGTCACCCCGTGGGGATGAGCGCATCAAATCGACTCCCCGGCTGCTGGTGTGGGCGTAACCGCAGGAGTTATTGGTTAATCGTTATTAGTTATTAGCGCCGCCGCTGGCCGCAAACGTCCAGTCTGATCGGAAAAGAAACTATTGAAAAGCGAATCCTCCAAAGGCGGATAAAGGTCGAATACGGACTTAAGGTCACGTCTTCAGCGTGATTCGCTTTTTAACTTAATGTAGTTTCATTTAAGGCTGACCTGATCGTCAGTCTGTACCCCCCAACTAATCATTGATAACCAATCACTTATATGCCTATAAGCGCAGGAAGAGTGTGCTAGAGCAACCCACCCGAGAAAGAATACACCGATGAATGAGACACCCTGCAACCCACGGGTTCTGATCGTTACCCCGGAAGTCACCTACCTGCCCCACCGCATGGGCGGATTGGCTTCCTTTTATACGGCCAAAGCCGGCGGACTGGCCGATGTGTCCGCCGCCCTGATCAGTTCCCTGTTCGAACAGGGCGCCGACGTACACGTGACCATCCCGGACTACCGTGCCGTTTTCAGCGGCAAACTGGCGCCGGTGTTGAAAAAGGAAATCAATCGGATCCAGCGCAAGATGCCCGACGACCGTGTCCATCTGGCCGAGGACAGGGCCTTCTACTATATCAACCGGGTATATTCTTTTTACGGGGGTGAGAACATCAAGCTTTCGCTGGCCTTCCAGCGCGAAGTCATCAACAATATCATTCCCCGGGTCCAGCCGGATCTGATCCACTGCAACGATTGGATGACCGGCCTCATTCCGGCAGTGGCCAGGGAACACGGAATTCCCTGTCTTTTCACCGTTCACAACATCCACACCATTAAAACCAGCCTGGCGCATATCGAAGACCGTGGTATTGATGCGGCCTATTTCTGGCAAAATCTATACTATGATAATTTGGCCGCCAGCTATGAAGAAGTCCGCGATAATATTCCGGTTGATTTGCTCACCAGCGGAATTTTTGGCGCCCATTTCGTTAATGTGGTCAGCCCCACCTTTCTGAGGGAAATCGTCGAGGGCCGGCATCCTTTCGTCGAACCCCAGATACACCGGGAACTGGCCAACAAGGTAGCGGCCGAATGCGCGGCGGGTATCCTCAATGCACCCGATCCGTCCTTTAACCCGGCCGTTGACCCGGATCTGGCGCGGACCTACGGTCCGGATGATCACCCCGAAGGAAAACGGGAGAACAAGCGGTTTCTGCAAAAAAAGCTGGGATTGATCCAGGACGAAAATGCGCCGTTGTTTTTCTGGCCGTCACGGCTGGATCCGGTTCAAAAAGGATGCCAATTGCTGGCCGACATTTTCTACAAGGTTATCTCCACCTACTGGGATCAAAATCTGCAAATCGTTTTTGTGGCCAATGGTGATTATCAGATGGTTTTCAGAGACATCGTCAATCACCACCAATTTCATCAGCGGGTAGCCATCTGCGACTTCAGCAATTCTCTCGAGCACCTGGCCTACGGCGCGTCGGATTTTATCCTGATGCCATCGAGTTTCGAGCCCTGCGGCTTGCCGCAGATGATTGCACCGATCTATGGGTCGCTTCCGGTGGCCCACGATACCGGCGGCATTCACGACACCGTGGCGGATCTGAATATCGATGAAAATTCGGGCAACGGATTTCTATTTAAAAATTTTGATTCCGATGCGCTGTACTGGGCTATCGAACAAGCCATGGAGCTTTATAATCAGACCGCCAAGATAAAAAAGAAGCAAATCAGACGCATTATGACCGAAAGTGCCGCCAACTTCACTCATGCCAATACGGCCCGCCAGTACATTGCGCTATATGAAAAAATGCTGCAGCGGCCGTTGATCACAGCCAAGTCGCCGCCGGAATGTTCCATATCATCTGTTCCGGATGAAACGGCGGAAACATAATCTCAAACCAACGAATCGATATGCCGGACCATACTAAAACGTCTAGCGCTGATGGGCACGTCGCGCGGCGATTAATGCGCCTGCTGGCAAACGATCCCTACTTGAAACCCTATACCGAAATTATCCGCCGCCGCCTTTCCAAGATTACGGCAACCAAGCTGCGCCTGACCGGCGGTAAAATTACGTTGCCCGACTTCGCCTCGGGGCATGAATTCTTCGGCCTGCATTTTAGAAACGACCAATGGATCTTCCGCGAGTGGGCCCCCGGGGCCGAACGGATTTTTTTGATCGGAGACATGACCGGGTGGCAGGAAAATGAACGCTATGCGCTGCATCGTCTCAATCAGGACGGGGTTTGGGAAATCCAACTTGATTCAAGCAGTTTGAGCCATCTGGACCTGTTCCGGCTCCGAATCCACTGGCCCGGCGGCCAGGGAGACCGGATTCCGGCCTATGCCCGACGTGTGGTGCAGGATCCGTCCACCCTGATATTCAATGCCCAGGTCTGGCAGCCTAACACCCCCTACCAATGGCGCGATGACGGTTTTCATCCCCCGGCGGGAGCGCCACTGATCTACGAGGCCCACATCGGCATGGCCCAGGAAGAGGCCAAAATCGGCTCATTTCAGGAGTTCACCGCATCAATTCTGCCCCGAATCGTAAATTCCGGCTACAATACCATCCAACTGATGGCGATCCAGGAGCATCCCTATTACGGCTCCTTCGGTTATCAGGTATCCAGCTTTTTCGCGGCTTCATCGCGCTTTGGAACACCGGATGACCTTAAGATGCTGATCGACGAGGCCCATGGCGCCGGTCTGGCGGTTTTTATGGATATCGTTCATTCCCATGCCGTATCCAATGAAATCGAAGGCCTCAGCCGTTTTGACGGCACTGCGTACCAATACTCTCACGACGGACCCCGCGGTCGTCACGAACTCTGGGATTCGCGCTGTTTCGACTACGGCAAGCACCAGGTTCTGCATTTTCTGCTTTCCAACTGCCGCTTCTGGCTGGACGAATACCATTTCGACGGGTTTCGCTTCGACGGTATTACCAGCATGCTCTATCTGCATCACGGCATGAACAAGGCCTTTACCACCTATGACGATTATTTTGACGACAGTGTGGATGAAGAGGCCCTGGTCTATCTGGCGCTGGCCGGCGAACTGATCCATACATTAAAACCGTCAGCGCGGACCATCGCCGAAGATGTCAGCGGAATGCCGGGTTTGGCGGCACCCCTGGACCAGGGCGGTTACGGCTTTGATTATCGCTTTGCCATGGGTGTTCCGGACAACTGGATCAAGCTGATCAAAGAAGTGCGGGATGAGGACTGGCCCGTCGGTCACCTCTGGTATGAACTGACCAACCGCCGGGCGGAAGAAAAAACCATCAGCTACGCCGAATCCCACGATCAGGCCCTGGTAGGAGACAAATCCATCATCTTCCGTTTAATCGATTCCGCCATCTACAATCACATGCGGATGGATGATCGAAACCTGACGGTGGATCGCGGTATGGCCCTGCACAAGATGATCCGCCTGATCACCATGGCCACCGCCGGCGCCGGCTATCTTAATTTTATGGGCAATGAGTTCGGCCACCCGGAGTGGATCGATTTTCCGAGAAAAGGCAATAACTGGTCCTATCACTACGCCAGACGCCAATGGCATCTGGTGGATGATCCCAATTTAAAGTACCGCCTCAATGCCCGCTTCGATCGGGACATGATCGAATTGGCCGCAAAGTTTCAGCTGCTGGATAGCCCCGGACCCGACCTCATATATGAGCATTCCGACAACAAGCTCATAATTTTTCAACGCGCCGGACTGCTGTTCGCTTTCAACTTCCACCCGCTTCAATCCTATTCCGATTTCAGGTTCGAGGCTCCGGCGGGCAGGTATAAAATGATTCTCGACAGCGACGCCGCCCGCTACGGCGGTCATTGCCGCCTGCAGCCGGACCAGGAGCATTTTACCCGCCCCGATGCCGGTATAGAACACAAGGGCCATTTTTTGCAGCTGTATCTCCCGGCCCGCTCCGGCCAGGTGCTGGAGCGCATCGACTGACAGCCCTCAATACTGTCTTCAACCCTGGTCTAATCTGGGCGGGGAGGCGGCTTTGACCAACAATCAGCCGGTTACAAAAAACAATGTAGGTGCACATATACGCATCGCGGTCTAGTCTTTTTTGGAATCCGCTCCAGAGTCAGATGATTTTATTGATGGTTTTCCGGGGGCTTGATGGGCTTTGTCACCGGAACGGAGTGTCAGTGACGCAAAAAACAGGAACAACCCTCCCAGAGTTTCGAGCGCTTCTTCCAGATTGGATGAAAAGGGAGGCTTCCAGGATGTGTCCCATAAAATCAGCCAGCCGATGCGTTTGACGATGCCCCGATCAAGCAGTTGGGAGCCCAGATAACACACAAAACACATACCCAGAAAAGAAGTGGCCCATTTGGCGTGCAGCAATGTTGCGATGCGGTGCGGATGCCGGTTGCCGTAGACAATCAGGCCGGCATAAAGAAAAATAGTCGTACCCTGGCCCATGAGTTCGCGCCCCAGTACAAATACGCTGAGGACCGCTAAAAAGCCGAAGGCGGCATCCCGGCTCACCCACAGGCGCAGCAACGAAACGGTCAAAAAACCGGCCAGTAAGGTCGGGTGAGCAATTTCCATCAGGGGTTTGAATACGTCGGAATCTCCCCACCCCAGAAAATTGGCTGCGGAGAGGCAACAGACAAGAACACTCCACAAGACGGGAATGATCAGCAACCCCCATTTAAAATCACACCGCACCCATCCCGGTAGAGAAAAAATGAAGCTGCGCATGGCGAGGCCGCATCGGCGCAAAGCCGAGATCAAGGAGCCCACTAAAGCCTGACGGCCGGTTTCATTTTTATTATCGGCGGTTTTCAAATGATCGAGTATAAGAAAAGCCTGCCTGGATGTCAATCGATACCGGTTGTCATGGATATACTCCGCCAGCGAGATTTCCTAATCAGAAGGCTATTCCGCCCAACGCCTTAAACCCCATTCATTCACAATTTCAGACGCATCTTTATATTTTGCCACCTGCATAAATAATCATGCTTGCCTGCCTTTCATCCGGTTGCTACAACCATGTCTCCAATGCCGGACTGGCCGACAGCAATGAGGGTCTGGATACCATCAGGATTCGTTACGGCTATTTATTCTAAGAAGTTTCTGGGGCCCAACTGTCTTTAGGAGACAATCGCGACACAAGATGTTTCCTGTGAGCGCTGGCGCTGGACAAAAACCCAACCAGCCTGATCAAGGGAAGAAACTTAGACCTTGTACGAGAGTAGGGGCGGGGTTTACAGTTTGTCCCGCAGCCACCAGGGTTTTATATTTTAGATTTACGATCCAAATGAGTCGATTTGATCGCCAGTTCTTTGAAAAATTATCTAAACCGGCACAGTCTGATGTATTTGTCAGCGTTGTGG
>Ga0209454_1000104_pt1 | contig 60922 bp, 35 predicted proteins | sample WorMetHERISLAND1_2_FD_187400 | JGI IMG/M metagenome (GOLD analysis project Ga0209454, IMG submission 187400) | Marine gutless worms symbiont microbial communities from Max Planck institute for Marine Microbiology, Germany - Olavius geniculatus... | ecosystem: Host-associated > Annelida >... | reverse complement strand
CTGCTGGAGAATGAGATGGAAAGATATCGCTTCGATATACTAGGATTGGCTGAAATGCGATGGACTGCATCAGGAGAGATGCATGGCTGTAAGGTTATCTGGTCAGGGAATGAACAGAAGCATGAAACAGGCGTCGGGTTCCTCCTGAGTAAGCGGGCCCGCGAGGCACTACTTGGTTATAAACCAGTAAGTGACAGGGTTATGGTTGCAAGATTCCAGGCACGACCGTTTAACATGTCTGTCGTTCAAGTATATGCACCCACGTCAGACGGTACAGACGAACAGGTGGAACAATTCTATGCAGACCTGGAAACAACGCTGGACGACATACCGAAGAAGGATATCGTAATCATTGCAGGTGACTGGAATGCAAAGGTTGGAAGAGACAACAATGGATGGGAGAGAGTCATGGGTAACTTTGGATATGGAGACAAGAACGATCGAGGAGAACGGCTGCTAGAATTTGCGCTAGAACACGACATGATGATCTGCAACACGAAGTTCCAACAAAAGGATTGCAGGAAGTGGACATGGCGATCTAATGACGGAAAAACAAGAAACATGATTGACATGATACTGATCCGAAGAAAGTGGGCAACGTCAGTGCAGCAGTGCCGCACCTTTCAGGGTGCAGACATAGATTCGGATCACAGCCTGGTTATGGCAAATATCAAAATCAAGCTGAAGAAGAAGCACAAAGCACAATTCAGGAAGCGAAGGGACATTGCTAGACTCAGTGATGAAGGAATTAGTAATGCGTACAGAGTAGCACTTGAACGGCATCTCGGACAAGCAGAGCCATCACAAGACTTGGACGAGAACGCGAAAAGGATTGCCATGGCTATGGAGAAAGCTGCAGAAGAGACGATTCCAGAGAAAGAGATGATAACTAAGAAATGGATTACACCAGAGACACTAAGTCTAGTTCAAGAAAAGAGGATCTTGAAGAAGAAAAGAGACAGTAGCGAACTGGCAGACAGGGAATATCGACAGAAATGCAATGAGGTACGAAAAGCGGCCAGAGCAGACAAAGCGAAATGGCTGGAGAGACAGTGCGAGGACATAGAGAAATACTATGGAGAATATAAGACCAGGGAAGTGTACAAGATGATCGGTGACATTAACAGGAAATGGCAACCAAAGCAGAGAGCAATCAGAGACAGTAATGGAAAGCTGCTCGTGAATACAACTGACATAATACAACGATGGACAACGTACTGCAGCGAACTCTACATGGCACAGCTTGACCAGAAGGTATCCAATGACCTTGTCAAAGAGCTGAAAGACATCTCGCCACCACTTGCTGACAGCCAGGGTGATATACTGGTAGAAGAAGTACAAAAGGCCGTGAAAAAATTGAAGAACAACAAAAGTCCAGGAAATGACGGGATAACAGGCGAAATGATCAAACACGGCGGACCACACTTGATTGAAGAAATACACCAGCTGTGTAACAAAGCGTGGAAGACGGGTATCGCGCCTACAGAATGGAAAAAGTCAGTTCTAGTTCTGCTACATAAGAAAGGCAGTGCTATGGAATGCAGCAACTACAGAACGATTGCCTTGACAAGCCATCTCGGCAAAGTGCTAATGATGATCCTAACAGAAAGACTGAGGTCACAGATAGAAGAACACATGGCGGACGAACAAGCAGGATTTCGCAAAGACAGGAGTACAGTACAGCAGATCCTAGCCCTGAGACTGATAGCAGAGAAAGCACGACGAAAGGGTAAAAAGATCTTCAACTGCTTCGTCGACTTCAAGAAGGCATTTGACAGCATAGATCAGACGGTGACCTGGGCTGTGCTAGAGTCATATGGAGTGGACCACCAGTTAGTCCGGTTGCTAAGAGACATCAATGAAAATGCTCAGGCAGCAGTGAGAGTATGTGGGCAAGAAGGAAGCTGGTTTGCAACCAGCAGGGGTACAAGACAAGGAGATCCAATATCACCCACTGTGTTCATCGCGGATCTAGAAAGAGCCATGGACAAAGTCAAAGATGGCGAAGAAGGAATATCGGTACACGGAATAAGAATAAACAACCTGCGATTTGCGGATGACATAGACATAATCGAGGAAGATGAAAGCACGTTGGAAAGGACAGTTCATTCACTACATAAAGAAGCAATGAGGTATGGGCTAATGATGAACACCGACAAAACAAAGACGATGGTATTTGGTGATAAGCAAATATCAAGTAAGATATGCATAGATGGAATTGAGCTGGAAAATGTGGAGAAATTCACCTACCTGGGAAGCAACATGACATATGACCTGGACTGTTCAAAGGAAATAGCAGTCAGAATGGCAAAGGCAATGGCAAACCTGAAGGCCTTGGACAAGATTTGGAAAAGTAAGGCGATCACTCTGGAAACAAAGCTCAGCATCCTGAAGACATGTGTGTTCAGTACAATGCTGTACGGTTGTGAAACATGGACAGTTACAAAACGCTGCGAAAGCCGAATCCTGTCCTTTGAGAGAAAATGCTACCGGAAGATTCTAAGGATAGGATGGACACAAAAGGTCACTAATGAAGAATTGTACAGAAAGATTCAATTGACAGAAACCCTACTGCAGAAAGTGATACAGAGAAAGTTGCGCCTCTTCGGCCATATCTGCAGAATGAACGACAGCAGAAAGATAAAGACCCTGGTGTTCGGAATGATGGATGGTTCAAACAAAAGAGGACGGCCTCACCGAGAATGGTCAGATGACATTGAGCAGTGGTGTGGGACAACCCTGCAGGAGTTAAGCCACGCTGCCCTAGATAGGCAGCGGTGGGCAGCGATAGTAAGAATGGCGTCAGACACCAACGGGCATTGAGCCCACGGTTGTCGATGATGATGATGATGAATAGGACTAAAGTCTGCAGATCATGTCTACACTGTGTTCCCAAAAATCCTGCTACTTGCATTGTTTGTCTGCTGCTGCTGCTGCTTCTGCTCCCTACTACTACTACGGTACCACTACCACTTCCACTACTGCTGTATGTAGTATCGTATGTACTTTCTGTAGGACCGTCCTACGGCGCTGTCAGTAACTCGTGTGGTTGATTCTGATTCGCCGCGTACTGCCGGCAATCTTCTGGTCACCTTTGCAGCCAGTGGCAAACTGCGCGAGTACTCACCTACCGGCAAACTACTACGACAGGTCAAGCTCGAACCCGACATCGGTATGTAGTATTTAGTAGTACTACACTGAGTTCGGAAAAAACACCCACTCACGTTTTCTTTTATATTTCCGTGGAAAATGTTTAGAATTTCACAAAATTTTCAGGGAATGTTTAGGAGGAAACAAGTATTCCACAGGTAGAAAGTTAAGTATTTTTTTGCTATCGGTGACGTTATGACGACGTCATACTTCCGTGTTTGTAAATTATGGGTTTTACCCTTGAAGACAAACATTTGATGAAATGCTAAAACACATCGATTGATCATTATGCTGACTGAACCCAAAATATGCAACTTTGTCATGCAATTTTTCATTCTGAACTGTTTTGTTGGTTTATCTCCTTGGCTTAGTGCGAGATACTCAATTTTTCTGATATCGATAGGCATACGCGCACTGCGTGGATGACCACTTGTCTGCTATCAGTTGAATGGCTTGATACTGCAAGTCTTGCAAATTTTTTTATTTAAAGTTTTATCCCATCAATGTTTAATTGTCTGTCCATTGTCCAGAAACATCTTGCACAAACTTGTGCCTTCATAATCCCAATTGTTGACTCGCAAACATTTCATCAAATGTCCGTTATCAACTGTAAAACCCATAATTTCCAAACACGAAAGTATGACGTCGTCATGACGTCACCGGTGGCAAAGAATATTTAATTTTTTTCCGGTGGTATACCTGATTCCTCCTAAGCAATACCTGAAAATTTTGTAGAAATCTAGACATTTTCCGTGGAGATATGAAAGAAAACGCGAGTGGGTGTTTTTTTCTGAACACAGTGTAGTGGTGGTGGTAGTGGTTGTAGTAACAGACAGACAACAGACTAACAGACCAAAAAGTATTAAGACAATTAATCATCAACCTGGAACCAGCGCTGGTACGTGAAAGGACTTTATGCGCCTATCCTAATAGGCCGCATTGCGGATGTTGTCCGTCTGTCCGTCTGTTTGTCTGTACCGTCCGTCTCGTAGTACTAATAGTTATGACAGTGTTTACGGTCTGTCATTATGGCGCAGCCACTGCCAGAGTTCACTCCATTCGCCTGATAATGGACACCTGAAAAATTGGTTTTGAAACCCATGTGTTTTTTTTAGTTTTTAGCGATGTGGCAGGGTGAAAGGTGTGATAAGATATTCTTTATGAGTCATAAGTGTGTCCAGTTTTCTTTGTACACTAAAACCGTACAAATGTAGCCAAAAAACTTCAAAATCTTCGAAAACTTAAAAACAAATCAAAGTTTTTTTTGAAAACCTTAGTTTGTTTGCCTGCCCTCGGTCACTCTAAGATGCAGTGCGTGCGTTACGCGCGTAGGTTGTCCGTGGCACGCGTTCAAGGTGTCGCGCACGCTCGTGCCGCCCATCTGGTACCAGGGCGTTACGGCATCCGGAGCAACGACGACGTCGCCAGTGACTACTACTACAGCGTGTCGTCGTTACGTCGTGTGTCACGGGGGTGTCCAGGACGCCGCTCACCGCGTCTGTATGGTCAACGACGAGGGTCACGTGATGGTGGCTTACACTGGCCTTCACGGCTCGCCCATTCACCTCGCTGCTACGGACGCCGGGTGTGTAGTGGTAGTTGTAGTAATCGCAGTAGTAGTAGTAGTAGTAGTAGTAGTAGTAGTAGTAGTAGTCATGGTCACATGCACTGGACTACACTGCTCGCCCACCCACCTAGCAACCACCGACGCCGGACAGTTGTACAGTTGTAAAGGTGGTGCATAGCTCGCAATAGGAAGCCCATCATCCCATTACTAAGCATCACCTGACATATGAGATCACGCAGTGTTAGAGCCGCCACCCAACGCAGGTGAACCGTGAACGCGCTCCGCCTTAACCTCAGCTAGACAGGCCGGTATCGTACTCGATTTACCTACTTCGGAGAGATGAAGGGCTGAGTTGACCTTGGTGCTGGTTATATTCTGAGATGGTTCTTGTGCCAATTGTTTACTTCATTTACCAGCGGTGTAGTGGGTTAAATAGTAGGCGGGAGAGCAAGTTTCGATTTTTAGACAGATACTCCAAATAGCCGACAGAATTGCCACAGACAGTAGCAGATTTTTGACAAAGGTGCTCAAAATTTTAATTTTGCCTCTAAATTGTCCCAAAGCTGGGTTTTTGGCGTCGAATTTGGCATCTTTCGAAGAAAACAAAATGCGAGAAGAAGGATATTTTCCGCCAGTTTTTCGACAGCCCAAAATTTATCGGAAGCTATGTCCCGTTCCGCGACGTCACTGTTTACTGTGTAGGGCCTATAGTTTCAACACGGTCTGCAGTGTACAATGCGAGTGTAGCAAGGCATAATACGTACACTGTAAACCGTGTTGAAACGTATACTTATGTTATGACTACGATCGACGGCGAGTTCTGCCTGAGGCCGGATGATGTACATTTTCGTCGTCAGGCTGGAGTGAAGTGAGATTATGGGCAGTTATAACACCCCAGACATTGCACTGCAGTGAGAGATGGGCAACAAAAGTTGGTCATGGAATAATTCGTTGTCTGCTGGTTGTCTGTTGGTAGGTTCGTGTTGGTGCTGGACAGTGACAACAAGCAGGTCGTGCTGTTGGACCCTGACCTTGGTCACGTGTTGGACGTGGTGCATGGACTCAGTGAACCGCGGCGTCTGTACTGGGACGACGCCAACAGTCGACTGTACATCGCCGACAGCACCGGCAACATCGCCATCTACCAACTCCTCCCATAACATTCACCCCTCCACCCCCAGACCTCAAAGCCCCTCCCCCACGACAAACCATTCTTCTTACAACTTGTTCATTTTAATACCTAACAACCTAAAAAAGACTTTTTTCATCGTAGTATATCGTACATTAGAAAGAACGCCGTATATATGAACTGGTGCTCTAATCCTTGCCGACGGTATTATAGGACTTTGGTTACAGTACTTTCAATCCGCAAAAAAGCTGGGTGTTTTTAAAACGAATCCAATCCATGCGAAAATTTTTGTTCAATTTTTGCTTTTCCGTTTTTTTGCTTTCGCAGGTTTGTCGTAAGACGGTAGAAGGGGGCTAACGAAATTGTGCCCTAATGCGTTAATACGCTGTCCGAACCCAACCAACATTATTTGAATATCTGTTGAGAAATCTGAATTCGTAAAATCTGTTTTGATCCATGTTTATTTACAATTTTCATCAACAGCTGTGTGTACATAATTACGTGGTTGAGACCAACGGCATTGCAATCTCATCGTCTATACCAACAGCGTAACCGCCTCAGATATTGCATCCACCCCCTCTGTATATTACTATCCATAGTTAGTGACTTTAAAATCGGGTCCTTTTACTTAAAGGGAAAATGCCATCATGTTTATAGTTTAGCTTTTTCACTGCAGAGCCGGAAAACCCCTTTTATTCAACCGAAAAAACGTTCTGTTGAGAGAGAGTATAATTTAAGAAATCCGCAAAAAGCCGATGCGCTTAGAACGAATTTGTCCCATAATTAGTGTTTTTTGGGCATTCTGAAATAACTCTTGTATTTTAACTGCATTTATTCGAAACCACATTTCGTTAGTTAACTCAGACTTTCCAGCATATTTGACTGTCGTAAGTTCGGTGACTTTTTTGCCACACGCATATTTTAAAATAACTAATCCAGTGATTACATATCACTTAAAGTTTCCATTTTAATTTATTAACTGGTTTGCTTTAATTCCGCGTTGAGCAAAAGGTGACAATCGGTTTTTTAAAATTCTTATTTTAAAGTTGCAACTATCCACCTTGCATTGCAAAATTTGCAAAAAAAATGTTTTCAAACAGCAATTAACTTGAGCAGAATTCTGCTTCTTGTCATCGCTTTTAACACTGCCGTCTTTGCCAACGAAACTAGGCCTACTTCAAATCTTAGTTTTTGAGTATCAAACCGTCACCAGTTCGCCTGAGCTACGACGTACGTAGCAAGATTCATACAGTGGCCTAAACGAAGTCCGTTCTCCATTTAGCACTCGTCACAAAATTAACGGGGTCGGTCCGCGTTTATAATCGCTGAGAGTTTGAAAGTAAAATCGATGTATATAATATACGCCGTCGGCTAATATTCCGCTGTTAATGGACCTATAAAAAGCTGTTGATGATGCCAGATGATAAACCCAAGTGTGGATAAACTTGACATTGAACATCAGGTAACAAGGAAACGCTTGCTATGTCGCAGTTTTGTTGCAATGAATTATCTGTGAATCTGCAGCACTACCAGTGTTCGTTGTATTTCGTTCAACACTTTTAAGCTGTCATTGAGTAAAGGTTGGAAAAAATACAAATTTTACGAAAATGCACAACCTATTCTAAGGAATTTAAAAAGTACGAGTAGGGCCTATAACACGCAGCGATCGAGGGTTTTGCGGTAAGAAGTGAGACGCCAAAGGCGTCAAGATAAAGACGCCAAAATAGTAGCTAGCCTAATAATAAGGAAGGGTATCTCCCTCCCCACCCGACAACTTGGAGTTCGACCATTGTAAACTTCCGCAGCGGCGTCCGGGGCAAAACAGATTCTGGTGCATTTTGTGTCTGGAATATATCACATATAAGTGTGATAAAATGCTGATTTTGACGATTCTGTTGTGTTTGCGGACAGTCTAAAATTTTGAAGATACGCACGTCGCCGCGTCACGACTTATTTCCTAATAGGCCTATTGCACAAGCGAGTTAAATAACACATTGTTTAAAATATCCTATGAAAAGTGCATTATTTCACACCTGTATAGTCACTGTCTGTCCCTTTCGGCATTTTTTGATTTTGGTTATTGGCGAAATTGCTTCAATTTTTGCTAGCGCAAGAGATTTCGCTTACAGCTACCCATTTCTCCAGAGCATTTATTGACAAAAAGTTTCTACACGGTGTGTCATAAAAAAGGCACCCATTTTGTTTCTTTTATAACTCAGTCGAATGATGATTAGTTTGCATGAAATTTTTATTAGATACGTTTAATAAAACACCGTGTACTAGGCTTACAACTGCTACTTTCTGTTATTGCTCAACATGCTAATTTGTGCAAATTACTTTATGTTTGGGCTGGTCTTTTAGAATTGAACTGAAGTCATGGAAATTACGTTACTTTGGCTGCTAAACATTGAACGATTATACAGTCAGAAGCATTTGCTTGTTTGTTTTATTTTAGTTTTCAACGTCACACTATTCTAAATGATGCAAAATGAAGATGGTCTTTGTATGTAGTTGATGAATTTTTAATTTAGTATTAATAATAAAGGGAGTTCACCTGGTTTATCTGACGAATGTTAAACATTGTGAAACGGTTGAAATCTTCAACTAAAGTGGCGAGTCAACTTGTAGTCTGCTATAATTGTCTGTTATGTGTTTCACTGCGTTTTCCTGTGCAGACATTCGCCCTTACAAATGTCGTTTCTGTAACTACTATGCACGCACTAACAGCCAGCTCAAGGTTCACATGATGCGACATCAAGGTATTTGAATTACTTTTTTGAATTACTTTCTTTGCTTAGCCACAATACATCCGTTACAGACGACAGACGACGGACGACAACAAACGGACATACCACAACCGTACCATAAGCTCGACCGTTGCTCAAGTACGGTCGGTTAAGAAATTGGTGCGTTTTCCCGGGCAAGAGTGATCGGTGTGCTAGTTTTTAGTTTTAAAGGTCAAAGGTCACGGTTAGGGGTAGCGTTAGGTTGCGCAGTGCGGTGTATAATATACTAAATGGGTGGCCGCATTACGCGTCGGCACTGGGGCCGCCGACATGTTGTTCTAGCTGGCGCTGTGATGATGTTGGTGGTGGTGGTAGGAATCCGCGAGTACATGTGCCGGCTGTGCAACTACAAGGGCGTGACGCAGTCGGATCTGAACCGGCACACCAAGTCACAGATCCACCTGATGAAGGCGCGCAACGAGTGCATCCAGTGCTCGGAAGGATTCGTCTCGCCGATGAACCTGGAGCAGCATCGACAGGACAAACACCCGACCAACTCCAACTCAGCTACGCTCACGACCGACGCTAAAGTCTTCTGATACTGCCGGTGATGTAAAACGAGGCCAAACTCTTAATGGATGAGGATAAGGCCGAAGCCAGTAGGACGAGGCCGATCTCGAGGTCAAAGGTAGAACTATAAAACGTGGCAGTGACATCGTAAGCTAGAAGTTTTATGGTGTTAACAAGGCCAAAACACTATGACCGAGGCCTGGCCAAGGCCAAATATTTTAGGCCAAGGCTGAGGCCGAGGTCATGGTTTCAGGGCCGAGATCGAGGCCAATAAGAACGCTCTTTGGCCGAATTTTATAATCGTCAATGTCTGTTTGGTCAACAGTGTTGCATTTCAACTGTCAATGGAGAAAAAAATAATTAGTCAGATGGGCATTTTCCAGTGATGTAACTGATTATTGAATGATGCGTGTATTCTATGTGTGGGAGCACATACTCTGCTGTTCTTTTAAAGCATTGCTGTCTTGCCATGAGTCACATTGATTAACCTCATTGATATTTTGTGTTTGTTTCCCAGAGAATTAATATTTATTCTTTCCGCAGGGTATTATCTGCTGATGGTGTGACAATGAGTGATAGGTTGTTAATAGTCTTAAAGACTTCGTTTTACTGCTGCAGGTCTATCGCTGATGTGTGTCCTCCTGCGTCTTCACTTTGCACTGAGATTCTCTTGTTTCTGACTTGTGAACAATAATCTCCGGAATTTTCACCCAGTTAATTTATCTGAAGAATCATATCTGTTTTATGTGAGCCAAAAAAACTATTTTTTAGCATTCAGCCACTTCGTGGTTTTTCAAACATCTGTAGCTGTTATGTGAACCTTTTAATAATTGCTTACACTTTTACTAATTTCAGTTTTTGTTTAATCAGCCATTTTCTTGAGAATTAACTAAAACCTGGCTTGATGCTCAAAGGTGAACTACATGTACTTCGAGAATAATTTAAGCCAGATTTTTCTGTAGACCAGATTCCTTTCTCGTCACCCATTCAATTGCCGCAAAGCACTGCAGTTCAAAACGATAAGAACATTTAGCATGGGAAACTAAACAGAGAATTTACGGCGAAAAGAACTAATGAATTATATCCACTTAGCTTTAAAATCTGAGAGACATTACAGTTATTTACAAAACGATATATGGAGGATATTTCTCTAAATCCAGCACACTGTATTTCTGTATTTGGTGCTCTTTTTACTGCAGTTTGAAACTTTTTTTGAAGCACGATACGTTTATGTTTATTTGTTGAATCTTCAAGCTGAAATGACACTGCTGAGTTGTGCCAAAAACTTATTGATGGTCTTTTTGGTTAAATTCAAGAGACTTAATCGTTGAGTGTATATGTGATGATTACGTGTACGTTTGAGATTTTCGTGTAATACAATACTGTTTTTTGTCGTTTACTACTGCATTTGTTGCAATAATTCGACTACTGTATTTAATACGTACCCGTGTTTGTTACGTGTAAATATCAGGCATAGTTGTTGATGATTCGTTACAGCAGTTAGGGCACTGATAGACAGTGTGGTTTTCTTGCAGATGTAGCTCCGCGTTCTGATATCATTTGTTGTTTTGCGAGTGCAGACTTGGGTTTCCAGTGGCATTGATTCTATTCTGAACTGTTGATATTTGTGATTATTTCTGCAGATTGTTACTGGTATGTGTGATTGTCTTTCTGTTGCGTCGCTCACTCGTTGATCGTGCGAACCGTAGGCGCCCACTGCAATAACCCCCATGACCAAAAGTGATCCCTCTGCCCTTCAGGCGTATGAATTCTGACGAATTTTTCTACACCCGTAAAATGAACGCTTTTGCATGAGTGGCATCTGGTTTAGCCTTAATGCAAGTTGCAGTACATTTAAGCTAAACAGCAAAAATGAAATTTTGCGTAGTTCTGCCAGTGACAAAAAGTGCACCGTTTTACCTCGACTTCGATTTATGATATATTTTTAAGCTGAAACCTTTCTCGCTTGCACAATAATGCATGTGCATCTTTACTGGGCTGTGGAAGCTTACAGAAATTCCCCAGATACCGTGAAGCTGGCAACAGTGGTATCGTGGCGGGGGGAGAACTGCCCCAGTGCTTTTCCACTGAATTTTTGCCTGTCAGAACATGTTCTTTTAGAAATACAAAATTGGGCTGATTTATCCCATTTGGGGGAATTTAGGAGCAAAATTTGAAATTTTGAGCACCGGTATCTCTTCTTTGGAAATTTGCAACTGTCTGTTGGAAAATCGTAACTTTCGTCCTTCCGCCAACCAACGCCGCTGTATGGGAAGAAGGGAAAAGGGAAAAAAGAGAAAGGGAAAGAGGCAAAGTGAAGGTGATGCCCACCCAATGATGTGTAGAAGTGGGCGCCTGTGGGGTAAAGTTGTGAACGTCGAGGTTGTGTGAAGCTGTTGTTGTTGTGGTTTTGCTGCTGCTGTTTAATGCATTTCTACCTCGTTGATGCTGCTGTCAATTTCCTTGTTAATTTTGCCGTTGTTTGCTGATGTTCATGTCATGTCGTTTTGACTGACAGTTCGTGTTGTTTCTTAAATTCTTCGACCTGTTGAAGTTTTTTGCTTTCTGTTGATTTTGTTGTTTGTAACTCGCATCAAATCTGCATTGAACTTACCGGCAAAAACTGCACAATACCGCATGTTTGATAGTGCATACTTTACACTGAAAATCTAACAAATAGTCTACTGTGCATTTCTGGGACAGAATATTGATAGAATAAGCTAAAAGAATAAACGTTATTGTCGCAAGAAATGTGAAAGAAGTGAGTCAAGTTACTGAGTAATGTACGCTTGTTACGTATAGTATGTTTTAGTTAATTTCCGTAGATTTTAATGACAAATACTGTACCAGTATGTTTGGGATTTTCTGCACGTTTACGGGTTTGAATTCGGCCTAGTGAGAAACACCTACCCAGCATACAGCGTTGTTGGTGTAACGTATGTCGAGAATTGTGCATACTATTTCTTTTTCTTGTTAAAATTTGCATTGTAGTTTCAGAATCATATTCGCATTAATCGTCCTATTCAGTTACTATGTTGTTTCTGTTAGAAATGTGGACCCTCTTATGTGCTTATTATGCGGCCGTTTTAATAGACCGCAATACGCGTCTTGCCCGTCCGTCTGTTCGTTTGTCTGTCCCGTATCGGCTTTTAACTGGAAAGCTAAGAGGAGTGGGAAAGCCAAAATTTGTGTGGACATTTCCCGGGGCAGGAAATACCGGTGTGGCAATTTGAGTTCAAAATTTAAAGGTCAGGGTTACGGTTGCGGTTAGGGTTAGGCCTGCACGCAGCTCGAAACGGACGGAACGGCCGCATAATTTGTCGGCAGTGGGACGGTGTATTTTTCTGGATATCTTCGGTGTGTACGTTGATGTTGGATGTTGCGTACGTGTATATCGATGTTGAGAGGTGTAGCTCATTGTCGCTGTTGTCGTCTGCAGGACTGATGCCACACTTTCACACAACACATTGCCTAGCTGTATGCTGCTTCTGTCTGTTGCTGAATCATCGTTTCGTTGGATGTCACACTTTCAGGGACACTCAACAGTGTAGCATAATATCTACGTTGCTACGTCGCTGTTGCATATTTACGCGTTCGCCCTTGTGCAACAGAAATACAATAAAACAGCTTTTTCCGTTGCACTGCAGTATGTCTGTACACCTGCACCACATTTGTAGGCGGCTATAGTACGGTTGTCGTCGGTCTGTCCGTCCCTATGTCACGGACGTATTGTGGCAAAACAGTGCGAGATAGAGTTTAGGTTGCTATTGATCACCAATAGGAAATCACATACGCTGTTTCAGATGAAATGAAAATTATCGACCTTGAATGACCTTGAAAATCAGTACTGCAACTGAAACTGTATAGGCTGTAGTGCGTCTTCCCTAGCGACAACTGGGCTTTCTTATCTTTTCAGAGTACTAATGTATGCAACGTACTAGGGGCTTTTTGGCGTTGATGTGCTATATAAATTCACTTTTTACTTACTTACTTACTTACGTTCTCGAATTGATAAACAGTAAACGGAGTCAACGGCGACCGCTTCTAGTTTTTTGTTGAATTGGATTTGATTTTATTTTATTGCACAAGGGCGAATTCTATTATTATTTGGTTGCAGTGTATTTAGATGAGCGTTTGCTGTGTGCGTGAGTGTTTTGGTGAACTGATTTATCCCCTACTGCGTTGTAGATATTGTTTGTGATTTTACGAGCTTCCATTGTTAGCAGTGATTGTGTTCTATCGATGTCTTTGTGGAAGTAGGCCTACCTCATTTCCACTATTTCGCTCGACAATGCAAGTCGTGTTGAAAAAGTTTTGTTTTCTTAGTTCGACATCAATACTGCCAATAATATGAATACTTAGTCGTGCAGACGAAAACTGTCACAATTGTGCGCTGTCACAATTGATATAAATGTTAAAATTCTGTTGGCAGTTTAGAAGTTGAAAATTAATTATAAAATAATTTGTGCATATCATATTATGGACTTAGTCTACAGTGACTACCTCATCGCAATTGAAGCTAGCCACTGCACTGCGTTTCTGGTTCATTTTGTACGTGTAACTTCAGCTGCATGGATGAATACTTATCTGCACTGACGAGTTTTTAAAGAGTCGTTTCTTTGATACTGTCAAAAGATTCGTAGTATAACGCATTAATCTGACTGTTTGGAAAACAGTTATTACCAGCAATTAGTTATATGTGTTGAGGACAGGTTGCTGATGCAGACTCGATGTTTCGTTAATAGTCTCTATAGAAATTTGAATAGTTCGGTTAGGATTTTTTTCTGCTGAGAGGGTATTGGAGCTGTGTGTGTATGCCTGCTGTTGTCGAAAACGTGTTATGTCACAGTCATGAACAACTGCTGTGTAACATTGCATTTAATCAACGTGTATTGGCTACTCGTATTGTTGTAGGCCCTATTAATGTCGCATTTCGCTGTTACATGTAATTCATTTGAGTCACTGGACCAGGTTGTCGTTGTATCAGATATCAATAGACTTTTTACAGTCACTATTACGCGGTCGTTCTAATAGGCCGCATTGTGGGTGCAATTCACATTTACGACGCCGATGCGACTGAACTCAACTTTGAGTGGAGTAGCATCGGCGTCATCGGTGTGATAAGACTCCGTCAGTTTTACACGACGCACTAGCGCACTGGAGATTACTTCGAAATGATAGTGCGCTATATAAATGTTCGCTTATCATTTTTACTATCTAACATTCGCATTCACGGTATGAAGACCAATTTAAAATTTTAGGAGGTTTGTGGTGAATTTACTGGCAAAAGCGGTACAAATCAGAATGGCATGTACAGTACATACCGTACAGTCATCCGTGTAGTGATAATAAGTGATTTGTCAGAAAATAATGTTAATCTAGGATAGGCTAAGCATTATTTGAATAGAAATTCACTTGTTGTGTAATCTCACAGGTATATGTACCAATTTACCAAGAGTAGAGCCTACGTGTATACTGAGTACGTGTTGTGACGCTGTCGTTGGTATTGTCATTGTGTGTTGTATCCGTCTGTCTGTCTGTCTGTGTGACCAATAGCAACTTCAATCACTGCTGCGTCAGTTTATATTTTTTACATGATATAAATATATGTATATGTTGTTCGTTAGTCGATGATCGAGCGGCAGATAGGAATAGAATCAACGTGTATAGATATATATTAGCATAGGTTCTGATCAAGGCCGGATTAAGGCTTTGAGGGGCCCTAGGCCCAAATATATTTGTGGGGCCCTTTACACATGCGATACAAATTACAGTAAAAGTAAAAATCATATAAGCATTTTATCAAACAACCAAAATTGTAAAAATAGTTGTATATATTTCATTGTGCGTAACCCTTTAAAGTCAGCTAGGGAGTCTGGGGAGCGCTGTGAGCTCCCCCAGCGGGGTCTGGGAACGAATTCTAGACGAAATCGAATTTGGTGCATTTTAGCCTTAAAATATGACATCTGGTGGCAACAATTTTGATTTTTTTTCCCTGATAATCAACTGACTGCATTTTAGTGCATATTAGGCTAGCGCGGGGCCCTAGGCCATGGCCTCGTTGGCATATGCGTTAATCCGGTGGCTCTGGTTCTGATGTGCGTGCAGTGTCATGTGCTGAAATGTGCGTCTTTTCTTACACAATCCTCGGGCTGTTTAGAGTGCGGCGTTTCAGTACGTTGTGGTGCTGCTGACGCTGACGTCATCGTTGAAGCAAACGTTTTTTAAAACTTCATTTTGCTTTGTCTGAAAAACAAAAAACGTTCTAACGTTATTATTTTTCCGTTGGTTTTTATCTGTAATAAACGTTTAGTGGGTCCCGTGTTTGAATAACGGCGTTTTAAAATAATTATATACGCAAAATTGAAAAATAATACAAATATAATAATAAACAATAATGATATACAGATACAAAAATACTAGCATATTTTGTATTAAAATTTATTAACTGGTAAGTGGTGATGGCAACAACTTGACGAATGACAACTTATCTTGAAGAAAGTGGTCACGTTTTTATTCAGCATCTACCAACGATTTATTTTTTTGTATTACACGTTTGTTTTTAACTTTTGAAAGCTTAGTTTTTAACGTTTTTTTTATATTTATGGTCATTGTTAATACTCACTATTTTCGTCACAAACACCGTCTGCTCATGCGAAACAAACTTTCAGACTTTGCAGTGTGTTAACTTTGAGCAGTGAAGTTCAATAACTTATATCGGCACCTCAGATTCTCTTGTAAATTTTTAATAATATTATTGTCAGTGAGATTGATCTTAAGTTCGTCTTAAGTTTGTTATTGCCATAGGATAAGTCATAAAAAGATCACATATTGCTGCTTTTCGTCAGTGCCACCCAGGGGCGTATTCGGGATTTTAAGTTAGGGGGCGTGAAGTGAGAGGGTCTGGGGGACGAAGTCCCCAGAAGCTGAAGCTTTTTTGCTTATAAGAGCATAATTTTTGCGTCTCACCGTAACTAAGAAATTTTTCTTCGGGGAGCAAATCTAGAGAGTTCTTTTTTCCCTTTCTTTTCTTTTCCTTTTTCCTTTCTTACTTTCCCTTTTTTCCATTTCTTCCTTCCCTTTGCACCCTCTCATTTCTTTTTCTCTCCCTTTGCGGCCCTTTCTCTGTTTTTCCCCTCCTGCCGTTTAAATAAGACCCCAAAATTTTCAGTTTGGGGATATGGGGGAGCACTATGAGCTACCCTGTTAAGTCCCAGCTGAAATCAAATTTAGAGCATTATAGCTTTAAAGTATAAGATCTGGTGGAAACAATTATAACTTTTACAAAATAAACTGACCAAGTTTAGTGCAGTTTAAACACTGAAGGCAAAAGAAGGGTGGTACATGGCGCCGCTAATTTAAAAGGAGGTGTTACAAGTAATCTGCGAGCGAAGCGAGCAGAAAAAAAATTTGAGGTGTACGCAGAATTGTCGCATTATCTGTGCCGTGCGTATTCCAGGCAATTTGCATTAGACCTGTTTGCCGAGTTTAGGGGGGGGTGGTTAGGCGCCGAGCGCGCCCCCTCTAAATACGCCCCTGCCACCGAAGTCTGTTGTTACTTGGTTACGTTACACACAATGTCACGTGTTTCTTTTGGTGCTTAATCGAGATTTTACTGCAGCTATTTGTTACCACACGAGTGTTCAGTTTGTTTGCGTGTTGCAGTGGTGTGCCGGTTTTACACACGGTTGAAACTGCTGTTACAGTAGATGCATGCTGAAAACAAACTTGCAGTCAATCTGTTGCTGTTAGTCTTTCGTCTTTTTTCTCGTATGAACGATTGCGTTAGATACATAAAGAGAATGGAAATTCAGTGCTAATTCCCAGAGATTATTTATCTGATTGCTGTGTCACAGTGGTTCATAGATCAATAGACCAATTATCAATCAATCAACCGAAGTCACGATTAGGGCGTCGTGAGTGCCCTAAGTGCACAACCAGGGCGCCTAACAGCTTAACAACGATACAAAGTTACAAACATAAAAGTTGATAGTAACTAAAATATTATGGCAATGCAGCGCTAAGTAAGAATGTCTGAAGTTTCTTGTAAAACAATAAATAAATAGTATGCAAATACAAAACAACAGCATGTTTTGCGCAGTGCTGTTATGAGCGGATACCATCGGTCTACGTATTATAACTCTTATGGCACTTTGACCCGTGCGTCGCCCGTCGACAAAAATCAAATACTTGACCTTTGACCCGTCGACTTTCGTAACTTGCATAACCTAATCCTAACGCCTTGATAAGCCAAAGTTTGGTAAAATTCTCTCCACTGGGTTTCAGTAGAGCGCTAACAGCGGACGGACACACAGGCAGACGGACGTACTCACGAACGGATAACCAGACAAGAATCCCAGCTATCGCTAGGAAAAGCCGACCGTACTGCCTACTTTCGAAACCCAGCGTCCAGAACTGCAATCACGGAGAGAAAGCAACGTGTCAGAGGTGAGACAGTTGCGTGCACTCTCTCACCGTTTGCGAGATACAGCCACATAGCTTTAAACATTCCGTTCAAAATTGCGGCCAAACCGCTGCAGATGGAGACGTGGTTACTACTGAGTACTGACAGCCTATAGGAAGTCGCCACCGCTTTATTCCATGGTATCATCGCCGACCCTCTACGACTTACCGTTCGCCCACAATACCGCATGATTGGCTTACAATAGGGCGTTATTACTTTTCAAAGTCATCTAAGGTCAATGATTATATCTTATTTGAAAGCCCGTATGCGACTTCCTATTAGTGATCAATAGCAACTTAGGTCCTATGTTGCACCGTTTAGCCACAGTACATCCCTGATGGGCAGACGGACAGACAGACAGATGGACGACAACTCATGCCAATAGCTCGACCTTTACTAAAGTACGGTCGGCTAAAAACGATGCATACCGTTACTCCGCTACTAGTGAGGTTGTCTTCTAAATTCGCAGTTTTGACACCAGAGAAGTCCGTCGTGGCATATACTGTTTCTAGAAAATGAAATTTAGACATGTTTTTGTGCCCATAGGCCTATGCACGCGGCACAGAGAAAGGTTTTATACAGCAATTAAATTCCTGTCTCATTGTTCGAATGGGCTGGCAGCTACACACCGAGTCTCTCTTTCTCTTCCAGAAGCCAGGAGCTTTTGTTAGAAGTTTTCCATTTTGGTAGTCTTGGTCGTACTCTAATATTGATGACGACTGATCAAAACAGTGACAACACTGCTTAACTGATTCCGATAGGGGACATCAGTTGACTTGCGGTGCAACATGCTTTAATACCACCGCGGATGCACACAGGCGTTCACAGAATGTTTGCACTACATTGCTGTTTCTCATTTACTGTTTCTACGGACTGTATGCAGTCTGGCTTTGCCTCGAGCAAGTTGCGATGGAGCGGGACGACTGAGAACATTGAACCCGCGACATGGCAGCTTAAGTCGTCATCGTTGCTGCGATACCTAAACTACAGTGTAGTCAGTACTCTGTACGAGCGTTTAGTGCCTACTATAGGACTATAGCCTCGCAAGCATATCGATGGTTACTAACACGATAGGTTTAAGCTTGCTAACAAAAAAAAACAACAAGCTCAGCTGTCCCTAGGATAGCCGAACGTTCTGGTTGTCAGTCACCTTCAAGGTCATTCAAGGTCGATGACTTGCATGTAATTTAAAAGACAATATGCAACTTTCTATTAGTGATCAACTACAACCTATATAAGTCTATCTTACACCGTTTAGCCACAATAGCGCGTAACGGCCTTTAAGGTCATCCAAGGTCAATTATGATTTTTCATCTAATCTGACAGGGTGTATGCCACTTGCTATTAGTGATTATTAGTAACCTAGGCCGTATCTCTCACCTTTTCCGAGATATGACCAGTTTTACGTTGAAAAACGCACATTTTTCTTGCCTCCTTCATTCAACCCCCAATTTGAAAATGTTTTCCTTAGCTGGTGCATCGCGCAGTGTACAGTGTGATTGTTCGCGTTTCAGTTTTCGCTGGTACTTATTGTGCCTACGCACGGAAAGATGGCCAGGCTGCATTGGTATGGATGGCTTGCTTACATCCGAATACGGTTCAGCTGCGAACAGTGAACTCGGATCCGTCTCGATCAGCACTCAGCGTAGAGTATGCGTAACTTCGTTGATGCATTGACGTTATAAACCAAGCCGCCAACCGCTCAGTCGCACAGCCAAAATGCGTTTTACAAAGTGCTGTAGGCAAAATAAGCTTACAAACTTTTTGTTTACTTAATTGCGCAACAAACTTTTTATCATAGCTTTTTAACTTTCAAGTGTACACGTAGACTATTTCACTTTTACAGTTACTGTATTATTGTAGGCGATTTTTAGTTGCGTATTGGCAACTAATTTTTAGACGAGTACATCAGATAGGCCTATGAGATAAAAATCTGATTAGTTTACGGCATTGACATTTCACAGGCTAGTGTGGCGACGCACTTCAAGTGTGGTGTTAACTTTGATGACTGTTTTAGCTAATTTGTTGCTAAGTGTACAAGTGAAAAAATAGTGAAAATCGAAAATATTGAAAACAACAAAAAACGTTGGGGACTACTTTTTTGCCGCACCCTGTACAATATGGAACACGATCATCAAAGGCAAATACGTCACTGGCAGGTGACAATACTTCTCAATCGACACAACACCATCACATATAGAACCGATTGCGCAAGTAAATACTCACAAACAATAAAAACTCACAAGACATAATTAACAGACAATACGCAGGAAACAGTTTGCTATATCGCTTGCGTAACTTGATCCACTTGATTGAAGTTGCGTGCACACTAGGCCTAGACGACAGTAAGTTGTGATTATTGTGCTCAGTTATGCTGTGAGACAAAACAAGCTCTGTGCAGATTTTATTCTTGCAACAGCAGCTAATACTTCGTAGTCCACTGACCACTGTTATTTTTTGTGATCGAAAACGAAAACAGAGAAAATCTATTGCTTTTTTCTGTACGAGAAATTCGAGAAGTTTAACTTTAAGTGAATGATGCTGAATGATGGAGCATACAAGGTGGTCCAAAAACGCATACATTTTAATGTACCATGGTAACTTCACTGTCGCTAGTCATGGAATGATGCAATTTTCAACGAAATATTGAGAAATTACACAATTTTTAAAGTTTGAACAATGCAAATAGCGACTTTTTGTTTAGCAGCAGATGATTAACTAAGCTATTCACAAACACAGAGATTAGTAATGTTTTCCCGTTGAAATCGTATTATAACCGGCCAAATAGCCCGCTGCATGGTTTGCAAAGATGTGTTCAAACGAAGTAAAAGCCGGAGCGCTCACTTCAACAGCAGAACTGTCATTTTTTAAACCTCACCGTACTTAAGTAACGGTTGAGCTTTTGTTACGGTTGACGTCTGCCCGTCCGTCCGTCCGTCTGTCCGTCGTCGTCTGTCACAGATGTGTTGTGGCTAAACGGTGCAAGATAGGGCCTACGTTGCTATTGATTACTAATAAGAAGTCGTGTATTGACTTTCAAATAACATGTAAATCATTGACCTCGGATGACCTTGAAGAGTCATAAGGCACTATGGTATGCCAATCGTGCGGTATTCTGGCTAAACAGTAAGTCTTAAGGAGTCGGTGATAGTACTATGGGATAGGGCGCTGGCGCCTTTCCATAGGCTGTCAGTAGTAACCATGTCTCCATCTGCAGAGGTTTGGCCGCAATTTTAGTGGAAATTTAAAAAATTTAAGTGACCATATCTCGAAAACGGTGAGAGATAGGGTCACGGTTACCATTAATCACTAATAGGAAGTGACATACGTTTTTTTAAATAAGATGAAAATTATCAACCTTAGATGAGCTTTAAGGTCACTGACAACCAGTATGGTCGGCTATCCTCGTGACAGCTGGGCTTTTTGTATTTCATTGTTGTCGATTTGAGCACATTTTTACTTCTCGCGCGCTACGTTCTTAACGTAGCGAAGAGAAGTATAGAAGATCAGTGTAATATTGAGGACCGACCAACAACCGACCTCTGTTCCTGGAAGAGCCTCCCTGAAAGAACTTCAAACGGCCATATCTCCATAACGGTGCTAGATAGACGCATGGTCACCATGGACCACCGATAGGAAGTCGACCTTCGGTTGTCGAATGGTCACGTGACCGATGACGTCACGTGATCCCAAAAAGTCAAGGTCGTGACCCCATTATCTTCGTTGCCATGGCAATGAAATTTGATTGCTGGCGCTGTAAAAAGAAAGAAACTAAAAACAGTTAAAAGAATACAGGAGAAAATAATGCGCGCTAGGAGTACATTAGAGTGGTCACAATCTAAAATATTTCTTGTAACATAGGCTAATCGATTTGTAGTCGATTTGGGCAGACGATAAGCAGCAAGTATGAAACACTGCTGTCGATTATTTTAATCGACTCACACTGTGCACGCCCTATCGCTATATCCGCCGTAAGTTCTGTAATAGCGGCGTAACCTGAGGGTGTGCTGCATCGATATAGTATAGATTCTCTTTATAACGTCTTCTAACAAGCCTTCTTACGCGATGGTAACAGTGGCAGATGTAACTGCAGCAGCAGCAGCAACTGGCAGATCGTGGTAGCCTATAGGCATTACTGTCTGAAGTAACAGCAGTTAATTGTTGTAAAAATTCTCGTCTCAAGCTGCAGGATTTATCTCAGACATTCATCATTAGAAGTCATCAGCAGTAGGTACGTTCACGTGTTTCTTGTTTTCATAAAGTTGCAACTTGCATTTTCAGAATAATTTAACAACTAACAAAACCCAGTAACATCGTCTTTTGCTCAGTAAGTTTATAAAAAAAATTACACCATATGAAATTTGTTAGTCTACAGCGAAAATTTCAGACAGCACAACTCCAACATACAGTGTTCCGTGGCGTACGAATTGTCACAAAATAAAACCAAAACCAGCTCTTGTTATGAATGAATATGAAAGTTTTCTGTCGCTCGCACGCTTATTGTCCTACAGGACGGGTAGGGCCTACATTGTAAACCTAGGTATCGTTTTGCCACAGCTTAAATAGAAGATCATCGATATCCGTCTATTTTTTGCGTAGTGTTCAGCAGTGGCATCACGGCAGGGTGGCAATTATTGTTTCTACTGTCCTTTTCTCCTCAATTTTGGGTTGTCGGAAATTTTTCTTCGTGGAAAATATTTTCTTTGAAAAGTGCAACATTTGGACATGAAAACCTCAATGTGTGGAAAATTCAAAGGCGAAATTAAAATTCCGAGCATCAGTAATCTTTTCTGTCAGAAACTTGTATCTTGGTAAAAAGCAATTTCATCTTCGCCTGCTTGTTAACCCACTGTAACGCTAGTATTCGGTTGTACATTGTAGAATCAAGAGTTTGCTGAGTATAGCTACGAGGATCGTCAAGATGCCGAAGGTTGGCCAGACAGAACAGCCAGTGTCAAAAGATCTTCTGCTCGTGGAACTTGATTCTCTTCGTAAACAGAACGACATGAGTCGAGTTCCGGTCTCTTCCGCTGTACAAATGTTAGTCGCTCGCTGTTATGTTCGGCCGTCCTCTAGGCCGCAGTACGGCTCTTGTTTGTCCGTCCGTCCGTCCGTTTGCGTGTCGTAACTTGAAAACAACGAGGTATAGACAAAACAAAATTGGTGCGAACGTTCTGCAGGGCAAAAGTAGTTTTTCAGCTCAAAAAAGTCAAAACGTCAAAGGTATACGGACGGCCGCAGTCGCCGCACAATATGTCGGCGTGCAATGAGCAGATATACTTTCTAGTTATCTTATCGTCGTTTATTGTCACAGTCACAGTGTTTTTTTGAGTGAAAATGACAAAATGCAAGTATTTTGCGTTGGCGTCTGCCATTAACCATTTGGCGCAACATTTTGTGTCAATTATGATGACCAATTGACCATGCACTGGCGATGGCGTGCATTTTGCAGTAATAACCTGAACAATTTTGTGCATTTCAAAGCGAATAAATTTGCTGTAAATGCAGAATCCCTGACTATTTATTAGCAATATTTTAATTTTGGCACGCAAATATTTTAAATCATCGTTGAAAGTTTGTTTAAAATTAAAAAAAAACTATAATATACTAAAAACTTTTGCAAACATAAAACGTTAAAACGCGTTTTATTAACAAATAAAAAAGTTTGATTAGAACAGCGACATACCGGCTGATTATCCCTATAGAGACATCCAGGCCTATAGCTAGGTTTCGTGCGGTCCAGTAGGCCCGATAAAAACATGTAGTCTGCTAAAGCCCAAATTCCATTACGCCGACTTTCACCGAAACTTCCCCACGGGGAAAGTCGTGGACACAAATCATGAAAGTCGCAGACAAAAACCATCTCGACATGTCGAGATGTTTGCGACAAAGTCCGTGACAAGTCCGCGACAAACCCGTTTGTGTCGCTCTAATGGAATTTACAATGCACGGGGAAAGTCGGCGACAAAGTCGGCGACAAAGTTTGGGACAAGTTCCCGACAAAGTCGCGGATTTGTCGCGGACACAAATCATGAAAGTCGGCGACGTGATTTGTGTCGCGGAGTTTCGCGATTTGTGTCCGCGACAAGTCAGCGGACTTTGTTGAGTTTTTGTCCCGGACTTTGTCGCAAAGTCGGCGCAATGGAATTTGGGCTTAACGGCAGGACGATTTGTTGTGAATTTTAGGATGATACAGTGGATCACCGAGAGACAGAATGAGGATCGCATGGTAAATCCGGATTATCCCAAAGACAAAAAAGCTAATCCATGGCTGGAGCAGAAGAAATGCGCACTGCTTTAACAGTTTCGTCCAACTTCAAGGCACTAACTACTTCTGTGTCGCCTTCTATGCTACATTGTCATTGAGCCTTAGCTGCCTTATACAGCAAAGTTAAGCGCTATAGTTGAGCGAGATTTGTAGCAAGATTTGCACGAAAGATGCGTACACTCGTCATTATCAACAGACTGACAACAGTGACTTGTCAGATTACATGATTTCGGTCTTGAAAAGTTAAACTCACTTTTCAACCAGAGAAGGATGACATATGCCTTATAATTTTTTACAGATCGTAACTTAGCTATAATTCTAAAGATTACGCAGAAAAAAATATCACGTGGTGTTATTTAATAAGTGTTTAACTGTATTTGGAGTTAAAATCGACGTTTAGCTTAGACTGGTTTACACTGGGCCTTCATATATGTACCGCTGTCGCGCGTTCCCTTTGCGTTAGCTGGGCTTTTTTGTTTGTTACGCTGTTACGTATAAATCTTACTAGGCTATAGCGCGCTGAAAGTCTGTTCGTTTGTTTGCCTGTCTGTCTGCCATAACCCTTTGGCGCCTTCTGCAATGTAGCACGGTCGCGGACCCCGACCGCGGCGTTTGAGTCCTTGGCCCCTAGAATCAAACCCAAAGTGGATCTGATACTCCGCTCCGTTGCTGAGATATATCCATCTGAAGATGCTGGACGCCTTACTACGCCGTAGGCCGCACGCTGTAGCACAGACAAAGTGGGCAAATCTAAGACCTTGCTAAGGTGACGCGTCGCAAGCCAACATTTTGCATATAATGAACGGAAATACTGCATAAACATTTAACGGCTTTTAGTCTCTTTCACGGGCACATCTAGAGCAAGCAATATCAACATAAAACCCAGCTGTCACTAAGGTGGGCCCGGGCCGACCGTACAGCCTGTATCTCAAGGCCAGCGTCGAACTTCCTGTCGCTGAAAGTAAGCGGTTTCCCAAAGTGTCTGCAGTCCCATACACGCTATGGTTATGCTGCTATATCGAACGCTACAATTAACTCTAGGATAATGGATGCTATACGGTAATTCGGCGCACGTGAGCGACGGCTGCAGGCAGGAACCCTGCATTCAAAATTGCTGCCAAACCGCTACAGATAGAGAGACACGGTTTATGTTGACAACCTATAGCAACTCATCTCCCTATTTAACGGTACCATCGCCGAGCCCATACGACGTAGTCTACCGCATGGCCACAATAGAGACGACAGACAAACAGACGACAGAAGACAGACACAACTTTATAGTGCCATAGGCGCGACCAAAATAAGCCACGCTTGGCCAAAAACTGCAACGATCTAACCTGTGTTGTTCTTCTTAACTATTATATCACTAACTTGTCGACAGCTTTTGACAACATGCATTAACAAAAAAAACATGCTGTCGCGAGAAAACCAAGAAAACCGCAGGATGCCGCAATCATTCCGCAGCAAGCAACTGTAAGTGAAGGCGTTGTCTGATTGTTCCTCAAACTTAGGCTCTTCAATTTTCTACTGCTCCATTCAGTCGACTGTGATGTTCTTTTGCACCTGCTCTGACAAATAAATGATCAACATAGAATTTTTAAGTGGCTTAAGAAATACAGACAGCAGTAGCTAGATGCACTGAAGTCAGTCCACGAAACAGTGAGTAAAAATGACTTCGTGAAAGGTAAGCTTTTAGTCGAAAACGTCACGTCGTCCGGCGATGCAGGTTATTCCAAGTTCGTAAGTGGGCCGAATTACGACGTTATTCTTATACACAGCCAAAGTTATGACCGTTTAAAGAATTGTTTAATTTTCCCCATAGGCGCCATTGCATTTTTTGATTTTTGCGAATAAATACGTTGAATATTAAATTTTAATTTTCTAACCCCAAAAGGAACTTCCTTGTGCAGAATCGCGTCGTTTGACATATTAAGCGTAAAAATCCCTTAAGAGGTCTGACCTGTAGGTGCGTTGAAGAAAAAAGCATATATAAATAAAAAATTTTGCGTATATTTCACCCATTTGCTGAGTAGACCCCTTGGAGGGATTTGCATAAAATTTTGCATGACGGGTCCCCTCGCCGACGTAATCAACGGTGCCAAATTTTATCTCAATCGGTTCAGGGGTATTTTTGATTCTATGGGGGTCGAATTTTGGTCTTCCCCATAAGAAAGAAAAGTCGCCGTTAACACAGGGCTTGAACTACCATTCAGCCTGTGATAAATATTGAGTGGATCAAGTGCGATTCTTGTAGGCCTACCAAGACGACAGGCAAGATTTTACTTGGGTTCTACTGAACTACTGCTGGCAACAGCAATGTGATTCGTTCGTAATCTAATCGTAAAAAAATTTATTTCAGGTTACGGTTATTTCGGTTATACCTTATGAAGATAATGATGATGAGTGTAATCTTTGAATTGATGACAAATTGACAGGACTTGAAACGCTGGAGCCATTTGTGTATTACGTTACGTGATAGGCTGCCTACATTTTTGGGGAATTCCCGTGTTGTCTGTGTTTTAGGTAGTGAAATGTACTTGTTAATTGTACAGATTTCTAGGAAATATGTAGAAATGAATGTTTGTTGTTATGTTTCGTAGTTTTATTGAATTTAGTTAATACAAAATCGCCGTTTACATGATTATCTAAGTATCAGATTTAGTCTATTCGCATTTTGATTTTCTCGCTCGGTATAATTTTGAAAACGAAAGTGAAGCTTAGGAACAGAGATGTGCGGATCCTTTAATTTTACGTCCGCGTCCTCGACCGCGTCTGCAGGGTAGTGTCCGCGTCCGCTCTGCCAGCAACAGTGATAATTTTTAAAATATATTAAAATCCCGCGCCAGCCTTTAACAATGTGGCATATGCAAAAAACCAAATGCAAGTGGAATTTTGTAATATTATCTATACTAGAAAGTAAGAAAGTAGAAACGTTGGAGTAAAGAAATTTGCTTTTTGCAAGGAGCATTTGCATTCATGACCGCAAAGACATCAAAAATTGTGTACACAACCGCGTTCGCAGAATGCTTGCGGACGTGTGTCCCATCTACGGATGCGTTAGCACATCTCTGCTAAGGAAGTCAATTTTTATTTTGTTAAAGGAAATGTTTCCTCTTTTGAAAATTGTATGGCAATTCAGTGAGGCTCCACGTAAACAGTCAAAGATTTGATATGTGAGGGGTCGTACATAAATGACGTCACATGATTTTAAGGAAAAATTTGTTCCTCTCCCCCTTCGTCACACTTCGTCACACTTCTCTGAACCCCCTTCAAATATGACGTCACAAACGTCTACCCCCCCCCTCCCGGCAGCCTGTAGTGTAGAGTACAGAGATGAGTTTCAGTTTCCTAATTCTAATATATAAAATTATATCCATTATCAAAATTGTCTACTGTTAATTTAATGCATAAAATTGTGTGAAATTAAGCACAGTGTTCCTAAATGTTCCTCGTCCTGACACATACGGCGAGTTGGCAACATGGATTGGATTTGGCTGTCTATTGTGCAGTTCCGTAGATGTGACGTGTGACGTCACACTTCCTTTAACCCCCCTCCCCTACATCACACATCGTCACAATAATGTAAACCCCCTTCCCCCATCGGAGCGTGACATCATTTATGGATGACCCCTGGCTTACATTGGATGTAAGCGTTAGCATTATTAATTTTGGTTTAGTATTACAGTAAGGTTTTGTTTAGGGGTTCAATTATGGTTAGGGTTAAGGTTTGGATTAGCATATTTCAGTGATATATGTGACAGTAGATGCTAGGGTTGAGGGCGTCAGTTGGCCAGCTGCCGTGAGGGCATGAATCTGAGGCGTTTGAGGCAATACGACCGCCTCAGACAGTCTCTTATGGCAGTATGCACACTGTATGACTTTCGGACATTGGGATGCTGCACGGTGCAATGTCTTGACGTCTGAAAGTCGTGTGTGGCTCTTATTGTCAGACATGGAGTCTTCGTGAATAGATGTTTGATTTTCGGATGTGGAGACGCAGCATTTATTAAATTGGGATAGAAATGACACTTTGCATTTGCATTAAATCATACACTATGTCAGTGCCTGACTTTGCTGTCAATATAAGCAACGTGCACCTTAGTTGTGGTCGGTATCGTCGAATAAGTTCGAAAAAATAATTTGATTTTTATAATTCTAGTGGTAGATCGGCAATTTTACTGTTTTCATATGAAAATTGTTAGAGATCGATTGGGTTTGATGTTTACGTTGGACACAATACGTCTATGAGCAGACTGAGCAGTTTTGCGTGCTACGTCACTGTAACATATTTAGATCAAAATTAACCTTATTTGGTAGATAACAGATTTTGCAAAATATGAACTTAACAATAGATAATCTAATAAACTTCATTTAGTGTGCATTATCATTAGGGGTCATCCATAAATGATGTCGTGCAATTTTAGGGATAGGTTATTCCCCTCTCCCTTCATCACATTTTGTCACCCTGCTCTGGACCCCTCAATATGACATCACAAACTTCTAACCCCCCCCCTTGCAGTCTGTAGTGTAGCCTACAGATCTATATGAGTTTCAAACACAACGTAAATTTTTTTTGCATGTTTTGACACATTTGGAACATAAGCAATTAAGCATAGTAAGTATCAAAATTCTGATGTGTAGAAATGATCTATGTAGTGAAAATTGTCTAACCAACATATGTGCAAAATCACATGAAATGGCCTTGCCACAGATGTTATATGTGTGATGTCATGCAGCTTTTAGCCCCCCCTACGTCACACATTGTCACAATATCTTGAACCTCCTTCACCCTCCCCCCTCGGCGCATGATGTTATTTATTTACGATCCCTTATTAAATGTCAGAGTGCCAGTGTACATCTAATAAACTTTACAGTGTGCAACCGGCCGTCAGTCGCAGTGTTAGTTCGTCACTGGGCTGCTATGACTCAGTCCTCATCAACCGTCTTTGAATTGGTCATACAAGACTTACAAACTCTTATCTCCTAAAGGGAGAGAGTCAGCCAGTATGTGAAGCTTGCCATTCTCCGCTCACAGTTAAACACTTTGGTAGACTGCACCCGTTACAGTGCAGCACGTCAGAGATATTTTGGAGTGAACACGCTCAAGGACGTTTTTGAAAATGTTGCGTCTCGCAACATCATCGCTTATGTCAAAGATATCAGCTTTTACAATCGTATATAATGTTGTTTTTACATTAGCTTAATAGCCTTGATCTTAACAAGTATTTTAACTTTGCTTTTAATACATAATATATCAACTGCTTTTAACTAATTTTAACCATGTATGGCACTAAATGGCCTTTTTTGTGCTGATGTGCCGTTAAGAAACTACTCACTCACTCAGAGTGTTTGATTTTGGTTTTAGTCACACTCTGCAATGCAGTGTGGGAATGGAGGCTAATAATGAGATGACTGAAATAAGATAGAGGGAAATTTCGCTGCTTGAAATTTTCTGTTTATTTCTCACAAAATTGTCCATCTACTGCTAGCACTGATCATTTGAGTTGCTAGTGACTTGCTCACTGTCTAGACATGTATATTGTACGTTCTGTTTAAACATTATTTCTGGCGAATTGTTTTTAATTATTTCATTTATTCACATTGTCATTTGCAAACAGAAGAGGCTTAATTAGTTTTTTTTTAATTTTTGCTTGATAGCATTTGTTTGTTTGCAGTTGTTATGACTCACTGGAAGGCGAACATTAGGACGCACTATCCTGAACTACTGCAGAAAATTGACACAAGAAATGGATTGGAAGGTGCATTGAGGGCACTTCAGTCAGCATCTTTTCCAAGAAGAGCAATCTCCCGGATATGGGTAATGATTTATGATTGTTTCTAGTGCTACATGTCAGTAACAATTAATGTGCACTTAAGATCTTAACTACCATGTATTGTGGTTAGAATAATTGGAATCAAAAATTCTGTTACTTATTTGATTTTTCTTGCAGTGTTGAATAATGTGTGCACACTTTGTGAACTTTGTGCTTATGAATATGACTGAAAATGTAATTGAAGTTAGGTTAGCCCTTTTAGACCTTGTTCTTTGTATCGGTAGCAAGCTGTTACTTAAGCATTGAAGCAGATGTGTTGATATTAACTTGTTTCTGCTGTGAAAAATGTCATTTTGTATTTCATTAGTTTTTGATTAATTGCAATTGATATTTTTAATTACTCAATTAAGTGCAATGAAAATTTTTATTTGTTTAGCTTCATTCACCGATTTTTTTCTGGTTATTTTGTTTGTCTGCCATGACATACAACTTTAAACCGTAGCCAACATAGTGTGGTGCATGTATGCATGCATGTGTCTGCATCGTGATTGCTGTTTATGACATATTTAGTAAAAAAGTGTAAAGGTAACTAGTTCAGTACTTGCTATAGTGCTTTTTACATGAGACAAACTTGTGGCTTGAAGCGCTTTTGACAATCTCGGAAGTGGCAGCTGATTGGCATAAGTTAATGATATCGCAGCGCACTATGTGACCATCCATTGCTTGCGTTAACAAACAACTGGACCCACGGTTTGCAGCTAGCAGACATACCACCACCCCAATCAGCCACAATAAGCTACTATTCATTTCCCGTCCCATGGAGTTGGCCTGAGCACATAGTAGGTTAGCAACTTGCTCAAGGTTGCTTGCAAATGACGGCAGTGAGAGTCGAACCGCAAGCTGAAAGTTACGAGTCGACACAAATCACTAGACCACTTGCACCTACACAGGCAGGTAGGTGTGAACAACTTGCCCAAGGTTGTTACTTGGTAGTGCATCGGCTGGGCATTGAACAATGGACCTTTCGGTCTCGTATCCAACACCATAACTACTGAGCCACCAAGCCAGTGGTGATTAAAGTGTAAATTAAGGGTCCAGGAACTCATTGTAGTTTTGTTGTCCTTGTCACTTATTTGGGGCCCTAGACTTAATTGAAAATCTTATCCATGTGAACCAGAAAAGAGCAAAATGGGGCTAAGATATGCAGTCTAGATGTGCACTTGTGCAGTCTAGTGGGAATCTCTTTTGTGTTGGCCTTGAAACTCTTAACTGCAGTTTGTGAGGCCTTGGAACTGTGTTCTGGTGCATCTCAGTTTTAGTATGTTTCGGCCCAATTAACCACTGATTATTGGGGACAATTTGACTAGTTTTAGCATTGGTTTACTCCAGAAAGTTGTTGGTAATATAGGTGATTGAGTGTTTGTATAGAAGCTGTGTTTCATGGATATTTGGACTTGGCTTTCAGGTTTTTTCTTACTTTAGTTAGGTTTCTAGTTCTAGTTATCGCTGTTTGTTTCCTTTTTATTTTTTTTATTTCAGGCAGTTTCTTGATTGTTACATTTTACGTTACAACTGTACTACTATTTCAGTTTCTCTTATTATATTTCCATTTGTAACATTTGAGTTTTTTGGTTTATGTGCTGGGTTTTGAAGTGCAAATTGATATAGTATTTCATTGCGTGTGCTGCGTAGGGCATGCCGGAAGAGTCTCAGAGAGTGGCCAAACTGCTTGACCATGTTCAGAAAGGAGACGACAGGCGCTTTACTGACTTTTGCATCGCACTTGAGAAGAGTAATCAGGCACATGTAGCAGAGCTGCTGCGTGGTTGTGACAGTCGGGCTGGAGGAGACAGGAGAGATACTGTGCCTGGTGATCCCGTTGATATGCCATTGATCAGACAAAACAGCTGCAAGTTGAGTGCTGTCTGGAATCAACTCGTCGATTCTGTGAGAAGTGACGAACAATTCTTGGCAGTACTGGGTAGTCTTGATGTATTCTCGGATTTGCAGATTAAAAAGTTAAAGGCAAGTTATTGAAGCAGTTACCTTTAGTATATTTGTATATTTGAGATCTACAACTGTGAATGTTTTTTTTATCTTTTTCTTATAATTAGTATTTTGTACACTTGCTTTATAGTTTATGTTTTTTGGCAGGAAATGCTGACTATTGTAAACAGGTGGTACACTGGTGTTGTATGTCTATGCTGTGTATTGGTCACACTTCTGCCCCCTACTAAAGCTATAGGATGGAATAATGAAACTAATGTTGTACAGATACTTTGGTCTCTTATCAAATGCAAGTTACTATATTTGTCTGCTTCTTATTGACTTTAGTTACATATTGTTGTTTATCACCAAATTGTTTTCAGTTCTGCTGTAGAAATTATGTTTTCAGTTTGGATTGTTGGTTGACTGTTCATTAGCTTTACTAGCAATTATTATTGTTTGACTATTTAGACCTTTTTTTGAGGTAAATATAGGCAGAGGACTGACTGACAGAATTTTGATTGGATTGGATTAGGAGCATTTGGCAGACATTAAGAATAGATTGTCATAAATTTGCTGAATGAGTAGATGACTGAAAGTAGAATTTAGATAATAGAATACAGTGAATTACAATTAGGCCAATGCAGCTGTATGTACAAAGTATTAAGTTTAATGTGATTACTGTAGTTTATGAAACATACATTTAATTACATTTTTAGAAGAATTGTGTATAATAATAAAATAATTAGTGATGATTGTAGGATATTCCTAATGAATTTGAACGCAATGAGTGGATATTGCGATACTTGGAGAAAGGATCTGAAAAGAGTTTCAGAAACTTTTGCGAAGCTCTAAAAGAAATCGGACAAGAGTTTTTGGTCAATCTTATGAACCCAAAAACTGATACCTTTCCGCAACAACCCTGCAGTCATTCTGAAGCTAAGCCTGCTCCTGGCAGTCAACTGGTTGCTCCAAGCAGTGAACTAGGCACTGGTGTCCCGTGTTCAGAGCAGAATCTAGATGGGACCAAAACTTCGTTGACAGAGATTGCTCCAGAATGCACTCAAGGTTTGCTACTCATTGCTATATAAATGTTAGACTTGAATTTTGTCTCGATTCATTGTTAAGGAAGATATGAGGAGCATGACCTGATCAGCTCCTCACTTTCAGTTTCCTGACATTGTGCACCTTACAAATGACTGTATTAATAATTTGTGATTATTATCTGGGAGAAAGGAAATAATGGTCAAATTAGGCACCAGTTGTGAATGAGAATCATGGAAGCAAATTTAACACTGTAAAAACAGGCTTAGGTGGAGAATAGCTGTTAAAGTTGTGTGCATGTGAGGGGTGCATTAACATGTTTCTTTAAATTTTTCTGTCAAACTGTGGAATGTAACCTTTATGTGGGATCACACAGTGTTACCTGCCACTAGACACAGGTGAACGTCACTGCCTTAACCCCAGCCAGGTGAAGCAGTACTCAGTTTACATGCTTGTATTAGAAGTAGAGTTTGTACATTTTTATTTTTCATTTACTGTACACGTTAGCTCATTGCAGTAGATCATACAGTACTGTTATGTGCACAGGGTTTTTTCAGTTGTTTATTTTTTGTCGTCTTTAGTTTCAGAAGAGCAATCTGTGGAGGCCGCTGAACAGCGTGTAGGTGTACTGACTATGGAGCCGTCTGCTGCAAACACTTGTTCAGGTATTGCTGCGTTTTGGCATTTCATAGCAGAACAAAGTACTTCTGCTTTTTTTACGAATTTGACAAATACTGTTGTTTTGAAGTTGTGTCAGCTGTCAGTTAATTACGATAATAAGTGTTATTTCATGTTAACTGTACAGCCCTAATCTTTAATTGAACGTGCCCAATTCGCACCTGCATGCTGGCACGACTCAACTGTTTAGTTTAGTTGCATTGGCGTCGCCAGTGTGAACACACCTATTGAGGTATGACCCAGTTTCCAATCAGCGGCTTGGCTGAGCAGCAGGTTGAAAACTGGGTCACAACTTGACGGCTGTGTTCACACCCACGACGTGGCTCAACTACTCAATCTCCAAATTTGTTCGGACTGGCTGAGTGGAGTTGCGTCCTGTCGTCAATTTTGTTCCCATCTTGACAGTTGAGTCGCGTCATCGTCATGGGTGTGAATTGGGCGTAAATGATATATTACAGTTCACACTTTAGAACCTAACTGACTTGGTGGTCTTTGCATTTGTAGGACCATATGCAGAGTCATCTGTTGAAGATGTTCATAGAATGCTTCTCGAGGTACATTTGTCCTAATATATGTTTTACTCACGTAATAAAACTACTTGAAGACTCATGAAATGTTTGCATGGATGCAGTATATTAGAGTTCTGTCTGTACACTCAAACAAGTGTGTGATAGAAAGCATTGTAATGTTGAAACTTGAAAGTGTCTTATTTGCTGAATTTTTGGTTTATTTAGCTATAGTGTCTACATTTACCATCACCAATTTTATAATTGTTAGTTATCCTAAAAGCTGATACTTGTACTATTCCATCAAGGGTAAAAGGCTGAGTTGACCTGTGTGGCCACTGATGTATCCAGATGGTTTACAGTTATCTGAAAATTTTTTTGCTCACTTGGCTAACTTGCATGGTCGGCTGTGTGGACTCTATGCTATTGCTGAATGGATTGTAGGATGCTTATGACACTGGGTTGGCGCATCCACAGAAGCCTCGTGGTCGTGCTGTGATCATTGCCAATTCTGATTTTGGTGCAAGCACATTGAGCAGACGCGAGGGAACAGAAGTTGATATCCGAGAGCTGGAAAGAGTCTTCATTTGGCTCAAATTTAAAGTTATTGTTCACGAGAATCTTACATCAGAAGTGAGTTTCACGCATTTGTCAAGAATTACTGAGCTTATTACTAGTTTTTATTCTGGGATGCTTTTGACATTGTATATGATGAGCCATGACTGTTTTAGTTGATTTCACTGTGTATTCTTTTTACAAACTTTCAACTTTGTAATGCACCCATGGTCTTTTATTGTTTAATGGGGGCACTGGCAAATTATTAATGTATGATATGCTAGTGTTCATAGTGATTTCAAGGTCACAGTAATTTCTTGGTAGCTATATTCTAGTAACAGGTAAAAATTTGTTTATTGGCTGTCCCTTAAATGGCATTTTGCTGTGAGCTCTTAACTCATAGACAACTAGAAATTTGGGGCAAAGCCCAACGTGAGTCCACCTGGTGCCCTAAATCTGATTGGGGAAAAAATTCAGGGATTTGAAATTCTTCCCGTAGCAAAGTCACATGGCCTGCACTCAAGAGCATTAGCATACGCAGAGCGCACACTATTGACCTAGGGTAGGTAAACATTAGCCGCGTAATTTCTGGTGTTAGTGGACCAAAGTTCACCAAGTTTTTTTGTTCAAAGCGGGTTTAATCGTTCTTGATAATGCCATTTACCGCGTGTCGATATCTTTATACGGTTTAGAGATATTCGCAGTCAAAGTCGAAAGTTGCCATAAAACGTACTAAATTTTGGACGTTGTTTTGCCCTCTCAAATTTTAAGGAGGCGGTGCAGTCCAAAAGTTGTACCCGAGTTATCATTGCAGCACGTCACATGGCAAAGTATCGTGAGGCTACTCCCCTTGGCTTGAAAGTTTTCGCGGCTAATACGATACATTTTTAGCCAATTTTTGACCCCCATTGAAAAAAAATTGTAAGGGGACTTCAATCCTCGGTGATGGGTGGGTTAGCAAGACTTGGTCATTTTCTAGCACGTGTAAAAATTTGGGGGTGCAGCACCTCTTAGGGGCCAAAATATGGTCTTCTGAAAAAGTCAATTTGGGTGGTATGATTCCACATGGAGATCTCCGCAATTATAGTGGATCGAAGTTCAGCATATTTTTTTCGCCGAATGCGGGAAGAATTGCAGTCGATGGTGCACTTGGCCAATTTGGAACATCTTCATCCATTCCGGAGATATTAGCCATCTAATTTTGAAGTTGACCAAAATCTTGCATACTGTGCTTTTCAGTGCTTTGATGATATCATGCATGAATGCCAAGAAATGTTTTGTTTGACAGCAAACGTCTGTTCCTTGTAGTAACAGTTGAACCATCTGGCTGTAATTCGTTACAGGATATTCGTAATTACTGTAAGGCTGAGAGAGAAAAGAACAAGGACAGCAAGGTGTTTGTACTGTGTATTCTGAGTCACGGGGAGAGTGGCGTAGTTTTTGGCATTGATGGTAACCCAGTGCAGCTTAAAGAGCTCGAGACATGCTTTGATGGCAAGAACTGCACTCAGCTCGTTGAACGACCGAAACTATTTCTGATCCAAGCATGTCAAGGCGGTTAGTCATGTCATACAAATTAATGTTTTTTATGTATTTTACACTTTCTTACACTTTAAGCGTTTGCCATTCGATTTGTGCCATGTTGTTTTGTCCATTAACAACTGTATTTGAGTTTTTTTATTGAACTAGAAAGGCTGTGGCAACTCATCCAGTCGTCCAGGAAGTTTTTGTTGGCGAGGGACTGCTGCCTCATCTGCACCAAGCTTCTGTTGCAGTGACTTTAGCAGGTTGGGAATTGTCAGGGCAGATGCATCAATGCGCATTCCTTCCAGGGTCAGGGTAGTAAATGGTTTTTGATGCTATCTTCTGCGGTTCAACAGCTGACGAGGATGTTTGCTGTATGGTTTTACTCAGGTTGTCAGAAAAGTCAGTAAATAAGTAAAACTAATCAAGCATATAACCTTACACTGTGATAATATATAGTGAAGTTGCAGACATATGTGTATATGTGGCTTTGTATATGTGGCCGTTCATCTAGTTGCTGAGGGTCATATATTATGCAACAGCTGAAGCATCTGTCTGGCTGTACGATTGGTGCACATGCATGTTTTACTTTACCTTTCTGTGTTATTTGCCTGTGAAGTCTTAACTGTATGAAATGTATTGTAGATAAGTCATTACTGATGTTATTGCCAAGTTGTGCTACTCGGATGGTTGTTTGTTGCATAATGTAGGCAAAGTAACACAAGGAGTAGCTTGTCATGATAGAAGTGATGCTAGTAAGGACGATAACACTGACACTTCGCCAGCAGAACAGTCAGGACAAACAAGGACACATGAGAAAGCTGACATGATTGTCGTATCCGCTGCTCCTCCAGGTGAACCAGAATATTAGTTAGTGGAAATGTCTTTCTGTACGTCCCATCTTTAGTAACAGTGGCGTAGAAACTGGGGGTTTGGGCGGTTCAGTACAAAGGGGCATCCGAGCTACTGAAGCAGGGTGACACAAAAATGAGGCAGCTTACAGCCTGCTCTTGCACCTGCAATTTTTCATGCGGGAGAGGTCATTTGAAAATGCAAAGTGCACTCAAATCAAAACTCGTGGTGGTTGGAGCTTTGCTTTAATGTTCGTTGGTGGTTGGTTGCTTCAGACCCCATTGTGAGAGCTAGCTTACAGCGCTCCCGTGGTGTCATAGCTGGTGGGGATCTCTACTTTTTCCCCAAAATCTATCTCTACACTGTGAGGCATAAAAACACACCCAAAAATTTTTTTATCATAACTTTAAGAAAAGTGATCCAATTTTAATACGTTTTGGTACGAATATTCCTGAAGCAACTGGCCATCAAATGAATGTTTAGTTATTCACCTCACCCATTGTCTGTTTCTGCACTACCTGGGGAAACAAAACATACAAATTATTGCATTTTTAACCACTGGTGTTATTGCTTAATCATAAAAACACACAAAGCACACGTTTTGTCCATATTTTTATTACTATAGCTGATAGTTTATCTAATTGTCTATTTTTAACTGCCTACAAAAATGTTCGAAACGTTGGCCTACAAACATGGGCTCAGCTCGGAGACACTTTCTCCATTCGTTGATATCAGCATCGATAACGTTCTGCTCCAGACCAATCCAAACTTCACCAATTTCTTATTGAATTCATCAATATTCCTGAATGTTAGGCCTATTTAGTAGATGTGCTGATGCACAACAGTCAGACTTTGTAATTGATTGGCTGTTGGTGGCCACATATCCGGAAAGATGAAATTTTATAAAGTTTTTTGTTGATTTTAATGCATATTTTGCCTGTTCTGTTTTTACCTGGTAGTGCAGAAGCAGATGTTGGGTGAAGTGGGAAACTGATCGGCCATTTGATGGCCAGATGTGTCATTAATATGTGTACCAAAAATTATTATAATTGGTTAACCCTTCTTCAAGTTATGGTAAAACAATTTGGTGTGTTTTTATGCTTCATGGTGTAGTTGCAATCCTTTTGACTTTGAGGACCTTTTGGGCCTTACAAGTGAGGGCCCCTAACTTGTTGCTGAACCAGGGCCTCTTTGATTTCTCTTATGCCGCTGTTTTATAGCATCGTTTCAGTTGTTAGTATGTAATGTAAAGCAAAGAAAAGATTTGATGCTGCTTGTTGCTGTCATGATAGATTCATCTCCATGATAGCCTATTATACATGTACATGTAATATCGTGTGTGTCATTTTGCAATTTGCAGACTATGCCGCTTACAGAAATGAATATAACGGCAGCTACTTCATTCAGTTGTTCTGTGAAGTGATGTCTGAGCGAGCGCATCGGGAACACTTTCTTGAGATTATAACTGAGGTGACACTCAGCTAGTTACTGTCCATTTGTTTCTGAGTTTCTTGGAATTGAATACATTCTCTTACTTTTATATTACAGCATCTATACCATGTTCAGTATATACATGGCAACCGAAGCCGAAGCCGCAAAATGTTGAAGCCGAACTGGGTTGCATTTTTTCATGCCAAAGCTGCAAAATATACGAGCCATAAAATTTTTCACTTTGTATTTCTCAGTTGTACGTAATATTCTTTTTTTCATCGTTTTCACTCATCAGTTGCACCGTGTCTGATTTGCACACGACAAGTACACTATTTTTCCCGTTAAATGACAACAATAGTTATTGTGCTTGAAGCAGACACGATTCACGATTTGACGATATCAACAACGTTTCTGATGTTTTCAGCACTAATTGATGGTTAAGCTTAAACATGAGAATAGCAAAGTTGCAAGCCTGCTGTTGGGCAGTAACGGTATCCATGCCACTTAGGCCTACACTTGGAAATATGATAACGGAAAATTGTGTGTTACTGGCATACTCATAAAAGTACTGTATGCGCCATATTTTGTGGCTGGAGCTGCAGTAGCTGGTGAACTGCAAAATTTACAAGCCGAACCACAAAAGCTTGAGTTAGCGACTGCCAGGTCAAGTCTGGTTGGCCATAACCTGTTGATACCTTTTTAGTTTTTTGCATTGATACCAAAGTGTACTGTTTGGTGATGTTTGTAGGAGCACAGATGTGTGAGGAACTTGCCTAAAGTTGTTATGTTTGATTATACATGTCTGATTATATATGTTATCAGAGTTCTTGAAGGGAGTGGTATTCTCAATTTTTTGGTCCCAAGTTCGTCCTGACATTATTGTTCCAACATGCTGTTTTAGTTTTTTTATTCAACCAATCAGTCAGTGATATTTAACAATAGATTCTAATCTGATCAGTGATCAAAGTAAGGGGCAGCATGAGAACAGTGAGTTTCCGACCACTTATTTTCTGTCTGTTTAGTTGCTCATTTTGTATTAAAAGGTTAAGTGAAAATTAGTAAAATTGGTACCACCAGATGTCAGATATTAAGGCTCAAATGCACCAAATTTGATTTCCGTGATCCCAAACTCCGCTGGGGAAGCTTAGCTGTATTTAAGGGGTCTATTTCTAAAGGGCTGGGGGCATGGTAAGGAAGGGGAAAGAATAAAAAAGGAAAGAAAGGGGAGGTGAAGGGAAGGAAGCCGGAAAGGAAAGGAAGTAGAGTTCCCCACCTCTTCAATCTTACTTTGACTAGTAGAGGCTGATGATGCTGTCTGGATATGATTTCAAGTCAGTTTTGGTACGTCCAAGATGTCGTGATTGTTTACTGTCCAGGTGATCTCAAGACTGGATGCGGCAGTCATGGACAAATGTTACAAACAGGTCTGCTCGATGCGGAGCACACTGAAGAAGAAGCTCTATCTGTTTCCGTACAGACAACAAGCGCTGCCGTAAATGACAGCATTAAATACCATTTTGATTAATACTTGCAACACTTATAAAGACAATTCTGCATTATCTTGTGCATCATCATGCGAGCGATGTCTTCATTCTGTTCATTGTATGTCATAGATGTTTAACAAACGTTTTGCGAAAATTTTTTTTTAATGTTATAAAATGCAAAAACATAATATAAATTTTTAAAAACGTAATAAAAAAGTTGATAAAAACATTAGCCATAATTTGTTCAACTTCTTGCCTAAAATCTAATGCCGTATGTGTAGTATATCTAGAATTGGAGAAAGAGAAATAACCTTATTCGACTTCAATTAAACCGTGTGGTCATAAGACCAAGTATCACTAAACTACGTAAGTTAACCACCACCACTATAACTTATTAATTCATCTATGTGGCTTAAAACTGCTTCTGGAATTTTCATTGAACATTTTTTAATATAAAACGTTGAGAAGATTGGAAAAAAACGTTTAAAACGTAAAAATCGGGGCGAAAATTGTAAAAAAAAAACGGGAAAAAACGTTTATTATCTATGTTATATGTGACATTGAATATTGCGTTTTTTACTCACAGTGTTGCATTGCAATTTAGAATAGTCCTAACATGATGCCTTACACTGATAACTTGCCTTATCTACGTACAGTTATTGTTTACGTGACGATTAAGCATGTCTGGGATGAAGGATATAGTTGTGTGTGTGTGTGTTTAACACTAACATGGTGATGACTTGAACGTTGCTGTGTTTTATGCATAGTTGTTGCGCACATGTTAGATATAACGAGGAAAGGTTTGCAAGCTTCACGTGAACAAGTGTCTTGTTCACGTTATAAGTTTGTGAAAGCTTGCAAACCACAAGTGAATGTTGAAGCTGAAGTTGAATTTGAAAGTAGCATTTTGTTGCAGATCACTTTGGCCTAATGACTGATATGTTATTTTTACTGCTTTGAAAATGAAACTGTTAATGATTTAATTTGAACGATACTCAGTTTTATTATACGTGCTGAAAATTCAAGAAATATGAAATTAGCATGAATGCATAAGAAACAGCTGCATAACTAATGTTTTGTGTGAGAACTACAGCCTGGGGCAAATAGGTGTATGCTTGCAGGCAAAGTAGGCTCTTCTATGAGATGTATTATATACATAGGTCTACACAGTGACGTCACGAACGTTTGAACAAATTTTTAACGATTTTGTGAACAGATGCTATTCAATGCCTTACAGTGTATATTGACGTTTGACTTTTGTGAAGACGTATAATGCAGCAGTTGTGGTAATTAGCTAACAGAAGAAACTGGCTCGTTTTTACATAGGCATTAGGTTAACTTAACGATATGCTCTGTACAAATTCATATTTTACTTACTCATTTTATTTACTTACTAATGTTTCCTGTTGTAATTGTCATCCGTGCTTAGCACACGTGTGCCGGTTATATTAGGCTTTGTCTTTGATTCCAGTGGCCTTGTTAACACCATGCATTGTTTGTTAGTGCTTGTGAAGTATTTTTGTTGGTAAGTTGTAGCTTGACGCTTGATGTTTTTGTTGTCTGTCACTGCAGCCATGACTTTTAACTGGCTTGTGTCATTCCATGAAAAGCTATGAGACCTACCCTTTAAACTTTAAGCGCTAGTGTCGAAGGACCATTTTTGCAGTGTTAAAGTAAGCAGACTAAACAGTAGTTCGGCTACACTCGTTATTGTATTGTTATGTTACATTTCGGTTGTCATCATCATCAGCAGCTGCATAATTAGCTTGAAACTTGACAGATGCAGCGGCGGGGTGTGCTGTCTTTGTTGGACGTCGTGGCAGCAAAGTCGGTTGCAGTTGACCACTTTGTTATAATAATTGTTGAACTTATTGATCATACTGGTGATTGTAAATTTACAGTGTCACAAAAATTTTACCGCGCTAAAGTTTTTTCAGCTTTATTTTTCAAAGACTGAAAGCTGTTCAGCCATATTTTACGCATATATTCGGCGTTAGAATCAACGCCAAATTACAAAATTTAATTCAGTTAATTTTTAATTTGATGAAGTTATGCAATATTTTGCAGAGAATTCCTAGAGAATTTTCCATTTTCATTTGGAAATCCACTGTACAGACATCATTGTAAAGTATGAATGGCCGCCAAATTCGCCAGATTTTGACCACTTGACTATTAATGTGTGGGATGCTATGCCGCAAACATTTTACAAACTTAAAGCCAAAGACCATTCTGGAGCTAAAAGGTGCACTGCAGCAGATATAGGATGACTTGCCGCAGACTTTCGCAGTATCTCTGAATGCATGTGCTTTGGCTGGTGGTAAGCGTTTTGAACATCAGATATGAACTTTTTAAAAAAAATTTTATTGAATATGCTTTTAACTCTTTTTGTAACTGTAATATTCTAGCAGATTGTATACTTCAACCAGTTGTTTGTTGTCAAATCTCAGAAGTTTGTGTTTTGTGGTGATTGCATTGTGAAAAGGGAAAATTTTCTGGGTGAGCACACATAATATGGCATAACTTTATCAAATTTTAGAATAACTGAATGTTACTTTGTATTTTTTATGTAGGTTTGAATGTTGAATATACATGTGAAGTATGGCTTTAAATTTTTCAGTCTTTGAAAAATAAGGTTTAAAAAACTTGGTGGGGGGGGTAAAATTTTCTGACTCGCATTTGTAAATATAATTCAGATATTTACATTTCGTGTTTTACTTTCTGTAAATTTCTTTCCCGCAGGATTGCCATAATGTAATGGCAGATCTTAGCTGTTCGTATTTTACTTATGCTAGCGCCATAAGTTATTTTCAGAAGAAATACTGTGTAATTATAGTCACTTGAAGTTGTTTCTGTTTTGGCCAGTTAAGTTGTTGTCGTTGTCGAATTTCAACTACAGTACATTGAAACGTAGTTGTTAGAGTAGTAGTTAGCTGTTAGCTAAGAAATTAGCACGTGAAACTAGACGTAGGCCTACATGTATGTTATACAAGAAAAGCCCAGCTAACGCGAAGGGGAACGCGCAACAGTGGTGCATGTCTGAAAGCCTGGTGTGAACAAAACCTAACCTCACCCATCCTTGCAACGATGTTTCTTTTCTTTCGGCACGATTGGTCTCGCTCAGCCGTATTGGCTTAAAATCGCAAATTTTCCCCACCACTTTCATTTTGCGCCCTCGCTTGGGGTGACCCCTTTCGAATTTATTAAAAAGCTTTACGGATCCTGAAACTAGAATTTTCCAGGCAGCTGATGGTGAAGATTTGGTGATCTTAGCTTGCACCGTTTTTGACTGATCCACCCATATGACAGACGGACAGACAAAATTGCGATGGCTAAGACGCACTACAGCAGTAGCTGCTGTTGCGCGTAAAAATACGCTCAAGTTGAAGTAGGCTTAGTTAAAACTAAAAAATAGTTCTGTCGAGATTCTTAGAAGCAGCAAAGAAGTAAATAGTCTTCGGAGAAGGGGTGGCTTAAGTTGTCAGTTTTCCTGCAATGACCTTTGATTTCTTTGGCAGTAGTAGTTATTTTTGTTGCTGTTAATAAATACATCGACTTGACTTAAGGTTTGATGCATGCAAGTCAGTGCCACGCACTATATGCTAAGCGCATATTAGCTATCGTGTTTCTGTCCGTCCCTCTCTCCGTTCATCACGACCTACAGACTTAGGCCGGTTGCTATGTATGTGGCTAGAAATGATTTGTTTATCCAGCTGATTTACCGTCCAATTCAAGCCGCTAATAGCGATAACAACAAACGCCCTGTCTGCAGACGTTTTATAATAATATATTGTGACAAACACAAAATCATATGCAGTAACTGTTAGGCCCTATCTATCACCGTTTCAGAAATATGACCAGTTTTCCGTTGAAAACGCACATTTCTTCACCCCCCCCTTTATTTTACCTCCAATTTGACAAGAAATTTGAGCTAATGCTCATGAGACGCGCGAGAGCCTATAGCAGTTCATGTTTGCAGGTAATCTTGGCCTATCTCTATCCATTTCGCCGCAATTCACTCTTTTGCAGCCAAAAATCTCCAAAAATACTAAAACCCTTACTTTTAGGGTTCAAGGTCAATTAAGGTCGTCAATATTGACAATCAAGCTCGATCGTCGCCAGTGCTTGTTATGTTAAGCAGCATGTCTGTGCCTATCGGCAACCATTTTCACGCTAGACAAGCCAACAGCAGATAAACGGCCACTTTTAGGGGGTACCCCTCTTTGACACCCGCGTGCACAGACCTCCTTGAATAGGCCTATAGAGGATCCGGACTTGGATTGCTATTATCTACATTCAGTGGTGAAAATTTCATACGCAGGTTGTCTTGGTCCATCTCCAGCCATCTCGGCGCAATTCACTTTTGAAATGCGTGTCGCAGCCCAAAATCGCGAAAAAAAACTAAAAAAAACAAAAAACCTATTTTGGAGGTTCAAGGTCATTCAAAGTCATTGATGTTGACATTTCTAACAAGCTCGTCGCCAGTGCTCGTTATGATAAGTAGAATGTATGTGCCTATCTGCCTATCTACGTCCTACGCGGGGCGTTGGCCACAGTACATCCGTGACAGACGGACGGACAGACAGACAGGCAGGCAGACGGACGACAACTGTGGCAAAAGGCCGGACCTTTAAGCTTACAGCTTAGCGGTTGGCGCAAAAACTGTTGCAGATTGGCACAGACTTACTGCTCGTCATAACAAGCACTGCTAGCAACTTTTCCGGAAGAACCAACGTTAACTTTGAACGACCTTAAGGTTCAAAAACGGGGGGTTTTAGTGAATTTTCCGCGATTTCATTCTGCGGCGCACACTTGAAGAGTGAATTTTGGTCGAAATTACTGGAGATAGACCAAGACAACCTGCGTCGCGCGTCTCATAAGCATTAGCTCAGATTTCTTGTTAGTTATTATTATTATTGATTTATCACCGTAACGAATACGATATTTTTTCGTGCTTAATTATTTTCGTTGCTTATTAGATGCGTTGCTAACGACTGATGACACAATTAATTACGTTAACAACCACAACAATAAGCGCGACGCGATTTATGTTACATCGATTGATTTTTTGCTAATATCCGATTTTGTAACAACAAGCAGCTATTTCTTGGTGGGTGTTGAAAATGTTTTTGAAGTTTTTGTATCTGTGTTGCACCTAGAACGTCTGCTAATTAAACAGAAGCGTTTATCCTATGACGAGTTGTTGTAATTCGCCGAAAGCAGCTGAAGAAAAGTGAAGACATAGGCCTGTATCAACAGCGTTTAAAGAATAAAAGCTGTCATAAAATCATGATAAATGGGCAGCTGATTGAAGTAATAGTATTGTAGTATTAATCGAGTCAGTGTATTTGTAGTTAGTTCGCCAGTATGATCTATAGGGTGGGCCAAAAAAATGGCACCATTTATTGTACATCTCATAACTTCACCAAATATTTACCGATTTTCAAAATTCTTTCACTGTCAAAATCAGGAGATAATTTGTAGTGAAACTGTCACTATAGATCCCACCACACTTCAAGTGTGTCGCTACACTACCTCGTGAAATGTCAGATGGCGCACTCAAGCCGGCGACGCCACTGACCATTTGCATGATCAACGTTGATCGAGCTTGGCATGAAGCCCCAAACAACCCAGACTTAAATCCAGTCGATTATGCTGTTCGGGATGCCCTTCAACAGATGGCTTATCGATGTTGACGATTCACGACAGTCAACCAGCTAAAGAAAGCCATTGTCGCTGAGTGGGGCAGTGCCTCAGCGTTTGGTTGATCTCGCCAATGGTCAGTGGCGTCGCCGTCTTCGATGCGTCGTCGTCCAGCAGCAAGGCGGACACATTGAAAATTTGATGTGAAAACTGTGAGATGTGATTTTTAGGCAATAACTGAGACAACAAACATGTTGCTTCTGTTGTTAATTTCTTAAAATGTGTTGTTACAAAAGTTGTTTTGTTTTTAATTGTTATTCTTAAGATACTGACATTTCACAAGGTAGTGTAGTGACACATTTTGTGTGTGGTGGGATCTATAGTGATAGTTTTATTGCTAATTGTCTCCTGATTTTGAGAGTGAAAAAATTTTGAAAATCGGTTAATATTTGGTGAAGTTATGAGGCGTAGAAAAGTGGTGCAATTTTTGGCCCACCCTGTAGTTACGTTTCAGTGGTAGGCTTATATGCCAACTCAGCCTGGCCATCCCTCCGTGCGTAGGCACAATAAGTACCAGCGCAAAGTGGGACGTAAACAATTACACCGCCCGAGGCGCGATGCACCAACCCCGTATCTGTGGTCTCTTGCAGTGTAAACTGGTGTCAGGCTGAGGGCTAAGGAAATGGAGATCATCGTCGGCATAGTGGGTCTTATGGCTCGGGAATAACTTTACGATTTTTCGAGTGAACGTCACCGTTGACTGTGTGTCTGTGCCAGTGTGTGAGGAGTTGAGCCGCGGTGTGCCACGTGCGGTTCTAGGATGGCGCAGGCGTCTAACGACGTTGCAACAGCAGCGCCGGTCGACGTGAAGCTGGCAGACATCATGAACTGTCCTGTCTGCAGCCGTCTACTCAGTGATGCCAAACTACTGCCGTGCAGTCACTCGTGCTGCATGAAATGCCTCGAAAGCCTCACCACAGAGCAGGACGCCGGAGAATCTGACGGGTAAATTTTGAGCATTTCATGAATCGATTATGGGTTATGATGTAGTCGCAAATTTGTGTTTGCTAGAACGCATCTCCTCTCTTTTTACGCGCAACAGCAGCTGCTCCTATAGCGCGTCTTAGCCATCACAATACTGCCTGTCCGTCTGTCATATGGGTGGATCAATCAAAAACGTTGTAAGCTAAGATCACCAAATCTTCACTGTCGGCTCCCTGAAAGACTCTAGTTTCAGGAACCGTAAAGCTTTTCCATGAATTCGAAAGTGGTCACCCCGAACGAGGACGCTAAATGAGAGGGGGTGGGAAAAATTTGCGATTCTCAGTCGATACGGCGTTGATAGAGCGAAATAGGTGGCGCCCTCTGGTGACTACAAGTAAAACACTATACATATTTTGCCACTGGTCGTCTGGCGCCCTCTGGTGACTGATTTTGTTTTACTGGGCTTTCTTTGAAACTGTAGCCATACCAAAAGCCGTACGGAAGAGATCTATGGATGAAGACTACAGATCACTAGCGTACGACGGTTCACAGTTGTTGCGCGTTCCCCTGTGCATTAGCAGGGCTAATTTCTTGTTTATTTTCGAAGCTGCGCGATCTTCATCTCTGATCCAGCACCCTGACTTCACGTCAACGTCGGCAGAAGTAGACTACACTTTGTACCTTTTAGCCAAATCGCTAAATCTAATTAATTACGTTGAAATAATTACCCATCACTGTAAATTGTGGAGCCTTTTTTGATGCGTGCATGTGTGATTAATTATTTTTATTGCCAGTGAAAAAACAGCACAACTTCTATTGAATTCACTGTTCTGGACAAGATGTTTCTGTTGTGGAAGAAAGACATTGGTCTATCTATCATTTTGTGCTACTCCTCGAGAAACAGACCGCGTAAGTATTATCGCAATTTGCAATGATATTTTCTAACTATTTAGAGGGGATTAAAGCGCAGGTCTCTGTTTTCTCTATCTAATTATTTTGGGCGACGATTCTCTATCTCCTAAGTCTCTCCGCCTATGGCTATAGGATTTGTTCCAAGACTGCACACGTAAGTGCTTTGATGAGCCTGCCTGGCACGTAAACTGTATCGCTGCAAACTGTTATTGGTTGATTGTTCTGTTTTTGTCGAGTAAATACAAGAAATTTGAGTTAATGCTCACGAGACGCGCGAAAGCCTATAGCAGTTCCTGCTCGCAAACTGTCAGTCTATCTCCAGCCATTTCGTCGCAGTTCATTTTTGGAGTGTGCGCTGCAGCCGAAGATCGCAAAAATCAATAAAAAAAACCCTTATTTTGGACGTTTAGGGTTTTTCAAAGTCATCAATGTTGATACGACTAAAAAGCTTGTCACTAGTGCTTGTTGCAGTAGGCAGCATGCCCCTGCCTATCTGCAACTGTTTTCACGAGAGACTGGCCAACAGCGGTAAAATAACGACTTTTACGGGGGTACCGCTCTTTGATGCCATCGTGCGCAGGTTTCCTTCAACCTAGAAAATCGATACTTGGGCCGCCATCGAAATCTACGCTCAATGCTGAAAATTTCATATGCAGCTTCTCCATGTTTGTCTCAATTGATTTCATCGCAATTCGCTCTTGAAAGTTGTGTCGCAGAACCAAATCGCCAAAAAATCCATAAAACCCCTTATTTTGGCGTTCAAGGTCATCCAAGGTCATTGAATTTGGCGCTAATTTAGAGCCAGTGTAGAGCCAGTCCCATTAGTGATTAATAGTAACTTACACCCTATCTCGCACCGTTACTGAGATACAGCGACTTATTGGCTGAAAATTGCAATTTTTACCCCTCCCCCCTTCTCATTTAGCGCCCTCGTTCGGGGTGACCTCTTCGAATTTATGAAAAAGCTTTAAGGTGCATGAGACTAGAGTCTTCCATGCAGCCGACGGTGCAGATTTGGTGATCCTAGCTTGCACCGTTTTTGACTGATCCACTCGTGTGACGGACGGACGGACGGACAGACAGACAGACGGACAGAATTGCGATGGCTAAGACGCGTTAAAGCAGTAGCTGCTTTCGCTCGTAAAAATGATTGACTGATACTTCGATCAACTTTAATCGGTTGTGGCTGGTTGCAGTGCTAGCACTGGCCGTCAGGCGGCGTGTCCTCGGTGCAAAAACAGCTTTACTATACCGGCCGGTGGTCTGCAGTTGCTGCCGGCGAATGTCTACGTCGACGCACTGGTTCTGATGAAGGAACTGTGCATGTCGGTGGACGTAAGGCCAGGCTGTGGCGACGGCGATAACTCCACCTCAGACAATGTGCCGCAGGCAAGCAATAGGCCTCTACAAACTCACGGTCTGTTGTCGTAGTCGTAGTAGTAGTAGTGGAATGGTTCCGATGAAAGAACTCTGCATGCGTTGTCTTTTTTTGTTTTTTTTTCTTACCGTTTTGTGCTTGGTGTCAAGTTATAGCCTATGCTGCTTTATTATTTTAGCAATTGTAAGCACAGTTTTTGCTGCCTCGCTGTAGGCCCCTATCGCGGCTGTATTAGGTTTGCTGCTACATGTACATTTTATTCTTATTTGTACCAGTTTTGGCGAGTTGAATGGTAATGCTGATGATGATTGTGTATAGGCGACTGAAACGGAGAAGGACGTGTGCATGCAGCTGATGCCGCAGTGCTCAACGGAGACCTGGACCAAGGGCTTTAGTTTCCCGCTGCAGACTTTCCCAGAGCCACACCCTCCCACTAAAACCGAAACCGAAACCGCCGCTGCTGCCACTGCGACTGCCGCATTGATTGACCGACTGCCGTCGACTGACCACCAAGCCGCCAAGCAGACATATCCTCGCTCGTTCTGTGACCACCACCCGGAACGACAACTCACGGTCTGTCATTGTTGTAGTTGTTGTCGTCGTAGATGCAGTAGTTTTTGTTGGAGCCCTAGCAGTGGTAGCGATGGTAATAAAGTAGTAGTCCGTCATCATTTTGCTTTCTCTGTGATCAGCACCCCGACCGGATTCACGGTTAGTTGTTGTAGTTGTAGTTGTAGTAGTATCAGTAGTAATAGTAGTGCTGGTCGAGACCAGGTTAACATGGGTTCTGTGCGAGCAACGCGTTTCATTGTAGTAGTAGTAGACTGTATAGGCAATGCTCAGATTTAGGAGCACGGTGCAACCCAACCCAGACAGCGAGCTGACGGTCTGTATGGTGCTTCTGCTGTTTGTAGTACTAGTAGTAGCAGCAGCAACAGCCGTGTTGGTGGTTGTAGTAGCTCTGAACAATGACACACAGGATCGTTCAGCCTAGAGAACTCTGTGCCACAAAAAGGTCTGTGGCCACGAAACAGTCATCCAATTCGAAAACTCACCAGTTTAAGCTTTGGAACACAAAAGAGCAGTTCAAAAAGCGGTTCAACCTCGCAGCAATCTCAGCGCCTGGCCATGTGACAGTTGCTGAGGAGAATCTGCAGCTTCAGAATTGGACTCCACGCGCATTAACGAACTCTTCGATGACAAGTGATCTGTCGCTTTTCGACGACACAGTCCATAGGTTCTAGTAGTGGTAGTGTTAGTAGTTGTTGTTGTGGTTGTAGTTATGTTGTCGTATGTAATAGGTGTACTGTCACGACTGCGAGCGTCCGGTCTGTGAGAAATGCTTCATTCGTGATCACAACGGACACGGGAACTCAGGCGTCGACGAAAGTGCAGCCCAGCTGCGCAAACAGCTCAGTCAAGATGTGGAGGAAATGGATTTGGTGTCTTCGACCGACATGGCGACCCTACGAGAGTTGGAGGAGCAACGCGCTACACTGCTGGCTAATGCACAGGTGGAGTAGTAGTAACTTTGTCGTAGTAGGAGCGGTATTAACAGTGGCAGGTATAGTAATCAATTTATGGCTTTGGTGGCTTGCTAATGTTCGGTAGTTACTTGGGTGTCGGGCCGCTATAGCGAAGGGCCGCCATAGCGAAATTCAAGTCAACAGACGCATTCACATTCATCAGGGGACGACAATTTCACGTGTAATGTAGTACGATTTTGTGCTTAATATTAAAATTACGGTTTTCGCTTACAGTTACAGTTAAGATTAGGGTTAGGGTTTGGGTTTAGGGTTAGGATTAAGTTAGGGTTAGGGATCGGGTTAGGGTTAGCATTTTTGAAAGATTTATGTGACAATAATAGGGTGTTTACACGATTCAGCAAACGTCCAGCAAACGTCCAGCATTACCACGTGTATTTTGAATACATTTGCTAGAAGTTTGCTGGACGTTTGCTGGATCGTGTAGGCGGCGCGACGCCTAGGAATTTCGTTTAGTAGGTCTCTCGGACAGAAAAACACGGTTCACCAGCAGTGTCCAGGGGCGGAGGGAAGCTGATCTAGAGAAGCTGAAGTAGGTATTACTACTACTACTACTACTACTAGGCCTACATGGCTTGTGATGAGTGTCGTGTATACAATGTCGTGTAGTCTGTGGAAGAGGCTATCAGTGACGAGGTGGAGTCCTTGAAGCGTGACATCAGAGCTGACTCGGCTCAGCTGATTCGTCAAGTTGAGGCTCAGCATGAGAAGCAACTTGTAGCTCTGGACAACGCCATCGCAGCCCTCCAGCCACAGATTAGCTCCGTGCACCAGCTCATGACCGCCGTCGCGAGGCTAGTTATTAATTACTGCCGGCGGTAGTAGTAGTAGTAGTAGTAGTAATTGTGAACACTTGTAGGCCTTGCAGCCACAAATCAGCTCCATACACCAGCTCGTGCGAGCGGTTGTAACTAGTATTATTATTATTATTATTATTAGTAGTAGTATCACTACTAAATAAATATCGAAACCATGGATTAAAGGTCAAGGCCACAAGACCGGATTTCCAGATTTTTTATCATTGCCAGATAGGGCAAAACGTTTGTGATCACAATAACTCGTGGACCGTTGCACTTAGCTCGATGAAATTTTGCATGACCATGTATCTTGTCAACCTATAAAAGGCTATTGAATTTCAAGGTCATAGGCACAGGTCAAGGTCACGTACGCATGATACTGCGGCTACCCGTTGGCAGTAATTTGCTTTTGCCTTGAGCCAGGCTTGGCAGTCTTGTTCAGTTTCATTTCAATTTAGTTTTGTTTTCGTGCAAGATGTTACACACGCGTGCCTCTGTCACCACGCTATATAATTTAGTACCGGTCGGTCAAAAACCGGTGGTGCTATGCAGCTGGGCAGCTAAACCGTGCGCCTGGCAGAAAATAATGGCAGCTTACGCTCGTAACTGGGTATGGGATTAGCGAACCCACGACCTGTTGACCGCAAGTCCGACACTCTGCTGTTACGCCACCGAGTCGATTAAAAACCACTAAGTAAGTATACACTGTGTCCAGAAAAAAGTTATCCCCTAGACGTCGTACAATAGAAGTGTTAAATCTTAACGAATTTGAACATTTTTTGTACACTTAATTTGCATTAAATTGCAAAAGTAATTACCAAATTTCGTTGGAAAATATTATTTCTTAGCGGATTATTAATTGTTAAATATCGATATTGTATATGTATATGTATTTTTCTTCTCTTTTTTTCGGTGTTGCTATTGTGTTATTTTTGTGTTTTTCTACCGTGATTGGTGAATTAAAGATTATCAAAATATCTTCGTTACCAACATGGCGTTACGTAAACCCTTCTGTACATTTGCATAACTCCAACAAACAGCATCTGATTCTGGCAAAATTCTGTATCAACAATGGATCATCCGTGAGCAATCAAAGTGCCAAATTTCAATTAATCCTGCAACGCACACAGGTTTGACATTTCTATTGCACGATGACCAGAGGATTACTTTTTTCGACACAGTGTATTTTACAGTACTGACATTCATTTCTGCTACTTACATTGGTACTAGAAGTGTGGAAATTTAAGACACACAGAAGTTGTAGTTAAAATAAAGTGGCTGGCACGTTTGTTTATGGGCCGTGGTGTGTAGAATCGCGCAAAGTGGAGATGACTACCAGTTGGTCCGCAGTTTCCGCACACTACACAACGCAGCTTCTGACGTCATTGAACAATATCAGCAGGAGCAACGGCAACAACAGGTTGTAATAGTACACACGCAGCAGTTGTAGTAGGCCTAATAGTAGTAGTAGTAGTAAGACCAACAGCAAGTAGTAGTATTGGTTGACAGCGCAACAAAAGTGTTATGAAGTGATCATAACTCAGTGTCATCGATCAGTGAACGCGCACGTAGTCGATTTACTTACCCCGGAAGGATGGAAGGCTGAGTTGACTTAAGTGTTGGTTATATACTTAAATGGTTTACCTGTCAGCGGACAGTCGCCCGTTTGAATTGTAACTACTCGATAGCGAGCTAAACGGGAGTGGAACCCATGACCTTTTGATTGTAAGTCTGACACCCTGCCGTTATGCCTACATGCTGACCCAGAGTTGACATGGGTGGAGTTTATTCATCCATGAGTCAGATCGGGTTGGGTTTAGTTTTTACGCGCGAAAGCAGCTACTGCTTTCAGCGCATCTTAGCCATCGCAATTCCGTCTGTCCGTCTGTCCGTCTGTCTGTCACACGGGTGGATCAGGCAAAATCGGTGCAAGCTAGGATTTCCAAATCTTCACCATCGGCTGTCTGGAAGACTCTAGTTTCAGGAACCGAAAAACTTTTCCATAAATTCGAGGGGGGTCACCCCGAACGAGGGCCCTAAATGAGAGGGGGGTGGTCAAAATTTGCGATTTTCGGCCAATTACTCGCTGTATCTCAGTAACGGTGCGAGATGAGGCCTAGGTTACTATTAATCACTAATAGCAAATCGTATACTGGCTTTCGATTGGCGCCGAATTCAATGACCTTGGATAACCTTGAACGCCAAAATAGGGGGTTTTATGGATTTTTTGGCCATTTTCGCCTGTGAGAGTCTTTATCATTCACAAGGTGGCGCCACGCCGCTGACGCCACACACGCCTATGGCCGATGTGTATTATGGTCCCGATGGGCCGAGTTCAAATGATATGCGATTTTCGAAACTATAACTACTGAACTGGAAATGCTATAGGCTTTCGCGCGTTTCGTGAGCTTTGCTCAAAGTTCTTGTATTGGGTACTACACATTGTTTCTTTGCTTAATTGCCTGCAGATTTATTAAGCCGCCTTTACGTAGTATTATGAAAAGCCCAAATTTTATTATGCCGACTTTCACCAAAACTTCCCCGCGGGTTATGTCGTGGACACAAATCATGAAAGTTGCGGACATAAATCAAGAAAGTTGCGGACAAAAACAATCTCGACATGTCAAGATGTTTGCGACAAAGTCTGTGACAAGTCTGCGACAAATGCGTTTGTGTCGCTCCAATGAAATTTAGTCCATTACAGTGCACGGGGAAAGTCGACAAAGTCCGCGGACACAAATCACGAAAGTCCACAACACAAATCATGAAAGTCGGCAACATGATTTGTGTCGCGGACTTTCATGATTTGTGTCCGCGACAAAGTCCGCTTTGTCGCAAAGTCGGCTCAACGGAATTTGGGCTAAACCGGACAGTAGACCAAGACAAAAATTGAGGGACGACTTTCAGCTGGAAGGAATTGTGGCCAAATTTCAGCGAGATCTGTTGAGGGGTTTTAGAGGAAGGGGCATTTTAGATATGCAAAATGGGTATCCAGTCGCATATATCCGGGTGGCGTCACCAGTTGGTTAATGGATGCATCGCAACATCAATAAAGCGCGTATGTGTAGGCTATAATGTTATTGCATTCGATCTGCATGGCTTGTTGCGGTGGAAATTTCGGCCCCAAAATTTTCCCCAGTTGGACTTTTTGGTGCCGTGCGGCCTCACGTTGGGTTCTATGCCAAATTTCTAGTTTAATAAATAATGCTGTATTGCAACTGATTGCAGTCGGTTGAGAATGCGTCGTTAGCAAAGCAGTCAGTATCACCCGGTCTTACTTTCATCTCGTCGAACTTCCGCCAGCTGCTTCCAGACACTACGATGAACCTTATCGGTTCCGTCTTGGCCTCTGATGAACCACTCACCCGTACGTTACACTTATACTACAATAGTAGTAGTTATACTACAGTAGTAGTAGTAGCAGCAGCAGCAGCAGCAGAGCAGCAGCAGCAGCTGCAGCAGCAGCATATTGTTTCAGATTTGTATTTATATTCTTCATATGTACGTTGAAAATGCAGTTGACAATTGCAACTGTTAACAGGAAGTCCATAGTAATTTGGGAAAAAGTGGAATAGTTCCTTGTTTCTATCTGCCAGGCGACAGCAGCAATTTGCAATTGCGTGCTTTGGCTTTGGAGTTTGACCCCCAAATTTTCCCTTTCACTGAGGGTGGAGGTAGAGACCCCCATTTAACACAATGGACACGATCGTATCTACCAAACGGGATGCATGTAAATTTGTCGAATGGCTTAAGCAGTAATGTGACAGACGACAGGTAGACAGACAGACCATGCTACGGAAAAATTTGTAGGGATAGGCGGAATTGCTGGCGCTAGAGCAATGCCGCCTTATAATACTATGATATGTACATACACTGTGTCTCAAAAAAAGCATCCCCGACATTTTCGACTGTAAGTTGAAAACCAATTACCAGATTTCGATAATGTTTGGTAGGAATATTTCTGACACAACTTGCCATCATGTGATGATTCAGTTTCTTACCTCACCCAACGTTTGTTCCTGCATTACCTGGGGAAACACAACCAGCGAAATATCACTTTTTATCCAATGCAATATGATTGCTTAATTTGTTAGTGCTCCGGTTACAATAACTCGTGGTCATCCATACAGATTGTTCGTAAACTTAGCAAGGCATAATGTCAGGAAAGACTTTTTTGCAAACAGAGTTGTCAAATATTGGAATTACCTACCCACGGATTTTGATTTCAGTTCTATTAATTGTTTTAAGCGTAATCTTAATAAAATTGATTTTACCAATTTTCTTATTATTCAATAGTGTTCTGTGTGTGTTAAGTGTATTTTAATGTGTTTTACCATTGTGATATCTTTTAGTAAGCCTAGTGTGTTTTTATTAGTTTTTAGTATGGGCAACCGTAAGTGCACTGCCTGATTGTCCAGCCTCACTGTTTTATGCTACCTGTGTATTGGTACTTGTGTGTTTCAAGGCAAATTACACTGTGAATGTGGCTCTGTTAGACATTAGCAAAGCCTTTGATAATGTGCACCATACTCAGCTGTGTCAGAAGTTACTAGACTTGGGGTTACCGCCTCCTATTGTAGAACTGTTGGCTGTATGGTATGGTGGTAGTTATGCCTGTGTCAGATGGCGAATGTGTATGTCCACTTGTTTCAGTCTAGCTGTAGGTGTAAGACAGGGTGGTGGTCCCCAGTATTGTTTACCGTGTATGTAAATAGTATAATACTGAAGCTACAGCACTCTAACTACGGTTGTATGATTGGTTCTCAGTTTCTGGGTTGTATTATGTATGCTGACGACCTTGTTTTATTATGTCCTAGCATATGTGGCCTTAAGAAAATGTTGGATATTTGTGTGAATGAATTTGCTGGCTTGAAATTGAAGCTAAATGTAAAAAAGAGTTGTATCTTGCGTTTTGGAGTTCTGTTTATGCACAACAATAAAGGACTTACTGTGGATGGTGATGTAATAGAATTTGTTGATAAAGATAAGTATCTTGGAGTTATGTTGAAAGTTGGAAAGAATTTTGGTGTAGATTTGCAGTATATGAAATCCAATTTTTATTGCAGTTTCAACAGTGTGTTTCATCATGTAGCTAGGTTTCAGAATGAACTTGTAGTACTACAGTTAGTTACAACTTTCTGTCAGCCTTATTTGTTATATTGCATGGAATGTTTTGATTTATCGGTCACTCAGTTGCGCAGTATTGAGCATACTTGGCTCTGTGCTATGTCACATATTTTTCACGTTACTGGTTCTGACGTGAAGCTGGTCAGTGACTTTACAGCAAAGATGCAGTTCGGTGACTTATTGCTGTCTAGGAGATTGAAGTTTCTGAATGGACTAACACTCAGTGATAATGCTGTGCTTGATTTCCTGACATTTATTCATTAGTTGGACTACCTTGTACATGACATTGTGTGTTTTCTTTCTGTTTTGTCTCTAATTGCTTTGTTTGTGTTGTTGTATTTTCTGTCCTTTGTCTGTCTTGCTGTCACAAATTGGCGAATAAAGGTTTATATAATACATACATACATAATGTAACGTGTACAAACGCATTTTTTCACATTTCTGACACTGGCTGACATTTCATTCAGTTGTCCATTTTTCAACTGCCTGCATTAAAATTGCTTGAAGTGTTGGCTTACTATGCGAACACAGGCAAGGAGACGCTTTCTCCATTCATTGACAGCGGTATCGATAAAGTTCTGCTCCAGACCAATCCAGGCTGTACCAGTCGCTTCTTGACTTCACAAACATGCCTAAACTTTATCTGGTAGACACACTCCTGCATGACAGCCAAATCTCGTAATAGACTGTCTCTTGGGGCCCACAGATTAGGATAGTGGCATTTATCGACGTTCTTCTCATTCATTTTAACATGTGTTATGCTTGATCTGTTTCTTCAGGTAGTGCAAAGGCAGACGCTGGGTGCGGTGCAAATTAAAACACTTATTCAATAGCCGGTTGTGTCAGAAATATTTCTGCCAAAAATTATTAAAATCGGCTAATTTTTCTTTAAGTTATGATCAATAATGTCGAGGATGCTTTTTTCAGGTTTTCTGTTTATTTCATCTCATATTTTGCTTGATCTGCTTTCCTTAGGTAGTGCAGAAGCATACATTGGGTAAGGTGGGAAAATGAACGACGATTTGATGGCAAGTTTTGTCAGGAATATTTGTACCAAAAATTATCAAAATCTGCTAATTGGTTTTCAAGTTACAGTCGAAAATGTCGGGGATGCTTTTTTGGGACACAGTGTATTTACATGAACACGCTAAAAGCAGTGATAAAAGCATCAACATTTCAGACAGCTGTGATACAATTCTGCAAGAACGTGTACGTTGATAACCTCTAGAACCTTATTAAATTTTAAGGTCATATGTCAAAAGTCAATGTCACGGGGATTTTTGTGTGTTTCTTGCGTACACGAGCCACTTTGACTGGATTCACGAAATGTCATTTGCCAGCTGGCGTTACTTCATTAATCTCGTGCAAACGACTGGCGCTACCCGCGGGCAGTACTTAGCGTTAAACAAAGCCTGATGTTGTTGTTGTCGTCGTTGACATTGTTGTTGTTGTATGTCGTTGTTGTTTCTGCTGTTGTTGTAGTGATGCCGACATGGAGCGAGTTGAACAAGAAGCTGGAAGCCCTGGAGGAGGAGAAGGCTGAGTTGAACCGGAAGGCCGCTGTGGCTGCTGAGCTGATGAAAGTGAAGCTGCAGCAGCTGGAGGACAGTGAGCGACGACTTCGCGATGAAGTCAGAGCCGTGGAAATGCACAACCTCAGGAAACAATATGCTGCCCTCAAGACAAGTTAGTACTACTAGTAGTAATAGCAGTAGTAGCGGTGGTAGTGGTTGTAGTTGTTGTTGTTATCTGGCAGGCGTTCCGTCACATCTGTCACAGCTCCAGTTAATAATGAACGCTGCCCTTTTATGAACGCTGGCTCGTCCTTTTATCTTCCATGATTCACCACCTCACTGCACTCTACCGTCAGCTCCACTGGCTGAAGGCTTTGAAGCAAATCGCTTTCATATTTGCAGTGCTCGTGTACAAATGTCTCTACAGGTGTGCATCTTTATACCTCATCGATGAGCTTTGTCAGTTGGCAAATGTCGAGGCTCGTCAGCTACTACGTTTCAGCTCGTCTTCGTCACTGATCGTCAGCCGCACCCAACTGACTAAGGTCGACGACTGAGATTTTCCGTCGCCGCTGCTCGAGTCTGGTACACGCTGTCTGAACACGTCACCTCCGCACTTTTCTTGGCTACTTTCCAGTTCTGACTCTAAATCCATTTGTGGTTGCACATTGTTTGCGCAGTAACGCTTGTTGCTTCAGACACAATAATCGTCTTTGTTTACTTACTTACTCACTTATTTTTCAACTGTAATTTAAAGAAGCAGAATTTCGTATACAACACACCAGACAACAAAACTCCCATTTAGTATTTGTAGTTGTTGTTGTTGCTAGCTTTGGTCAGTACACTGCAAGGCTTGATGTTCAACTAAACTATATTATACACAACATAACAGTTATGAATGGCAAAGTCTGTGTGATGCATTGTAGTTGTAGAGGCAGTTGTAGTAGAAGTACTAGACTACTTCTAGTAGTCGTTGTTGTTGTCGTTGTTGCTAGCTCTGGTCACTACACTGCAAGGTCCGCTATTCAGCTACGTTATTCATGGCATAACGGTTCTGCACACTGAACTGTATGTGCTGCGAACTCGCCGCCGCCACTTTTCCGAGATCGCTGTATTCGACCTTGCGACATTCAGGTAGTAGTAGTTGTTGTGGTGGTAGAGGTACGGTAGTGGTAGTGGTTGTTGTTGTTGTTGTCGTTGTTGCTAGCTCTGGTCAGTACGCTACACGTGTCGCTATTCAACTACGTTATACACGGCATAACGGTGATGGACGGCGAACTCTATGTTCTTCGAACTCGCAACAAGTTCGCTCAGGTTGCCGTTTTCGACCTCGCCACGTTCAGGTAGAGTAGTAGCAGTAGTAATGATGCTAGTGGTGATGGTGATAGTTATGGTGTACTAGTCGTATCAGTAGTCGTAGCAGCAGCAGCAGCAGTGGTAGTAGTTGTTGTCGTTTGTTTCATTGAGAGAAATCATGGATATTGCCACGTGGCCCCATGCAGCAGTGGCATTTCTCATTTGGACTATATAATACAAGCTAGTGAACGTGGCGAGCGTAAAAGACCAGTTTCTGGGTATTAAAATCGGGTCCGTGGTCGCCGGTCTTTTTACGTTTTTTGACTGGTTAATTGTCACTCATGTTTGGTACCATGGGCCTAGTTTGTTGGACAACGCATGACAGACGTATTGTTTGTTCCAAGGAGCGGGAGATGGAGGGCAAGTTTATCAGTTTTCTTGTGGATTTACTTTAGTATTTCGACTTGTTATGGATTCGTTGTACAGCTGGTTGGAGGAAGTTATCCGTTTCTTTTTTCCTCTTTCCTTCCCCAGTCTTTTTCGGGACTATCTTCTGAATCCAGATATGGGGTCTGGAATGAAGCGCTGTTGATTTGGGACATTTTGGGCCTGCACAAAATATCATAAGAGTGGCTGAATTTCGTGTGAACATGTTTGAGAATTCTGATGCTTTGCCAACTGCTGTTTTTTTAATAGCTCCCCCGCCCACGGAAGCGGCTAAAAAGCGTTTCTCAGTTAAACGCAGTATCCCAAGAAGTTACACGATAAAATGGTCAATAAAAACGTCAAGGACTAACCTCGTGTGCTTATCAGATGTACCTTTAAGTCCCAGACAGTAGTAGTAGTAGTAGTAGTAGTAGTAGTAGTTAGTACAAGTAGTAATAGTAGTAGTTGTTGTGGTCGTTGTCCAGCCTTCAGCGTGGTCTCTCGGTGCCGGGTCTGCGTGTGGCCCAGGACTTGGCCTCGTGTAGTCGTCAGAGGTATCTGTACGTGGCAGACAGTGGTCGTGAGGCCATTCATCGCCTTGGCTCCGACGGCGCCTCCACTCTCTGGCCACTCAAGGTAAACTCCGTTTACACGATCAAGCAAACATCAGCCAAGCATCGAACAAACATCGAGCAAACGTCAAGCGAACGTCAAGCAAACATCAAGCAATTAGAGCACACGTCGTGCACGTGTGATTTGAATACATTTGCTTGCTGTTTGCTTGATCGTATAAACGGGGCATAACAGTTAACAACGATTGAAGTATATTGATCAAAAGGCAAAATCGCACCGAAGTCCCCGTTTGCGTTCGCCAGCACTGACGGTTTGGCGTTATTTTTCATTTATCTAGGGGTTCTATCCTAAATCTCCCCTTCTGAGGATTCAGGGACACCCATCTAACACATGTGTCACTGGACTTCATAACTGTACGTGCTAAATGGTAGCTGAATGCGTCGAACGGTTTACGTAAGGGACACTAGTATAACAGACAGACGAAAGACCGACAGACCACGCTACCAAAAAATGTGTAGTAATATGCGTAATCACGAATCGGCGGAATAGCGATTTCGCCTAAAATGTGTAACATTCGACAGAATATAAAATCAGTTCGGCGTGTTCGATGCCGTTCTCCCATGCCCAGCTAGAAAATCTAGAAAATTGGCTTGGAAAATCCAGGGTTTTTTTGTTTTTTTCAGCGTTTTTGGTTTTCAAAAAGAACTTTTAAAGGTTCAAGAATCATGAAGTTCAAATTTCTGGTTTTCTGTGTGTGTTGTGTGTATTTGTCGTGCAATATGACTAAAATGAAAATGCTCAGGCAGCAGTGAGAGTATGTGGGCAAGAAGGAAGCTGGTTTGCAACCAGCAGGGGTACAAGACAAGGAGATCCAATATCACCCACTGTGTTCATCGTGGATCTAGAGAGAGCCATGGACAAAGTCAAAGATGGCGAAGAAGGAATATCGGTACACGGAATAAGAATAAACAACCTGCGATTTGCGGATGACATAGACATAATCGAGGAGGATGAAAGCACGTT
>Ga0209454_1000103_pt1 | contig 61229 bp, 39 predicted proteins | sample WorMetHERISLAND1_2_FD_187400 | JGI IMG/M metagenome (GOLD analysis project Ga0209454, IMG submission 187400) | Marine gutless worms symbiont microbial communities from Max Planck institute for Marine Microbiology, Germany - Olavius geniculatus... | ecosystem: Host-associated > Annelida >... | reverse complement strand
ATCAATGGCGAAAAAGCAATTAATCGTTAACAAAATAATTGAGAACAAGGCATTGTCTGCGGTAAACCAACTCCTGACACAAGCTAAAGGTGCACAGCGATTGAAAGATCATATCCAGAAGGCCCTCACGGGCCATAGCAGCAGCAAACGCCTTGTGTTATGCGGCTTGCCAGGGTTTTAGATGAATTTCGTTTAACTTTTAAGTATAAGAAAGCCTTATACAATTAGTTGATTGAACACCTTACAAGACCATCATTGCATTTATCCTTTCTATCGAAATAAATTATGTCATGCCCGCAGCTGTTCACGTTAAGGTTTCAAAAAGACTAGTTTTCAAAATTGCATATTCTTTATGACTCTTTGCCGCCATTCGATTTCAATAACACAGGCTGAAATCGAATCTATTTGATGGCCCCCTTTGTGCAATATCCATATATATCCGCTCTGTATTTGACAACTCTCATTTCATACCATGCTGCAGCAGCAAGTTTACATTCTTAATATGATCTTAATGGCAATTGATTGCCTCTGCATAATTGTTTCGGGATACGGAGCATATTACTTCAGAGTTTATCTGTCCAATGGGCGTTGGTCCATGGATCTCGGTCACTTTGTGCTATCGGTTTTGCTTGTCATGATGCTAAATAACTACGTGATGGCCAAGTTTAATCTGTATAGCGATAAAAAATCACGATCTCATCTGGTTTTCGCTTGGACTGTCTTTAAGGTAATCGTGATTGACTTTGCTTTTTTATCGACTGGAATATTTCTCTTTAAAGAGGTCTCTTATTCAAGGCTTTTTCTATTATTATTTGCATTCCTTAGCTTTTCTCTAATTCTAATATATCGTCTTCTAATTCATATATTTTTTGACAGAATGTGCAAAAACGGTTTTAACGCACACAAGATCCTTATCGTCGGCAACAAGGAAAGAGTGGAAATTTTAACACGGCTATTCGAATGGCAAGTCAGTTGGGGCCACGATGTTATTGGATGGCTGACAACGGGAAATGAGAAAGATGAGTCAGTTGATTGTCTTGGAACAATCACTGAACTTCCTGTAGTATTAAGAAACCGCTCTGTTGATGAAGTTGTATTTGCTACTGACAGTAACCGGAATTTGGACCTATTTAGTTATGTAGGCCTTTGCAAAAAAGTGGGTGTTCTGGCAAGAATATTGCCTGCACTTTGGAATCCCGACGACAATAAGACTCTTTCTCTGGAAAAATGTCAGGACGTTCCTTTTTTGACCATCAAAGTGGACAATTTTAATGCCACCGGCCTTTTTTATAAAAGGATCCTGGATATAGTCGGAGGATTAATTGGGACACTCGAGTTTCTCATTATGTATACCGTGATTGCAGTGGCAATTAAGATCGACTCGCGAGGTCCCGTTCTTTTCAAGCAGCAAAGAGTTGGGCAACATGGAAGATTGTTTAGCATTTATAAATTTAGAACCATGCATCACGATGCAGAACAGCGTAAGCAGGAGCTTCTGGCTAAAAATGAGATGCAAGGCGCCATGTTTAAGCTAAAAGATGATCCGCGAATTACGCGGGTCGGTAAATGGCTGAGGAAAACCTCAATTGACGAATTTCCACAGTTCTTAAACGTTTTGAAGGGCGAGATGAGCCTCGTGGGCACAAGGCCTCCGACTCCTGAAGAGGTAGAAACCTACATGCCAAGCCATCTCAAAAGGCTTTCCGCAAAGCCCGGAATCACCGGACTATGGCAAATTTCGGGGCGAAACAAAATCAATGACTTTGAAAAAGTGGTTGAATTGGACTGTAGATATTTGAATCACTGGCGTTTTTTTGATGATCTTAAGATACTTTTCAAGACCATATTAGTCGTGCTGCAAAGAAAGGGTGCGCTATAACCTGAATTTCTATGTAATATTGTTTACATTACCCCCCTAATTTGTTTAAATACTTCGGAAAAATGACAAAAATATTTTTAGCCTCGATTTTCTATTGTATTTCCGTGTTCCTATTTTGTTCCCCATTGTTTGCCATCACCAACGCGTATTTGGATGAAGAAGTTAAAGGCCATGAGATTGAGAAACAAGCTGCTTCCGACTACGTTTATTTAATAGCCCAATACGTGTCGACTTCAGAATCGAGCCAAGATGAGAGCATAAAATTCTATATTAAAGATAAAATGAAGTCAGAGTATGATTTGTACGGCTTCTCGAGTTTGACAGAAGCGCCTATACTCCATCATTTTGTAGTCAACGATAGGGCCTTTTATGATATACGAGTAGGAATGGGGCACTATTTTGAAGAGAATAACGACTGTTTTACCGATCTTCCGAATTTACAGTATTTTGGTGATGCCCCCTTTTTTACCTTACAAAATAATATCCACACTTTTGAGTTTCAATTTTCGACTGGCGACTCTGAAGATTTTAGTGATGAATTTAGCATAGAGGCGGGACCTCAAATTCTCGACACAATATGGTTCTTTTGTCTTGGCTTGATACTCCTTTTACTTATTAGAGTGATGTCAAGGAGAAGATAATCAGGATTTGAATTCTTGAAATATAGCCAACTCGCAAGTCAATTGTAGCAATTAATCTCAGTCTTTTCTCGATGAAATTTTCCTGGCTAATTAGTATGGCACAATCCCCAATGTGGATATAAGTAGTTTCCGTCCTATTTAAGCGCTCGGAAGCTATTTCGCTTTAAAGTCAGCAACTCTCCCCTTCGCATATTTACAATTTCATTGATTTTTTATTCTCGAGATTTCCACTAAATTTTCTATTATTATGTAAAAGAAGGATCCAGATGAATAGGCTATCCATTTTTCCCATTCAATTTTTGTTACCGCTTCTAATTTTAAAGCCCATGGCTTTCGCAATTGAGCCGGAATATATCATTGGACCTGGAGATGTACTCGAAATATCGGTTTGGAAAGATGAAAGCCTTACGCGGGAGGTGGTCATTCCTCCTGATAGCGTCTTGTCCTTTCCGCTTGTAGGAGATATTCGTGTCAGTAACATGACGGTAGCGGATCTTAGAGGGCGTGTAACGGAAAAAATTGTTGAATATGTGCCGGATGCAACGGTTACGATTATGCTATTGCAAATCAACAGCCTAAAGGCATATGTCATTGGCAAAGTGAATCAACCGGGGGAATTTCAGATCGCCATGGACACCAATGTCATGCAGATTCTCTCAATGGCTGAAGGATTGAATCCTTATGCATCGGAGAGTAAAATACATATCCTAAGGCAAGCAGAGGGACAATCCATTAAAATACCTTTCAATTATAAGGAAGTGATAAAAGGAAAAAAACTTGAACAAAATATTATACTCCAACGGGGAGATGTGGTTGTGGTTCCCTGATTGGATAGCTATTATAATCAATGGATTTCGTAGATTACGCGGATTGCTTCAATCAGTTCTAGAGCGATGCGAAATATCTAAAGACGGATAAAGAAAAGGTAATCATCCGACCCCGGAAGCACCGTCTTTTATCTCACCATGCACGGGTGCAGTTTACCTTTATACATAGTAAGGATTAATGGAAGGGGGATAAATGGGGGGAAGTTGGGATTAAAAACGGAAATCATTTCTATTTAATCTCTGATTTACAAATGTATCCAAATATAAGGAGATTTAAGTGGAACAGCAATTGGAATTTAAGGCGATAAAGGGCGTTATCCGAAGAAGAAGAAAAATATTTCTGATAATCTTTGTAGGGATCTGTCTTGCGGCTGCCATCCTTGCAGTTGTTTTGCCGCCGATTTATCGATCCGAGGCGACCATCCGCATCGAAGGGCAGCAGATACCGGAGGAGTACGTCCGATCCACTATCACAGGTTATGTGGAAGAGCGCATAGAGATGATTACCAGGCAGGTGATGAGTCGATCGAAACTATTGGAGATTATCAACCAATTCGATCTCTTTGCCGATATCCGGGAAAAATATACGGCAACAGAGCTCATTGGGAAAATGAGCAAAAAAATTCATCTCGAGACAATAAGCGCAGATATCATTGATAAAAGAACCGGAAGACCCAGTGCGGCGACCGTCGCATTTACGCTTTCCTATGAAGGGAAAAATCCCGAAGCCGTCCAAAAAGTGACTGAAAAATTGACGTCACTTTATTTGGAAGAAGATCGCAGGTCGAGAAAACAACTTGTGTCCGTAACCACCGCATTTCTACAGGAAGAGCTGCAAAGCCAGAAAGCGCAGGTCATTATCCTTGAGAATAAAATAAGTGAATTCAAAAAAGATCACTTTGGAGAGCTGCCCGAGTACAATGCCATCAATTTTCAGAATTGGTCAAAATTAGAGCATGAACTGGATCAGGCAGCGATGCGAATCCAATCCTTGCAGGAAAGAAAAATTTACCTTGAAGGTCAGTTAGCCGGCACCGATCCATACTCTCCGATTATGACGGCGAAAGGAGAAATAGTGATGCATCCCAAGAAACGCCTGAAGCATTTAAAAATGAAACTCATCAGTCTTCAGTCTATCCTGTCGGAAAAACACCCTGATATAAGACAGCTAAAGCGGGAGATCACTGATTTGGAAGGGCAAATTGGAACATCGGATAATTATGAAGAAAAAATTCGGAAACTCAACAGCATCGACAAGCAGTTGGCGAGCGTAAAAGGAAGACTGGGATCTAAGCACCCCGACCTGCTAAAACTCAAAAAAATGAAAAAAGTGCTGTCCAAGGAGATTGAAGAGTTGCCCGCATTTTCCACATACAATGATATTAATGATGGAACCGCCGATAATCCGGCCTACATTAATTTGAGAATCCAGCTTGCTTCTACCGATTTGGAAATAAAAAATCTTAATCTTGAGAGTAATAAAATAGAAGAGGAGATTGAATATTATTTGAAAAAGATGAAATATGGTCCAATCGTGGAAAAGGAATATAATGACCTAACTCGAGACTATGAAAGCGCTAGAAGCAAGTACAACGAGATCATGAACAAGCTCATGGAAGCAAAAATTTCAGAAGGCATGGAAGAAACGCAACGGGGAGAGCGGTTTACAATAACAGACCCCGCTTATTTACCGGAAAAGCCATATAAACCAAATCGAATCGCGATCGTACTTTTAGGATTCGTTTTAGCTTTCGGGGCAAGCACATTATTTGCGGCCGGCAAGGAATACATGGACAATTCTGTCAAGTCAGCCGATGAGCTGCACTCTCTGACCGGGGTGCCCGTATTTTCCGTTATTTCTTACGTTGAGAGTGATCACGAAAAAAGAACTCGAAGATTGACAAAGGGGATATATATCCTGGCTACTCTGGCCGTTATCGGCGGCGCTTTAATGATTGTCAATACTTACTTAGAACCATTGGATAGCTTATGGCCGAAAATTCAACATAAAATTGACATGATAAGGCTATCATTCTAACAAAAAGTCAGCCCAAAAATACGAAATGGGCAATTGCCGCAAACCGCATAGTGGCCCCATGCTCATGAACCTGCAAGTTAATGACGATGGAGGGAGACGGTCCGGTATCGAAAGAAGGCAATTTAACTATACCGCATTTGGTCCGGAAAGAAGATCCGGCAAGGACCGTAGAAGCGGATTCGACCGACGCAAACCGAGAAGCGTTAAACGGGATTATACTCCAAAGCGCAAGCCAAACTCAGAAAGTTGACAGTATTCGTCATTTATTATTCAATTCCGCCAAAAAGTGGGATTTACCTTTTGCTCCAACCTTTTTTCAGGGTTGGGCTTTTCTAGGGGATAAACCTCATGACTATACTTAAAAAAGCCCTGGAAAGGGCCAAAAAAGAAAATAAGGTTGAGGATCGCGACCTTGCTCCTAAAGTCGCGAAACCACCGCGACCGATGCTGGTACCGGTGGAAAAAAAGAAAATCGGGCGCAGCGAGGTTTGTGTAGATTACTGCAAAACCAGAGTTGAACCGATCGATAATCGGATTTTCAAAAAAAACAAAATAATTTCCCTTTTTAAGGAATATGAAATTACGGACCAGTTCAGTCTTCTTAGTACCCAGGTTCTGAACAAACTAAAAGAAATTGGTGGAAATAGTCTATTGATTACCAGCGCAAACCCGTGTGAGGGAAAAACGTTTGTATCCATTAATCTTGGTGTGAGTATCGCGCAGCAGCTTGACCACACGGCACTTCTTGTAGATGCTGATTTAAGGCACCCGACCTTGCATCATTATGATTTTGCCGGTGATTTTTTTGGCGTTAATGTGAATAAGGGCCTGGCAGATTATCTATTGGGTAATGTGGAGATCCCTGATCTTTTGCTAAATCCGGGAATTCAAAAACTAACAATTTTGCCAAGCGGCAGGCCGCTGCCAAATTCAGCCGAGCTTCTCGCCTCTCCCAAGATGGAATTGTTAATCGAGGAAATGAAAGACCGGTATCGAACCGATCGAATTGTAGTTTTTGACAGTCCGGCGGTTTTAAAATGCGCAGATCCGCTAATTTTGTCTAACTACGTAGATGGCATTGTACTGGTGGCGGAGGAGGAGAGAACCACCGCAGATGACATCAAAAAATTAATGAAGCTGTTTCAAGATAAACCTATGATTGGAACCGTATTTAACAAGGCACAAAATGCCGGTTAAGTTTACCATTTATCGCTCTATGAGACCGGAAACCTAAAATATGAATTAAAACAATGCGTTGAACCAACTTTAAGACTTACGGGGGGTTGGCACATGTATGAATCATTTTATGGTTTGAAGGAGAAACCGTTTAATTTGCTTCCCGACCCTGATTATCTATATATGAGTCAAGGGCACGAAAACGCATTTGCCCATCTTGAATATGCCATTTATGACAATAAAAATTTTGTTGTCATCACGGGGGAAATCGGGTCCGGAAAAACCACTCTGATCAACTATCTTTTGAGCAAAATTGAGCAGGATATTCAAGTCGGCCTGATAAACAACACCTATATTTCCTCGGCCCAGTTTATAAAAATTATCTGTCAGGAGTTTGATCTTAAGGTGGAAGGATTTGATAAAGCTGAAATGCTCGATTGTTTTTCCAAATTTTTGTTGATGCAATTCAGCGAAGGCAAAAGAATCATTTTAATCATTGATGAAGCTCAAAATTTGGGCATTGAAACTCTGGAAGAAATTCGAATGCTCTCAAATCTTGAAGCTGAAAAACGTCATTTAATTCAAATGATTGTTGTCGGCCAGCCGGAATTGAAACAAAAGCTTCAGCGAAAAAAGCTCGCCCAACTGGCGCAGCGGGTGACCTCGCATTGTCATTTAGCGGGTTTAAAAAAAGATGAAATAGCTGAATATATACGCTATCGCCTGAATGTAGGTGGTGCCGAAAATCTGGATATTTTCGATAAAGAGGCTACCGAAATAATAGGCCAATACTCCCGCGGCATCCCTCGTCTCATCAATATTCTTTGTGACACGGCTCTGGTGTTTGGTTTTGCCGATCGCCTGGAAATCATCGACAAAACCATCGTCAAGCGGGTGATTCAAGAAAGAGAGGCCGGCGGACTGTTTTGTGAATTTCCGGACTCGCTCCCATCCGCCCCTCACACTGATTCTGAGGTTTTTGAAATTTCAAGATCGAAAATTCTATCGATTGAAAAGCGAGTTCGACTGCTGGAGCATGTGATATGCAATATGGACCGGAAGTTAAACCGATTGAGCAAAAAAAGGGAAGAGCGAGACAAGATCGTAATAGAACTGTTTAAAATGTTGAAAATGAGCATGGAAAGTCGTTGGAATTTATTGAAAAAATTCGATTACGGCAGGAATCATGTACCAATCGCTCCCGGCAGCCGCGACGATTCCGATCCCGGACCTGGATCTTTTTTTTCGTCCCTCTGGAGCACAAGGATACTGTGGATTCTAATTGCTGTCTCCTTCACGGCTGCAGCAATGGGATTTGTGGATCGGTGCGACGGTGGGGGTAATTTTTTGCAACGCTTCTTGAACACTCAAAGAACCTTTATCGAAAATTCGTTCAACCCTTCTCCGGTCTCGGCTGTTTCAAGCGAGACGGAATTCAAAGCAACATCCCCAGAGTTGCGCAAAACTACCGCCAAGTCGAGCAATGCATGCGCTAAGAGCCCTCACTTGCTCATCGAACCAATAAACCAATAGTCGAGATCCGGGATGAAAGCACGCAGTCGTGGTGATCGGCGATGCTGAAACCGAGGGATTTATGTATAATTTTTATCCTTCCTCGAGTTCAAATCAGTTGCTTTATTTATGCTACGAGATCCGACGATGGAATTGAGATGAAGATAAAAAAGATTGGTTCATTTTTCTTCATGTTGTCAATAGTCAACTCTAATTGCCTCTTGTTGGCCAAAGACATCACGTTTATACCATCTTTGGGCATTACCGGCCGGTACGACGATAACATATTCTTTACGCCTGACTTTAAGGTAGAAGATTATATTTTAATCGTTAGTCCGGCGCTGGAATTTGGTTATGAGACGGAACGAGGCGCAATTGATTCCAAGGTAAAATTTGACTTTTGGGGGTATGCCGAGGAGACGGATCTCAACACCACAAATGTCAAAGGCCATATAGAAGGACTTTATAATATTAAAGAACGCTGGAGAATCAATGGATTTATGGATGTAATAAAAGACACCACGCTGCAATCCCAACTCTCGGAGACGGGACAAAGTGGATTCTTGCAGGATCGATTCAGGTTGGATGCCGCGGGCGGATTGAGATATGGTCTTACTGCAATTTCCAATTTGGGAATTGATTATCGATATACCAATGTTGAATTTGAGGATCGATCTCGAAACGACTATGAAGTTCATCAAGTTTCTTTGCCGTTGGAGTATCACTTGGAAACACAGACCGATTTTCTGTCGATAACCCCAAATTATCAATATTTAGAATCGGATACAAGCACGGTTGACAACATACGTCTACTTCTTAGGTGGACGCATCTATTCAGCAAGCCTTTTAGAATGTCGATGGAAATTGGGCCCCGTTATACGAAGGAGGATTTCAAAAAAAGTGATGAAACGGACAAATCGCCGGGAATTACAGCTGACATAAATTTCGTAAAAAGAGGAGAGATATCAAGAACAAAATTTCAGTACAGACGGGATTTGAGACGATCGACAGACGGCCGGCTTCTGGAGGTAGATCGATTTGTCCTGGATTACGATCGCCAGCTAGCTTACCGGTTTGGCGCAGGAATCCTTGGAAGGCTGATCTTCAACAGGGATGAAATTAAGCTGACTGGCGGTGACAATGTGTATTTTGATTTGAGACCATCTTTATTCTACAATCTTACCGAAAATCACCTGCTCCGATTGACATATAGCTATCAACATAATTACGATAGAGATGAAGATGAACGCTCTGAGCGAAACAGAATTTGGCTAACACTTCAATTTAATTTCCCCTAAAAAGACTATCTATATTAGCCTTTTTGTTAACCTGGGGGAAGGATAAACAATAGGCTATTGATTTAAAACCCCGTTTGTTTTTCGGAAACGGGGTTTTTTGATGCCCGATTGGGTTCCGTGAGGCGCCGACCTGTCCGGGCGCCTCAACACGCCAACAAGCTTTAACGCAATTTCATGCGGTGCTCCGGTCGGTGCTCCGGTCCGACCAAGACAAACCGCCGGCAATTAAGGCATGAGCTTAAAAACAAGGCCGCTTTTCGGCCTTAGAACGCCCTTTTTACCGTCAAAAAGGTAATTTTAAGGGGGAAAGCCTGCTCTATTTGTAACAGGAGATGCCTTTTTTTCTTAAACCATCCTTTTCGGTGTCAAAAACATTACTCTAAGCCCAAAATAGGGGACTGTTTTTAGAGTAAATCCTTAATTATCAGGCATTCAGCTTGGTCCGACCCCTTAGCCGGTGAAGAAGAGCATCGAGGGTATCGCGCGCGAAGGCCTGCACGCTATGAGCCGCCATCACGTGCATATGTCCCCCGACCGCCAGACCGCGACGCGTGTCGGCGCCCGGCGCGGAAGGCCCGTCATCCTCGCCAACGCGGCGGGTGTCATGCACGCCGCGGGCTTCGACTTCTACGTCTCGGACAACGGCATCTGGCTCACCGAGCACGTCCCCGCCGAGTTCATCGACTTCGGATCTGCTCGTTAGCTCCAATCCGGCGTTGTCGCGGGCTTGGAGGGCTTCGGGCCTAAGGCTGCAGGCTTCGGCAAGCAGGGCTCTATCCGCGTTTGCGTATTGCCGCTCTGCACGGTTCCCAAGAATCGTTTTTCTTGTCGGACGTAAGCTATGTGCCTGTGATTTATTAAAAAGCCTTCCAACAAATTCGTTTTTCAGGCCTGAAATTAGTTGTCAAATCTTAATTTGTGAGTAATTCGGTAAATTAATCAATAATCAAGATTTGACACCAAATATTCCTTGTCAAAATCAAGCCAAACCGGCAATTTCCGCGCGATCGGCAGAAGTACCGAAGAAAAAGCCGCGGTTTGGAGCGAAAGCGTCCAGGACGCAAGCCTAAAGCAACAAAAACTGTCCCTTCTTTGTCATCTAAAGCGGAAACCCTAAAAAACAGAAAGGACGGGGTATATCTGTTAAGTTAGTAGCATTAGGCCCGACCCTAGGCCTCAATCTAATGGCAACTATTTTAGGTCGAGTTCCCGTAATGTGCTGCCCTTAGTCTCAAAATCAGAAATATCCGCTGAGATCTAAGCTTGACAGAGTATCCAAACTATTGGTACTAATTCCACTTCAATCAATCCAACGCCGATCAGTATGGTTAAGGTTTTTGTGGGGAAACAATTCGAGAAAGGAGAATGTAAACTATCGTGAAAAGTGAAATCTTTTCAGCTTCTATCCTTGACATCGTTGAAAATGGTTTTTGTATTTTCAGATACGATTTCAACTGGATATCTCATCAAGCTCAATAGTGATGTAATCAGACATTTCAGATGAAAATTGCCCAGCAACGCTGTGCGTGCGCTGGTATTATAGTCTGAAAGATTAGATGGGGGCCTAATCATGGACTTGATTAGTGGAGAGGTAAATCTTGAGGATGTGAAAATAAAACTAAAAAATGCCGTCGAAAATGAAGAAACAGGCATTTTATTGAGAGCTGATAAATATATTAACGGAGACGGCCTACCAGTTGAAGACAATAACGTCTATTTCCAACTGACTTCAGGAAAATTCCGTAAGGAATTTATCACCATTTGGGAACTATTTGATGAGAGAGAGTTGTTCCACGAATGTATGGCCGCTCTTTCGAAAATGGCCAGCGATATCCGTGAAAAAACCCCTTATGATATTATTGTAAGTTGCACCCCCACGGCCAAGGAATTGGTGGTTTACCTCCATTCGGCGGTCGAAAAAGTCGGCCCAATCAAAGTACGCCATTTCGGGGACTATCCCTCCCTAAATTTTTCATACAAGGAAATGGTCTCTTTCCAAAACGAAAGGGTTCTCATTATTACCGACGTCATAGCCAGCGGCACTTTAGTCAAACGCCTCGGCGAGTTAGTGAACAGGCTTGGAGGAACAATTCAGGCTGTTTTAGCTGTATTCGATACACAGGAAATCCACAAGGAAGTATTGGGTGAACCACCTCTTCCGGTAATCAATGTCGGATCCGTAAACAAAGATAATAAAGTACTGCTTTATTCCATGGTCCATAGGCCGATTCATAACTACAATGAGGTCCCTATGGACGCGAAGATTCGCAAGATAGATTTGTCTGTCCTGCCTGAAATCCCGATAAAAGAAAACGGCTCCACCCTAAACATGATTACAGATATAGATGCGATTAATCAATTTGAGGCGAGCGATGCTATTGATTTCGGTTTTTTCACATCTGGTCCGGTCGGTTTTACGATCGCACTTCGAATCGACCGTATCTTGAGCAAGCAAGGGGATGATATCTGGTCGAGAATTCGACCCCATATCCCAAATGATTCGGTCATTGCTACGGGTTTTTCAAAAGAAGATCTCCGGTTTTTCGACTTTGTGATGGAGAGCGCAAAAAAGGAGGCCATCACTATTGAATCGATGCTGATAATGAAGAGAGGCGAATCGATAGCCATTCCACATTTGTTTTGCTCGAATAAAAAATACCACCTTAAGGACAAAGTCGTTATCCTGTTGATATCAACTGCAATAAGTTCATTTAAACTGGAAAATATGGTTTCTCTTCTCGCCGCTGAGCAAGTGGGGACCATCAGGGCGATTTGCTTGGTAAATCGGATGGGGTATAACACCACTCGATTCGTTAAGACGATTAATAAGCTTCTGAAGAGGTTTAATGTTGAAAAAAATTCTAAATGCAAAGGCCGGGAAGAAAATGAAGATACTAATTTCGAATTCTTACCAGTGTTCAATGTGAGCGATATCCCGTCAGATGACCTTTCAACCATGCACCGTGTAATTGACGCCAAAATCGACAGATACCGATCCAGCGGAAACAGCCACCCAATACTGAATCTTTTTGCGGATCAATTAGCTAAAGAATTCGATTCGAGAACCGTCAACGACCGCAGGTTTGAACACGGGTTTTTGACCCCACTGTCTGTGAATGGAAAACCTGGCGATGGATATTTGTTTAAACCAAAAGATGGCAAACATGGCCCGATAACAGTTCACTCGCTCGAGGCTATGACATGGCTTATTACCTATCGAATGGTTGCACACCGGAGCTATGATCTTTTAATAGAGCGAATCAAAAATGAAAACGATACACGGGCACTGTATCATTATTTCGGCCTGTTGATTTCGGATCACAATCTCTCACGATTACGTAGACGTGTCGACCGCGTAGATCGTTTCATTGGCCTTATCCTTGAGCGGATTTATTCTATCAGAAATGAGCGGATTCGCTGGGAAAAAGATCGTGATGAAACAATAACAGACGAATATTTGGAGAACGAAATTCGAAAAGCCATTGACAGAGAGGTTGCTTTAATAAGTGGATTGATGCTTTTGGCTGATTTTGGGGAAAGCAAACTGTTTGATAGAGATTTTTTTTCAAATCTCCTTCTTATTGGACTCTCGCCAAAGGATTGGCTCGCTCTACCGGTGAATCTAAGGTGTCATTTCACGGACGAACGACTTGTTTGTCTATTTTCCATGATCATCTCCACATTTCATCCAGACCTCAGGGAGTCTTACGTTCAAAAAGAATTAAAGGACTACATTTATGCGAAAAGCCGAAATTTAATTCTTGCATTTAATGAAATTCAAAAAAACGAGCGATACGGGAAAGAGGAGACCAAACGTAAAGCACTATTTCAAAAAGTGAAAACGTTTATTGATCTTATTCACCAGGAAATTGGGATTTATAGACAACGCGAGAAACATCAGGTGATCCGTTATTTTTTTAGATGGATATTGAAATGGCGTGATCGACACAATCCGTTGCTTATGGATCTGAATAAGGCCCTGAACGACTTTGGAACGCTGTTTGATTTGAGGGAGAAGATCCCGGAATATACGCGAAAATCGATCGCATCGAAGGAGATGCTGCGGAGAATCGATGAAGCAATCGACGCGGCAAACATCCTGATAGAGTTGGGCGGTCTTATGCGACATTTGTATATGTTTACGCCATCAACTCGGAAAATCCATAAGCGATATATGGCCGAGGAGCATACATCAGGCTATTCCAATGATGCGCTGAACATCAGGGAAATACTGCTAAACTCAAAAAACCGAAAAAGCATATCTTGGGGAGAGAAAAAGAGGCTGGAGGAACTGCGGACTAAAATAAGACACGACTTCTATGACAGTACTAGCGCTTTTAGGCAGTCGCTGCTATACTATATCGTTGATTTTGTTAAGGAGTTACGAAGGAACCTAATCTATTCTTCTGATAGATTGAGAAGTCTCTTCATGGGTGAGGTTTGGATTAACGAGGTAATGAGAATAGATAGATATTTTCTTAGATCGGGGAAATATAAGTATAATGATTTTGATTGGGACGTGCTTGTGGATCCCTATCTATTTCAAACAACATTGAGAAATGTATTGTATAACATCCGGCATTCTTTTGATTCTCCAAATCCCCAAGAGCCTGGAATCGACAGTGAAACCGGAAAAGAGTTCTGCGAACTTGTAAGAATTGAGGTAACTAAAACTATGCTAAATTTAGTCGGTGAAGATTCTTTAAAAGAATTTGTTCAGCTCGATATCATGGCCAAAGGAAAGCCGTTTCGGCCAGAAAATCTCACGAGCAATGCTACCTTTGCAAGCCAACGGGAACAAATCAGGGAATACGGTGGTGAATTGATAATTCGGGATAGTCCGAAAAAGGGGTTCACGTCTCAGGTGACTTTGCAGTTGCTCTGCAGAAAGCATCTTTTTATAGATGAATATGATCAGTAACCTGAAAAATTGAATACGGAGAATTAAAAATGAAAGCATTGGCGTGGGATGACAAACCAGCAGACTACATGGATTATCTGAAGATTAGTTTGAATAAATATCATAAAATCGATCTTGAGATTAAAACATCAGCAGACGAATTCCTTACAACTTTTGGTACAGGTGATGACTGGGATTTCGTTATTCTGGATTTAAAGGAAGAAATTGATGTCCAAGGCGGGGAGGCAAAAAATAGAGGGCTTGAATTGGCAGATATTATAAAGCATGAGAAGCCTCATTTTCCCCTGATATTTGTTACGAATTTCATTGAAGAACTATATCGCGAAAGGTCCTTTTCACGCCCGTCTAGTTATCGCTCCAAAGGCTCCTCACCGGAAACTCTATCTTATGAAATATATCAGGATTTGAAGGATTGGGGATTAGCATGTGACTATAGTAAGATATTTGTTTCACACGGTCATGACCGGAATGCTGAAAAAGCGACAGAACAATTGAAAAGATGGTTGGAAAGTTATGGGCTTTCGCCGATCAGTATCACTGCCGCTCAAATGACCGGAATTTTGATGGATGAAATAGTTGAAACTATGCGAGGCTGCGCTGCCATTATCGCTATATGTACACCAGATGACTGTGTCATCACGCAAGCAAACGGTCAAAGCTTAGAATTTTGTCAACCAAGACAAAATGTAATCATGGAGACCGGCATCGCCATCGGTATGAATGGTGGCATACGAAAACTCATTATTCTGCAGATGTATGATAAATCATCAACCAAGGCGGATACTAGAGCCGAATTACCAAGCAATTTTGGCGGAGTGATAACCATTAGGTTTAAAAAGAAAATTCACGAGACGTTCGAAGATTTAGAGACTCGTTTGCGTAAACTCAGAGCAGAGATATAGTTGTCATTCTGGATTTCTTTCCTTCTTACGGGCAAAACAGATTTGTATAAAATTGAAAGCATTATACAAGCGGAGAGATACTTTATCTCATGCTCTGAAACTAAAAGGGGGCAAAGCTTGAATAGTGTGTCATGGGCTTTCTGAAATTGTACTAAAATGGGTGGTTTGAAAATGTTGTATTCCCGTCCTGTATTTTCTTCCCCCAATTAGATTTAAAATCTTTTCTTCTATTTTATTCCTTGTTTGTTTTTCCATTTTATTCTGGAACGACAGAGATCATTTTCTCTTATATTATTGGCAATCAGGAGGACGATTGCCAATGGCAGGAATCAAGAAATACGGGTGTCAAATCTTATTGATTAAGGGCTGATATGGTTGTCAGATACATGTTAACAGAGTTGGCGTACGTGCTGCTTGGCGAATTGAAAATTTAGGTGGTATAAATCCTGGACATAGGGAAGCGTATTGATTGAGATTCAAGAGGCCCTTTTAATCACTGATCAAGATTTGACCCCTTTTCTTACACGGCGCATACCATCAGTGCGGGTGATGGTTGCGTATCCCGGCGCAAAAGAAATGCTTGCCACCGACATTAACGGAATTTCATGCCCGCTGCGGGTTCTTATCCGAATCTTTTCAAGGTCTGAAATCCGTCTGCGCTCATTTGCGGTATAGCGAACCTTGATCCGGATATCGTCCAGGCCACGTTGCAGGCGAAGCGCCTCGTCCCCGTAATAACCGGTATAAATCTGTCTGGCAAGGTCATCCACGGTCAATCCCAAGGTTCTTGCTTCGGGTTTTAATTCAAGCCGCATCTCATTTTTTCCTGGTGTGAAGCTATGAATAAATATGTACGCTGGATATATGACTTGTTTGGGGCTTGAATTAAAAAAAATTCAGGATATTTAGAATTTTAGACTTGGAATATACCTTAAAAAGTTCATCCGTGGTCAATATCTTAAAAAAATTTTAGATCAACAGAAAAATATTGCTCTAATTTCGTAATTATTTATCGCTAATAGTTAAATTGTTTCCCACCAGTTTTATTTCGTTAATAGATGGAAATACTAAAAATGCTATAGCCATTTTAACTGATTTATATATGCATATTGGATTTAGCTGCTTTTTTTTATTTTTTGCTGATTTCTGTCATCATTGTCAGCAAAATCAACTATCAAAGCTGCTATTCATTTAATGGAAAATGACCGAAATTTACAGTCATCATGCATTATCGCATGGCACAATGATCCAGGAATATCGGATAGACCGGGTGCTCGGGGTGGGCAGTTTTGGAATCGTTTACACTGCCGTTGACACGTATTTCTGTGAGACCGTAGCGATAAAGGAATTCTTTCCAACGGATTTCGCCTGCCGCCAAGATGAAACGCAGGTAGTTCCGATATCCTCCAAATCCGAAGAAGACTATCGCTGGTCGCTGGAGAAATTTCTTGATGAGGCCAGAACCTTGCGGCAATTGACACGCCCTCACCCTCACCGGAATATTGTGCGGGTGCGGCAATTCCTCGAGGCGAATGGCACAGCCTATATTGTGATGGACCATGAAGAAGGCAGGTCATTATTGCAGATTCTGGAGGAAAGTGGCAGCTTGCCCAAACACGAGCTGCGAGGAATTTTAAGACCTTTACTGGATGGACTCGAACGAGTGCACGCAGCATCATTATTGCATCGGGGCATTAAGCCGAGCAATATTCTAATTCGACACGACCAGTCTCCGGTGCTCATCGACTTCGGGACGGCCCACCGTAAAATAGAGGAGTCCGACCGTACCGAGATGATGCTTTTTTCACATGCCTATGCAGCTCCCGAGCAAGTGCATTCTGCTTTTGGAAAGCAAGGCCCCTGGACAGACATATATGCTCTCGGAGCCACACTTTATCACGCAGTGACGGGAGAAAAACCGACCAACGCAACTGAGCGCCTTTTGGGGGGTGAACATGTGTCTGCCACCCAGGCAGCCGCTGGGAATTATCCAATTAATTTTCTCGTGGCCATTGATGCTGCCATTGAGTTAAAACCAGAAAACCGTCCGCAATCAATATTGGAGTGGCGAAGGGAGTGGCAATGTGAAATGGTTGCTGACGATGATGCGACAGTGATAAAGACGACAACGAAAAAGTCGACTTCGCCAGTAATGGATTCATGTTCTAATATAGAAACTTGGTCTCAGACGATACAACGTGATGTTTGGCTTGGTGCTAGCAGCCCTGCAAGCATAGCACCAAAAAGTAAGTTTGTAGTCAGATTTGCTGCTTATACCTTACAAACCCGCGAACAGGTTTCCAAACTATTTGAAGTTGAGTCACCTGGATCAAAGCAATTTCTCGACCTGCATGCATGCCAGTGGGAGCCTGGAACCAAGGTCGCAGTGCATTTGTCAGCCGATGAGCTTGTAGTCGGCTCATCGATTCAATCATTTGTATGGAATGGAGCATGGGCAGTATTAAGGTTTGACTTATCTGCACCTGAATCACTTTCGGTAAAACATGTCATACTAAGATTCGATATATTTATCGAAGGATTAATTATTGCTAGACTTCGCCCAGAATTGAAGGTAATAGCTGAAAATTCATACTCTGAAACTACGAAAATTGTTACTGAGTCAAAAGTTCCGAAAAGAGCTTTTGCATCTTATTCCTCTCGCGATCTAAAAAAAGTTCTTGGGCGTATTCGTTCTCTCCAAATATTCACAGGCATCGATGTGTTTATGGACTGCTTATCGATAAAGCCCAGCGAAAAATGGAAAAAAAAGATAAGAAGTGAAATTTTTAATCGAGAAATTTTCTGGCTTTTCTGGTCAAAAAATGCAAAGACTTCATCCTGGGTTGAATGGGAGTGGCGCACGGCCCTTAATGAGAAAACTATACAGGGAATACAGCCACACCCATTAGAACCTCCAAGCATTGCACCTCCTCCTGATGAACTGGCTGAACTGCAATTTGGTGGGCTTTATGAAGCTTACCTAAGCCAATCGAAGAGTAATTGGTTAGCCCGTTGTGTTCTGCGGACTCGAAAATTCATCAGATTTCAGAAGGAATCGAATGTCTGGCGACTAGTTTACATTTTGCTAGGGCTCTTAGTGCTGAGTGTATTGATTTTATATGCTTATAGTTGGAATAATTTGGTAAAATTACTTGAATAGATGTCAATTGCTAAAGATTGATTTTCGTGAATTCTGGTGGTTTTGTTAGTGTTCCTATCATTTCGTTTTTAGATAGGTTAAAAGTATTGATTTATGAATTTTTGAAAACAATTTAATCGATTGAATAACAAGTGTTTGGTGATCACTATCTTAGTTATCAAAAAACAATAAAACCCTCCCAGTGTGCTATGAGGTCGGACCAAGCTGAATTCCCGTTAATTGGGGATTTACGCTAAAAATAGTCCCCCATTATGGGCTTAGAGTAGTGTTTTTGACACCGAAAAGGACGGTTTAAGAAAAAAAGGAATCTCCTGATATAAATAGTGCAGGCTTTCCCCCCCCTTAAATTAGCCTTTTTGACGGTAAAAAGGGCGTTCTAAGGCCGAAAAACGGCCTTGCTTTTAAGCTAATGCTTTATTTGGCGGTGTTCTTCCTTGGTCCGACCCCAAAAACCAAAACGTTTTCCTATGGCACTTTTCTTTGACTTTATCGGTAAGTCGCTCGGCCTTTTGCCTTCTGTTGGTTTCTTGGTTGTGTAATATTCTCATCCGACATCTGATTTTCTGCTTTTATCCAATTTTCGACTGACGGAGGCAGCACACAAGAACCCCGTTGATAGCCAAAAACTTCATCCACCACATTGTTTGGAACCAAACCATTTTTTGAAACAAGGGCACCTTTAAAATAGCCGACAGCAGAAAGCTGACCATCTAGCTTCTTAAACTCGAATTCAAAATAGTTCCAATTATTGTCCCATGCCTTTAGTTGCATTGTAAGTATACAACGCTCAAATAAAGACAGGCTTTTACGATATGTCACTATCAGGCCACCTATCATTGGTCTGAATCCGTTACGGATTGCTCGAAATAAAACACCGCTCCTCAGAAAAAGATCGATGCTTCCCAGATCAAGGATCGTTAGATAACGACCATTGTTTAAATGACGGTTTATATCCAAATCATTTGGCAAGATACGGAGGTTGAGGATGATTGCATCGGAAAAATCAATCTTGGGTTTGAAAAACGAACGAAGGATTATCCAGATAAGTCTGAAATATAAGTTCATTTTAATCTCCCCCTCCGGGAATAGGAAAAATCCTTTCGCCGTTCATAAGGACGGCAGCATTGATTGCTCCTCCCGCAAAGCGGGAGACTTCAGGTAACCTCCCGAAGGACGGTGAGAATCAAAGTCACACTTCTTTTGGTTTGCTGCAATTCGCTATTTCAACAAAAGGGACTGTGTCACAATTGACGATTTGCGAATTTCACTGCCATTTCCTTAATCCGGGCACCAGCCTGAAAAAAGGCCATGTAAGGGCTTTACAAACCATTTGGATCCTGTCAGGCCATGGTTCACCTTTGAGTTGCCTGTGTACCGACTCCTTTCGTTCGATTTGAGCAAACTCGGGCCGTAATTCCCGGTACTGCAAATAAAAATACAATCGTTTTGTAAGGTCCGCAGACCTGTATTCATCCAACTTGCTGTGAGTTGTCCTATTCACTTTCTTTACCTCCGCTTTAAGGGTCAAAGTTTCTATCCGGTTCTCAAAGTTTTTTTTAAAATACCGCTTGATCAAAACAACCGGAAGTGGCATATGTGGCATATAAGAAGCCGATTACGCCAAAATGAGGGCTGCCATGAAAAGGATTACAATTCTGGCCATGTTCAACACCATGGCTTCCACAGTCATCGGCCCGATGGATATTTTCTATCAGGCCGGGATCATGTGGAATTACTTCAGGGGGGAAAAACCGACTCCCTTTTTCGAAGCCAGGATCGTCACCATCGATGGAAAACCCTTTAAGTGCCTGAACGGAAATACTATATTGTCGGACGCTTCAATTTATGACATTGAGTCCACCGATTTGATTGTCGTCTCTTCCATTCTGGATATTGACAAGACAATGAAATATGAAGGCGAGGCGATTGACTGGCTCAAACACCATTATCGCCTGGGAGCTCATATTGCATCCATATGTACGGGGGCATTTGTGCTGGCGGAAACCGGCCTACTGGACGGGAAAACGGCAACTACTCATTGGGGCGCTGCAGCCGAGTTCAAGCGAAGATATCCCCGGATCGATCTGAAACCAGAGCGGCTCGTTACGGACGAAAGGGACCTGTTTTGTTCGGGCGGCATGAATGCAGGGACCGATCTCGCCCTGTATCTGGTGGAAAAGTATTGCGGTCACGATATTGCACTGCAAAGTTCCAAAGCCATGATCTCCGACATTGGGCGCACCATGCAGGCCCCTTATTCCATTTTTCAGTTTCAAAAAGACCATCCGGATGAACGGATCCTTGCCGTGCAGAAGTTGATGGAGACTAATTTCGATCAGAACTATCCTTATGGTAAACTGGCATCAAAATTCGGAATGAGCCGGAGGACTTTCGAGCGCCGCTTCAAGGCTGCGACCGGAGACACTCCCCTGATCTATCTGCAGCGGGTCCGCGTTGAGGCGGCTAAGGCCATGCTCGAGAATCAAGACATTTCATTCGATGCAATTGCTTACAGCGTCGGATATCAGGACTGTGCCGCTTTTCGAAAGATCTTCCTCAAACAAACGGGCCTTTTACCAAGGGACTACCGGAGACGATTTAAAAGAACATAAATAGAGACTTTAACAGTTCAGATATGATAAGGAACCTCAAAGTCCTTACAACCGTGTTTTTGACCCCAAAAAATTTGGTTTAAGACTGAGAAACGACCACCTATGGCAGGTATCTTAATTGAATTCAGACACTCAGACACATAGCTTGGTCTGATAAGAGAGATCAAGTTAGTCAACTTAGTCAATGTCCCCGAGTCTTTATAGCACCTGCTCAACAAAATCAGACGGACCCGATAGGCGTTCATAGCCCTTGATCCGAATCCCCATATCCAAATCAAGAGTCAGGATGGATTCGAGCAAACCGGGAAACAGGCTATCATCACGGTTTCAGCTTGTAGGTTCGCTCAATCACGGCCGCGATATCCGGTCCTTTCCAATAAGGCGCGATCCACCGCATCCGCTGGTCCTTCCAACCAGGAGCCGCGCGACGCCAGTGGCCGCGAACCATGAATCGGTGGAGGATTGTCCGGCCGCTGGGAATCCGCTCCAGTTGCTGTAAATTGCGTAAATGAGAGATCTCAATCGCGCCCGGAAGGAAGAACACGTCTTCATGGCTGAAATCAGCGGTCTGTGACTCAGATATCGCTTTCTGGCGCTGGTCTCCGGTAGGACTCTTTCGGCGCTCTCGCTCGACGCCTGGACTAACCGCGTAGAGAACTGCGTTTAGTATGACATGCAGCAACAACCGCAGCGGATTTGCATCCGGTACGCCGGCGTCGGTGACAATCTGCGGCGCTGAATTTTCGGGTAGCGGCCGAATTGGAGCGTCATCACGAAGCGCAATTTCATGCGTAAGCAGATGGGGGGGGTCCGCTCCGAGGGTGTCGAACACAAGCCAGACCTTGAGCACCCGATTCGAGACATGCCACGCTTCTCCCACGTAGACGTTGGCAATCCGTAAGAAGTCTCCCGACAAAGGAGAATTCGGATCTGCGGATAGCATGCGCTCGGCAAGCGATAGCACGTAGCGATCCGTGAAAACCAACGCGAAGCAGACAAAAGGAACTCGCAGATCGGATCCGGGTGCATCCAGATCCGTTTTCGACAGCATGTAAGTTAGGGATTCGTCGACCCAAAAAGTCTTGCGGCGATGCAGCTCGTAATTGATCATGGGCTCAACATGTGCCGTCAGAATATCCTCATCGGGCATGACGCGGTCCTGATCCCCTAATTGCCGAGACCGGTTCTCTCGCAAAAACCGTTGAATTTCCAGGTTTGTCCTGATCTCTTCAGCCGTCATGATCGTCGATCTATCATCAAAATCGGGCTGTCGGCGTCGTTGCTCTGCAACACTGCGGCACAGTTCGCCTAAACCAGGCACCGTCGAAGCCATGCGCTCATGGGCCAGCGGCGGAATATATGCCGGTCTGGAACTGTCCGCGAGCCCCAGTTCGCTCCACATCCAAGAGGGATCATAGGCAGGCTCCCCATTTTTGAGGGATAGATGATAGGTACCTTCCAAACCGTGGATGAGGTCGATCAGTTTCGGGCTCAATGCAGCAACGGCAGCGGCCTGCCGAGGCGTGTGATCGTCCAGCGCAGGTATGGTTTCATCAAGCCATTTGCGATAGTATCGGGCCTGAGCATCGAGAGTCAGCGACTCCTTCTCCTCACACGAAAGGTCTTCCGGCGTTACCTGGCCGCTGTCCGAATGGTCCGCGCGAAGCCGCTCGCGCAACATCATCTCAATATTCTCATGGGTTGTGGCGCGATGGCGGATCATGCCTTTGGCCCGCCGATCAAGCAATTCACGTCCGCGCACTCCACGGCCGACGGAGTTGCACTCGAGCTCCAAAATGTCTTCTTTCAAGACCAGATTGCCTAAAGTGACAGGATCTCCTTTTTGGTTTGTTCCGGGCCACATCCAGGCGGTTCCGTCCTCTTCGTGCTCAAATTCTTTTGCGCTATTCAGCGCCGCTACCAGACCGGCGGAGTCAAGGACTTGGAACCGGATGACGGTTATTACGATGTCCTCGCCGTCTGTGTTGGTCAGATGCGGAATGGGTGGATCAAGGACGCAGGATATCCAGGCATCGTGAAAGAGTGGACCCATTTCCTTGAAAAAATCCGTTTCGCCGCCTTGCGGATGCTCGCGTCGGTGATTCTCGCGATGTGAAGAGAGCTGCGAGATCGTCTGCTCACGGATGAGTTCGGGTATATGAAGAAATCCGCTCTCGATCTCAGGCCGTCCGGACGGACCACGGGGGATGACACGCGCAACAACCAGTGCGTGCCGAGTTAAAGATCGCGAGCCGAGCCGCTCACGCACCGTGACTTTCGAACCGTCAAGGACGTCACGCAGAGTGACAGATTCTCCAGGCGAAAGATCAGCGACCTCGTACAATCGCAAGGCGGTTTCGCGCAGGAGCTTGAGATATCGCTTAATTCCGCGGGGAAGCCGCGAATTCCGATCTAAAAAAAGATCCACCACGAGCGACTCATCGGTGAGCCGGTAATCAAGGTAGAACCACATGTCGTAAACCGCTTCGCTGAGATTGATCCAGACCTGGTCAATTTCTTCAAGACGATCCATCCATTGATCGTAAAACACGTCATAGGCATCTTCATTTTCTCGCCCCAACTCCATCTCGACAAAGTGTTCAAGCATACCAAGCGCACTTTGGCGCTCCTCCGGCGTGAAGCCAAGAGCCGGGACACCCTTTAACAGACAGCACCGCTTGAATTTTTTACCGCTGCCACACGGGCAGGGCTCATTGCGACCGATTTTGGCCATGCGCTCTACGTTTCCCGGGGGTTGAGAGGATTTGATCTGACGATCGATCCGTATTTCAAATTATTTATCGAATTAATAGCGACTTAACGATAAAAATATGATCAGCCGGGCCACGATAAACTGATCTATTTAGACAGTCAAGATCGATAAAAAGGGAGGAACCACGAGGACATCGAAATACCGGTTCATAAAAAATTCGGATCAGTTTAAGCCCAGATTGCCACACTACTCATGTACTCCAACGCTCCGGCACTAAGTTATCGACGAAGCCGGTGTTCTATGACCTAACCCGGGAACGATGTTTTCACTTTTGGACGTAAAGAATCTGAGCCCAGGAACCGGCTTTGCTTTGCCCCCTGAGGAGCTCTGGCGCTAACCATCAGCAAGGAACAATAGGGTCAGGACTTGACGGGCTGTTGGCCAAATAGAAATTTGTAATAGATTCACATTTTATGAAAATTCGCCCTTAATAAAATCAATAACTTAGATGATGATAATATGGTCAATTTTTCTTTAATAGCTTAAAAACGGCTTTGAGCAACAGCCCGTTGATCTGTGATTTAAAGGTTTTTGGCGAAACCGGGGTCGGACCACGGAGATCGGCTGACAATCAACACAATTAAGGATTTATGATAGAAATAATCCCGTTTTCCAGGCTTAAAGTGATGTTTTTGACTCCAAAAAGGGCGGTTTAAGGAAAAGGTAACCATTGGACGGACAACAATCTGCCTTTTTCCTTAAATGCATCTTTTTGACGGTAAAAAGGCCATTCTAGGGCCGAATAAAGGCCTTGTTTTTAGGCTCATGCCTCAATTGTCAACGTTCTACCTTGGTCCGACCCCACAAGCGGCTAAAGCAAGCTTGATTGTCAACACTGACTATTTGACGTGGATGCGGCTGGGGGGGTCGGGCCACGCCAAGTGATTGGCATTGAGGAGAAAACGTCAAAAAAACTTCGTTAAATCAGGCTTAATCGACCAGTTTTCCTCCAAAAACTGCCTGATTAAGAAACTCGATGAAAATGACACGGGGGATAGAGGAGACGTTCTATATTCCTTATGTCAAAAAAATAATTTTCACCGTCGAGGCGCCCAGGGCGCAGTCCGCCTGAGGCGGATTACGTTCTTTGCGACTCAGCGGTGAAATCAAAATATTTTTAGAACAACTCTCGATAATACGCCACTTTATTTATGACACTATGTACTTAGGTGGCGGCGTTCCACCTTGAACCGACCCCGGTTTGCAGACCACCTTGTTTCCAGTGCAGATTCATCTGCCAGGGGTTCCGGATGCCGGTTGCGTGCCGGTTCCACGTCCACCCGTTTTGGCCAAAAGCCGTATTTCAATCGATGGACTAGAAGACGGACATCGCTCAGCAACACCATCAGGCTGGGAACCAGAACCAGGGTTAAGATCGTTGCAAAGGCAATGCCGGCGGCAATGGAAACGGCCATGGGAATGAGGAATTTAGCTTGAAAGTCGGTTTCCATAATCAGCGGCGTCAGTCCACCGATCGTGCTGAGTGAAGTCAGAAAGATGGCTCTGAGCGCCGTGCACCCCCGCTTAAGATCGCGTCAAAAAACGACATCCCTTCGGCAATATTCTCGTTGACCCGTTCGATCAGTACAATGGCATCATTGACCACGACTCCGGTAAGGGCTACGATCCCGAACATGCTCATGATCGACAAATTATACCCTAAAAGCAGGTGCCCGATAGCCGCGCCGATGACCCCGAACGGTATCGTGAATAGAATCACAAAAGGCTGGGCATAGGAGCGGAACATGGTCGCGACAATAATGAAAATCCCGAGTATGGCCAGGGGATAGCCCACCAACAGACTGTCAAACGACTCCCGCATCTTTTTCTGTTCCCCCTGAAGCGCGACATTGAGGCCCGGATATTGTTGCTTGAGCTGCGGGAAGAAGTTGGTTGTCAGTTCGGAAAAAATTTCATTGGCATTGGCCTTGTTGGCGTCCACGCCGGCCCGAACCGCCACACGGCGCATACCATCAGTGCGGGTGATGGTTGCGTATCCCGGCGCAAAAGAAATGCTTGCCACCGACATTAACGGAATTTCATGCCCGCTGCGGGTTCTTATCCGAATCTTTTCAAGGTCTGAAATCCGTCTGCGTTCATTTGCGGTATAGCGAACCTTGATCCGGATATCGTCCCGTCCGCGTTGCAGGCTAAGCGCCTCATTCACGTAGTAACCGATATAAATCTGTCTGGCCAATCAGGGCCGTACGGTTTTCGAGTAGCGATTCCCCGGAACTGGTTTGAGCGTTCTCAGCCAGACGCAGAAGGGCCGCTTCGATCCGGGCAATCGCCTGTCCGGTAATCTCCGACGGCGTCCCGCTGGGAAACTCCACGGTCGAGGTCATGACAAATCCGTCAACTTCCGGAATAACTTCAAACTTCAGAATACCCCCCTTGATCAACCCGATCGTTAAGAGCAGGATACTGATGGCAATACACAATGAAATATAGCGCCAGTAGAGCGCCTTGCTCAAAAACGGCGTATAAATGCGGGCCACAAACCATTCCATTCCAAAGCTGGTCAGGTGGTGCACGACTTCCAGTTTACGGGTCAGTGGGTTCGGATTTTTTTTGAGGGAATCCGGATTCGGGAGATGGCTTAGATGAGCCGGTAACAACATCAGACATTCCAGCAGGGAAACCGTCAGGCAGGCAATAACCACCGCGGGTATAATGGAGATGAAATTTAAATTAGGATTATGGGATGTCCCGAATATGCCTACTTGATAAAAGTCAACTTTGACAAGCTGTGTATGTATCAGGTCTACGCCTATTAAATTCACTCCATGTTGCGAATAGGCCTTCGAGTATTTATGATTGTTAAGGATAACATCTTCGACCAAATTCTCCAACCGAGTCTCCGGCTGGATGGCAGTCAATAGGAGGAATCACATCATGGTAGGAAAAACTTCTATTTTTCTGAAATATCTGAGTCGAGAATTGATTAACCCGATAAACTATTTGATAAGCCTTATGATCGGTGCAGCGATCAATGTCGCCCAAGGACATAAGATATTTTTTTCTGCTGTGCCCTATATCATTCCGCTTTTTGTGCAAACTTTATCCAAGGCATCTATAAGATATAAGCACAAGGATCTGGAAATATTGTGTGTACTTCCGGGGGAAAGAAAAGATCCTGTATTCGTGATGGACTGGGATGGCAGCATAATTGCATCCGAAGGCAATACAAAAGAGTTTTTCAGAAAGCACAAAATTGAGAAAATACATCACCTTTTCACAAAGCCAGAAGAAGAAACAATTCTTGAAATGGCCAAGAAATCAAAGAACAATCCGAAGACGGAGCCTCTTGAGTTATATTCAGAATCCGCACACAAATGGTATCAGATCCAAATTAAACTGGATGCCGATAGCCGGTATATTCTGATATGGTTGGATGAAATTTCGTCGCGCAAAGCATTAGACGCCAGTTTGTCTGAAATCAGACATTTTAGCAATGAAGTGATAAACTCCATTCATGATCTCGTCATCACTAACGATATATACGACAGACTTGCCCGTCTCATAATACGGGAAGGTTATCGGGGTATTTTCATCACCAGAGAAGATCAAGAAGGAAACCTTGCCGGCTATGTTTTCAAAGGAAAGCCAGATGAATTGCTAAAATCTGATCTTATAAAAATCTCAAAAGATTCTTCCGCGCCGATATGGGACTCGCATAGAGCACAATGTGATAGTTATGGGTGTGTTGTGTCCACAACCAAAGAAGAAGCCGTAACTCAGGAAGATTTTGAGAAGGCTCACCCCTTTGATGAAAGGGTTAAGGCATTTTTGGGTTTTCCCATCACTAGCTATGCCAATTATCATGAAGTTGATGTCTCTATCATTGCTTTTAATAAAAAAAACGGTATCAAACGACCGGATCTCTCAGTTTTCGAAACCGTGGTCAACACTGCCAGATCCATAACCTATCTGATCGATCTGGCTATCGGCAACAATAAGTTGCTTAGCGCATTAGAACTCGCCGAAGAAGTACAGCAAAACTTGCTACCCCAAAAGCTTCCAACCATCAAAGGTTTAGATGTTGCGGCCAAGAGTGTCTACTGTAATAAGACCGGTGGTGACTACTACGATTTTCTGACTATCTCGCAAGACCCTGCCGGACAGCTCAATGTCGTTGTCGGCGATGTATCCGGCCATGGTATTGCAGCAGGCCTATTGATGACAACCGCCCGGGCCCTTATCCGTAGCCGATCCTTCCAATCCGGAGGTCTTTCACAGATTGTCACCGAGGTGAACCAACTTTTAACCATGGATGTCTATGAGACCGGCCGGTTTATGACGATCTTTTATTTGACAATCGACTCGTTAAATCAGTGCTTGAGATGGGTGCGTGCCGGACATGATGCCGCCCTTCTTTATAGTCCAGCCAATGATTGTTTTGAGGAATTATATGGCTCGGGCTTGGCACTCGGTGTCGATGAGAACTGGCAATATCAAGAGAATGAAAAATCCTCTTTGAGCAGAGGGCAAATCATTTTTATCGGAACTGATGGTATATGGGAAACCATGAATCCGCAAGGAGATCTATTCGGTAAAAAAGCCGTCCAAAACATTATCCGCCAAAAGGCCAGCTTAACGGCAAACGAAATTATGGAGACCATTCTCGTTGCCTTAAGTCGTTTTCGAGAAGACCGGGAGCCCGAAGACGATGTCACGCTTGTGGTCATTAAGATCGAGGAGGATATTTGAAAAAAAATTGGAAAAGAAATAAAAAAATTCACCAACTTTGAGATAACCTCCGGAAGCGGCTAGGGGGGTGAAGCGGCTAGGGGGGTCGGGCCACGCCAAGTGATTGACATTGAGGAGAAAATGTCAAAAAAACGTCGTTAAATCAGGCTTAATCGACCAGTTTTCCTCCCAAAACTGCCCGATTAAGAAACTCGATGAAAATGGCACGGGGGATAGAGGGGACGCACTATATTCCTTATGTCAAAAAAGTAATTTTCACCGTCGAGGCGCCCAGGGCGCAGTCCGCCTGAGGCGGATTACGTTCTTTGCGACTCAGCGGTGAAATCAAATTATTTTTAGAAAATCTCTCAATAATACGTCACTTTATTTTGTTGCAGAAAACCTGGTCCTCTGGGCCAGGTCAGAGACAATCGGCTATGCCATAAATCCTGCTGCCAACGGGAGCGGAATGATGGAAAATTGGAATATTGGAATGCTGGGTTTAGTGGAATGGGGTCTATTTTTACAATGATTGCTCTGATTAGTTTATAAAATCAGACCATCATCCGCTTTCGATTCCCAATATTCCATAATTCCACCATTCCATTCGGAAGTTAAGGTAATATCCATCCCTCCGGGGTGAAGTCAAATCCGGGTCCTCCGGGCCCGGATCTTTACTTATGACACTATGTACTTAGGTGGCGGCGTTCCACCTTGATCCGACCCCGGTTTTCAGACCACATTGTTTCCGGTGCGGATTCATCTGCCAGGGGTTCCGGATGCCGGTTGCGTGCCGGTTCCACGTCCACCCGTTTTGGCCAATATCCGTATTTCAATCGATGGACCAGAAGTCGGGCATCGCTGAGCAATACCATCAGACTGGGTACCAGCACCAGGGTCAAGATCGTTGCAAAGGCAATGCCGGCGGCAATTGAAACGGCCATGGGAATGAGGAATTTAGCTTGAAAGTCGGTTTCCATAATCAGCGGCGTCAGTCCACCGATCGTGCTGAGTGAAGTCAGAAAGATGGCTCTGAAGCGCCGTGCACCCCCGCTTAAGATCGCGTCAAAAAACGACATCCCTTCGGCAATATTCTCGTTGACCCGTTCGATCAGTACAATGGCATCGTTGACCACTACTCCGGTAAGGGCTACGATCCCGAACATGCTCATGATCGACAAATTATACCCTAAAAGCAGGTGCCCGATAGCCGCGCCGATGACCCCGAACGGTATCGTGAATAGAATCACAAAAGGCTGGGCATAGGAGCGGAACATGGTCGCGACAATAATGAAAATCCCGAGTATGGCCAGGGGATAGCCCACCAACAGACTGTCAAACGACTCCCGCATCTTTTTCTGTTCCCCCTGAAGCGCGACATTGAGGCCCGGATATTGTTGCTTGAGCTGCGGGAAGAAGTTGGTTGTCAGTTCGGAAAAAATTTCATTGGCATTGGCCTTGTTGGCGTCCACGCCGGCCCGAACCGCCACACGGCGCATACCATCAGTGCGGGTGATGGTTGCGTATCCCGGCGCAAAAGAAATGCTTGCCACCGACATTAACGGAATTTCATGCCCGCTGCGGGTTCTTATCCGAATCTTTTCAAGGTCTGAAATCCGTCTGCGTTCATTTGCGGTATAGCGAACCTTGATCCGGATATCGTCCCGGCCACGTTGCAGGCGAAGGGCCTCATCCCCGTAGTAACCGGTATAAATCTGTTTGGCCAGGTCATCCACGGTCAATCCCAAGGTTCTTGCTTCGGGTTTTAACTCAAGCCGCATCTCATTTTTTCCGGGTGAAAAATCGCTATGGATCTGATAGACCCCTTCGAACCTGCGCAGTCGATCCATCAGGTCATCGGCTGCAGCCAGTATGTCGTTCATATCCTGTCCCTGGAGCCACACTTCGATGGGAGCACCGGACGGCCCTTCTCCAAAGCCTGCAAAAGTCAACGACTTTATGCCGGGAATTGCTCCGATCTCCTTTTCCCATCGGATCATCAAATCCTTTGAATGAATTCCACGCCGCTCCGAGTCCAGCAGTGTCACCTGCACCGAACCCAAGTGAGGTCCTGACCTGGGCATTTGCTCCAATGTCTGGCCAATCAGGGCCATACGGTTTTCGATTATCGGATCCCCGGAACGGGTTTGAGTGTTCTCAGCCAGACGCAGAAGGGCCGCTTCGATCCGGGCAATCGCCTGTCCGGTAATCTCCGACGGTGTCCCGCTGGGAAACTCCACGGTCGAGGTCATGACAAATCCGTCCACTTCCGGAATAACTTCAAACTTCAGAATACCCCCCTTGATAAACCCGATCGTTAAGAGCAGGATACTGACGGCAATACACAATGAAATATAGCGCCAGTAGAGCGCCTTACTCAAAAACGGCGTATAAATGCGGGCGACAAACCATTCCATTCCAAAGCTGGTCAGGTGGTGCACGAATTCCAGTTTACGTGTCAGTGGGTTCAGATTATTTTTTTGCGAATTCGGATTCGGGAGATGGCTTAGATGAGCCGGTAATAATATCAGACATTCCAGCAGGGAAACCGTCAGGCAGGCAATAACCACCGCAGGTATGATGGAGATGAATTTTCCCATAATTCCACCGATATAAAATAGCGGTAAAAGCGTCACAATAGATGTCGTCACAGCGGCAATCACAGGCATGCCCACCTCACCGACACCTTCCACCGCCGCCTTTATGGGCGGCTCACCCTGTTTGCGGTGGAAATAAATTGCTTCGCCCACGACAATGGCATCATCCACCACGATGCCCAAAACCAGAATTAAGCCGAAAAGCGATACCATGTTGATGGTGCCGCCGATGGCCCATAAGACGGCCATCGCACCGGCAATGGAAACGGGAATCCCCATACCTGCCCAGAACGAGAGCCGGGCATTTAAAAAACACCACAGTAAAAAAAAGACAATCATCAGCCCCATCAGGAGGTTTTTCGACAACATATTGATCCGCGATCGCAGCATCTCCGTATTATCGTAAAGTATTTCGATATCGGTGCCCGCAGGCATTTGCATCTGTTTTTGTGAGATAAACTGTTGAACAGCCTCTGATATGGCCAGCGCATCTTCTTCCTTGGTTTTATAGACCGTGAGAAGAACAGACGGTTTTCCGTTTATCAGGGCCTTGATGGGGTCTTCCGTAAATCCGTCGTTAATGGCGGCCACACGATCCAGGGTGATGATATCTCCTTGAGGGCGGGCCAGAACAACGATGGAAGCCAGTGCCTCACCCGTATACTTGCGCCCGATGGTTCGTACCCGAATCTCTTCTCCCCGAGTCCGGATGATTCCACCTGCCAGATTCAGGCTGCTGCGTCGAATTGCATTCACAATCATGTTAAAGGTTAATCCATATTCACGCAGCCGTTCTTCGGATACCTCGATACTGATTTCATATCCCCTGGCACCGAAGATTTCCACTTGAGAAACCTCTGAAAACTGCCGGATTTCGTCCTTTATCCTCTCCGACCACTCTTTGATTCTGCGTTCAGACATGTCGCCTGAAAGGTAGAATAACATGACCGGGTCCTTAAGCATAAACTCAGATATGACCGGCTTTTCCGCATCAACCGGAAAAGTGGAAATGGAATTTATTTTGGTCCTGACCCTTTCAAGGACATCACTGACATCATAATTTTCCTTGACTTCAATACTGGCGGTTGCGGCATTTTCACTCGACTGGGTGGTATACTGTTGGATACCTTCAAGCCCTTCGATGGCCTCTTCAATCTTTTGACTGATCCCCTCTTCAACTTCTTCGGGATCGGCCCCGGGATAGAGAACTGAAACCGTAATCATGTCCATTGAAAATTCCGGAAAATTCTCCCGGATCATGGACAGGGTAGCGATTCCACCAGCCAAAAAGATCAGGACCAGAACAATATTGGCAAATACCGTATTGCGGGCAAATGCTGCCAGTACGCGTTTCATGATTGTTTTTCCTTTTGTCTTTTGTTTGTTATGTCCAACAGGGCATTTTCAAGTGGCGCAATGAGGCGTGTGGTCACAACCATATCCCCGGCATTTAGACCGTCGTATACATAGACATACTCACCATCCATACGTGCGACCTTTACCGGTGCTGTTATCAGTCGTTGGTCAACGACAAGAAAAACCGTGTTCTCAAAGCTCACCGCCTGCCGCGGAAGCCGGAAAACGTTATTCAGGGATCGCCCCGGTATCTTTACCGAACAGAACATGCCTTCCACCAGCGGTAAAGACTCAGATTTTTTTTTCATCAAGGTTTCGGTATAGACTCGCACTGCGACCGTTAGGGTGCGGGTTTGCCGGTCAAACTTTACCACCCGGTGCAAGCGACCGTTCCAGGTTTGCCCATTATCATCCTCGGTCCAACGGATCATACACGGCACCTGCTTGAGGCCGGAAAACCAAGCTGTTTTTCCATTTGTCTTTGCTCCATCAAAATACAGCCATTTACCGGCATCACGGCTGTCAATCGGCACGTGGATCTCCAGAACCGAATCATCCGCCAGGATAGAGATAATTTGTCCCTGAGTGACATACTGGCCATTTTCGATCGATACGGTTTTGATACGCCCTAAAAAGGGCGCGCGGACCTCGCATCGCTCAAGATTGGATTTGGCTAAGGTCAGCCTGGCCCGGGCCGAACGCAGGCTGCTTTCTGCCTCCTTAATCCGGATCGGATAAAGCGCAACCGCTTGGGCCATCTGGTCGGCCTGGTCTGAAGCGGAATTTAATGCCTGTTCCGACTTATCGAGACCTGAGCGGGTTCCTATCTTTTTTTTCTCGAACAGCTTTCGAATTCTTTCAAACTCAGCCTTTGCAAGTGCACGATTGCGTTCGAAAGTTTTCAACCGCTTGGTGTCAATGGTGTATTGCCTTCGGATCCTTTTAACAGCATTTTCCCTTAGTTGAACTTCACCCCGCGCTTCTTCGGAAGCCGCCATATAGTTCGTGGATTCGATTGCAAAAAGGATCTCCCCTTTTGGGATCATCTCACCAACTTCCAATCTAGGATGTATCTGAACGATCTTTCCAGATACTTCGGAAGAAATGGGCACGACATTCAATGCTTTGACTTCGCCATAACCGGTGATATATATCGGCGCATCCATTTTTGTAATCTGCAGAGCTTCAACCGGTAAAGGACGTTCGCTGTTTTTTGTCTCGATTGGGGGCGTTTTAAGACTCGCCAGCGTCGACATACCCAATATGCCAACGATCAGGACAATTATGGAACCAACAATACTAATCAGCACAATCATCGCCGGCTTTTTGGCTTTCTCTATTTGATTTGAATTCATTTGATGCCACCTTTGGTTTACTTCGTTTAAGAAAACCCGGTCCTCTGGGACAGGTCAGAGACCATCGGCTATGCCATCTTTCCAAGTTCTCTATGGTTTCAGGTGTCAGGTTTCAGGTGTCAGTAAAAACCGAATCCAGAGTTCTGAACCCGGAAAGGGTTGAGGCTAAAAGTCAACAGCGGTGAAAAAAATACTTCAGCGATTCCCATCCAGCGGACCGACTTCGGTTGCTGACACCTGACACCCGACACCTGAAACCTGAACACTGCTGGTAAAAATTGCGACCTTCATATCTCCTCCGGGGTGGACCAAAGCCAGGACCTCTTTGCTTGGATTCTTTACTAATCCCAATGATCCACATTCCGGTATTGTTTGGTGTGAATATAATAAACCAGACGCAGCCGGTCATCACACCTTGGGGTGATTTTGTGGGGTGATTTTTTAAATTGGAATCCGGTAATCCAGAAAGCTCAAATATCTCAGTTACCACCACGAAAGGCGCGAGGGACACTAAGAGAGAATGGCCAGATGTTTAGTCTTTCATTCTTGATCTGCCGGTCATTCCCGCGAAGGCGGGAATCCATTATAATTCAGGCGGTTGCTGGATTCCGGCTCTCCGCTCCGCTGCGGCCGGTCGAAGATCCCGGATGGCTTTAGCGGGGAATGACGTAATTTGTCGCCGGGTTAATAATTTACGGGGCAGGTGGTCAACGTGCTGTATCGCTGGAGGGGTTTAATCCAACATAGAAATCCTGGTCCTCAGAGGCAGGTCGGAGATAATAGGCTGCGCCGTGCATGCATGCCGCGGAATAATGGAATACTGGAATGTTGGAATAATGGATTTGGCGGAATGAACTATTATTTATGATGATTGCAGGAATCAGAAATTAAAATCAGACCATCATCCGTTTTTATACCCAATATTCCAGTGTTCCACTATTCCATTATTCCACTAAATATCTAAAGTAAACTGCATCTGGGGTGAAATCAAAGCTGGGTCCTCAATTCCCTGACCTTTACTTTCCTGGAGCTAAATGAGACCCATCTCTTTGGCTCGAGCGACGGCCTTGATGCGGCTGTTGACGTCTAATTTGCTGTTGATGCTTTTGGTGTGGGTTTTTACCGTATTTAGGGAAATAAAAAGTGTGTCAGCGATTTCCCGGTTAGATAATCCGGCTGCGATAAGATGTAAAACTTCCAACTCGCGCTCGCTTATCGGATCTAGCAATCCTTCGATTCTGGGCAGCGGGCCGATTTTGAAAACGGACAATATTTTTTTGGCATAGGATAAAGAAAAGCCGGCATCGCTAGGGTCTTGATCACGCTTTTTGATCTCGATTATTTGTCCCAGCAATTCAGCCACGGGCTTTCCTTTGCTGACAAAGATCATTATCAGACCCCCAGGCTCGGCCAATGATAAAGCTACTTTCAATTCACCCAGCGCGGCTGATGTATTCCTCTGTGCCTTAAAGATCAAAGCTCTCATCAGTCGCAATTCGATCATCACATAAACACGATCACCGGTCTTTGCATTCTCAATTAAACGCTGTAACAATCGATCGGCGTCATCCAACTGCCCTTGGGCGATGAGAATATAAACCAAGGCAATATGCTCAGGCTCACGCAAGTTGGTAAGCTTGTTATCGACACTCAATCCCTTTTCTTTTGCCCATTGGGTGGCTGCATTCAGGTCGCCTTTCGCCAGCCAGGTATATACATTATTAGCGGCAATCACATTAGTAATCCAGGGGGGTAGTCTGAAATCACGCGTGCTCTCATTCAGCTTCTCGATTACACGAAATGCACCAGCGAAATCCATCCGATATATTAATGCTCTAAATAAACTAATTTGGCAACTCGCGAGCATGAAAGGATCTCGCCCTTGTTTATTTAACTCGATGCCTTTGTTGATCAGGTCAATCCCTTTGTTAAGATCGTTCCATTCACAGAAAGTCATGCCCAAACTTGCATAAAGGGAGCCCGCTATTTCCGTTTCAGAGAGGCCATTCTCATTTGCGAGATTCAGCGATTGTTGGCAAATAACTTTGGCCTCCTTGAACTGACACCGCAGCTGCATAATTGCCACAAGACAAATACCAGCGAAAATATTATAAAATAGGTTGCCCGCGGTTTTGCTAATTTTCATGGCCTCGGAAAAAGCCTGTTGTGCTTTTACCAAATCTCCCGCGCCCCTCCAACCATAGGCAAAGCCTAAGGTCGTGGCCGCCGCACTTCGCCACATCAAATCCCCTTGAGGGAGCGATTTCAGTGCCTGGTCAGAGAAGTGAATGATACGGGAGACATCCCCTGTTTGAGATGATATGAATGCGCGAATAACAGCGATCCTTCCTTGCAAGCCCTCCCTAGCCGAGTCACTGGTTGATGCCGATTGCAGCATTTGATCGGCAGCTTGCAGCCTCTTTTCAGCTTCATCCAGGTATCCGCTTTTATACAATTCTCGGGCATAGAAGATACAGAGCTTAATATTGGTGTCTATTTGCTCATCCGGCAACTTTTTAAACCATCCTAATAAACGGCTTTCCCGAGCATGATCCCACTCGATTTCAGCAATTTCTTCTATCAGCTGCGCTGCTTGGGTAAAATCCTGAGCTGCAAACGCATGGCCTACCGCCTCGCTCTTAAAACCGTTCTCTGCGAACCATTGACTTGCCCGGCTATGGAGTTCAGGCACCATATCACCCTGTTTCCCGCGCAATCGCCGCTCGAGCAAATCCGCAAAGAGATGGTGGTAGCGATACCAACAGCGCTCATCGTCAAGCGGGATAGCAAACAGATTGTCCTTTTCCAGGGTGATTAATACATTCCGACTGTTTTCCTGCCGGGTGACGGCATCGCAAAGCGGGCCGCACAGGCGCCTTAAGATAGAGGTATGCAGCAGAAAGTTGCGTAGTTGCTCGGGTTGACGGCTAAGCACCTCTTCCGTTAGATAGTCCGCAATATAGCGATTGTCCCCTTTGAATCCTTTAATGAAACAAGATGGATCTCTACGCCCATGCAGCGACAATGCTGCCAGCTGCAAACCGGCAACCCATCCTTCGGTGCGGGTTTCGAGCAAATGCATGTCTTGGGCTGAAAGCTGCAAATCCTCGCATTTATTGAAGAGATCGGCGGTTTCATCGGCAGTGAAACAAAGATCGGCAGCCCGCAGCTCGATCAGTTGGTTCTGGCTGCGCAAGCGCGCTAATTGCGGCAAGGGGGGGTCAGATCGGGTAGCGATGATCATGTGCATCTGCTCGGGCAGATTTCGAAGTAAAAACGCAATCATGTCATGGATTGGTTGGCCATCGACTGTATGATAATCATCAAAAATGAATGCAATGTCTTTCGGGATGCGAGTAACATCATTGATCAGGTTTATCAGAATAGTTTCGACCGGCGGCGGCTGCGGTGATTGCAGCATCGTCAAGGCTGCTTTACCGGCATCAGCTTCCAGGCTCTGAAGCCCCAGGATGATATAGCTAAGGAAATGCAGAGGGTCATTATCACCTTTGTCCACCGAAAACCAGGCAGCCGGTATTTGGTGTCTGTGGACCCAGTCGACCAATAAGGTGGTTTTGCCGAAACCGGCCGGAGCTGATACAAGGGTAAGTTTACGTGTAAACCCCCCATCCATCTGCTTGTCCAGGCGCGATCGTGAAATCCAATTTGATCGCAACGGCGGGATACAGAGTTTTGTTCTTAATGGAGTCGAATGTAAGTTTTCATCCCATTTGACATAGTTATCAGGGAAAGAGCCACCGGAAGGGTCATTTATGCGGGACGATCTGGGGTTCAAAATTCCTGTCTCCCATGAAGGACCGATGAACCAAACTTTTCAGACGACCAAATCTAATGTGTTTTGTGGTGATTTGGTGACTGTCTAAACTCACCCGACTCTGAGTATTTCAATTAACCTAAACTTCGGAAATAAGCAAATCTTATTATCATATTCACATGTCTTCGGCGGACAGGCATTTTTATCGGGTATGCTGGGAATATTGCTGCAAGCGGGAGCGGAATGATGGAATCCTGGAATATCGGAATGATGGGTTTAGTGGAATGGGATCTATTTTATAAGGATGGCACGGATCATTTCATAAAATCAGACCGTCATCCGCTTTCGATTCCAAAGAATCTGTTGTTCCATCATTCCATTATTCCATTCGGAGTCTAAGGTAAACACCACACTTCTAAGGTGAAATCAAAGTCGAGCTTTCCGGTCTCGGAATCTTTATTGCAGCGGTTTGAGATCACCGAGCATGGTCGGTATCAGCTCCGACACGGTCGGATGAATGTGCATGGCCCGCTGGATCACATGGTAAGGTTTTTTAGCATACATGGTATCCAATATAGAATGGATGGCCTCGTCGCCGCCAACACCCAGAATTGCCGCTCCCAGAATTTCTCCGCTGGGTTCATCCACCAGAATTTTCATAAACCCCTGGGTTTCGCCTTTTTCAACAGCGCGGCCGACATTTGCCATGAGCCTCTTGCCGATCAGGGCCCTGCGGCCCGATTCCCTTACCTGCGCTTCCGTCATCCCGGCGCGTCCTAATGGTGGGTCGATATACAGGCTATAGCAAAGAATACGGTCGCTAACCCGACGCGGATCATCGTCCAATAAGTTTGCCGCGACGATTTCAAAATCGTTATAGGATGTGTGGGTAAAGGCGCCTTTTCCATTGCAGTCACCCAGCGCCCAGATGCCGGGCACATTGGTGCGAAGCTGGTCGTCCACCTGGATATAGCCTCGTCCATCCACATCAACGCCGACTTTATCCAGACCCAGGTCATCGGTATTGGGAACGCGTCCGACTGCCAGCAGCAAGTGTGAACCGGTCACGGACTGATCGCCTGTATGGCAGTCCAGCTTGACCTTAACTTTAGCTCCCTCACTCTCGACAGCCATACACTCGGCATTGAGACGAACGTTGATGCCTTCGTTTTCCAATATATCCTTGACTGCTTCAGAGACATCTTCATCATCACGTGCGATCAGGCGTGATCCTTTTTCAACGATGGTCACCTGGCTGCCGAATCGCCGGTAAATTTGACCAAATTCAAGACCGATATAGCTACCGCCAATGATAATCAAATGTTCCGGCAAATAATCCACCTGCATCATGCTCGAGTTGGTTAAATATTCGATGCGATCGATGCCCGGCATGGGCGGGACAAATGCCCGGGCACCGACATTGATAAATATTTTATCTGCTTGCAGAATCTCATCTCCCACGCTGATAGTGTGGGGAGTCTCAAAACGGGCATGCCCCTTGAATACGGTCAAGTTGGAAATATTTTTCATCCAATCCGGTGTCTCATGGTTGGATCGGCCGGCAATGTCATCTTTGCGTGCTTTGACTTTTTTCATGTCCACCGAAACACTGCCGTCGATCATCACCCCGAAATCAGCGGCGCGCCTGGCCAAGTAGGCTGCGCGGGCGCTGGCCACCAGCGTTTTAGTGGGAATACAGCCTGTGTTGACACACGTACCGCCGAACAATTTACGTTCAACCACGGCCACCTTCATTCCCGCGCCGGCCAACCGTGCCGACAGGGCGGGTCCGGCTTGACCGGTGCCGATGATAATTGCGTCATATTTTTTCATTGATCGATTTCCTTCCCTATTTTTATCCAGTTGGCTGGTTGTTGTACTTTTAAAAAATTAGGGCTGGGAGAATCGACTGTCAAATGTCTAAAATAATTCCGGCCGGCGGGAAGTTGTGGCCTACCTGAATGTTTACCATGCAGACATTGCCGAAAGCCGAGGGACTTCAGATATTGTGTTGTAGCGTCTAGGATACCGTCGCCTTTTGGCCTGTTGGGCGCCATCGCCGTCACTTTGCTTTTTCTACCGACACATGCAGCCAGCGCTTTGAGATAAAGCCACCAAATAGCAGGATCGAATAGCATAACATGTACAATCCGAGTGACATCCAGGCAGCATAGACCCCCATGTTATAATAGCGTGTTAACAGCAGGGTGAGGCCCAGGGCGAAGGTGACAATCGAAAACAATTCCGTCACCAGGGGATATCTGCCCCAGCCGTTGTGAGTGAAGATGACTTCGAATGGAAACGCGATGATGTTGATGAAAACGAACACCATGAAAAACCGCAGCGCTTGCGTCCCCAGGGCGACTGTGGCGGGTTCCTGATTGAATATTTTAACAATGCCCGCGGGAAACGCCCAAAGCACGACCATCAGCAGTACGCCAAAAAAAAAGGCAATATAGACTGTGGTATAGGCATATTGAATGGCTTCCCGGTGTTCGCCGCGGCCCAGATGGTTGCCGATGAGAATAGACCCGCCTTCGGCGAACCCCCCAATAAGGGTGCGGTTGAGCACGAACATGGTGAAAACGATATGGGTCACCGCTAGATAGATCGTGCCGATGCCGGCGATGATGGTCTCATAATAAAAAATTATCGCCAGCACCAGACCCAATTGGGCAATCATGGGACACGCGGCCTTGAATATATCTTTTACCAGGCCCAACCGCAGATCCTGAAACCTGCAGCAGCGAAAGATCCTGGTGCGTTTTGAGAACAAAACATAGCCAATGATATAGGCCACCCCCAAAGCCTGGGCCAGCACGGTCCCGATGGCCGCACCTTCAATCCCCAGGGCCGGAAAGCCGAACCGGCCGAAGATCAAGACATAGTTAAAGAGAATATTTAAAAGGTTTAGCCCGACCGTGGCGACCATGATCGCCCGGGTCAGGTTGACGGCCGCGAGGAATCCATAGACGGAATAAAATACCGCCGCCAAAGGCATGGCATATTTAATGATCCTGATATAGGACTCGGCCAAAGGAATTAATTGCCGGTCATCGAGCAGAAGATTGAGGATCCGCTCGGAAAAGACTGCGGTCAGCATTGTCGCAACGCCGACTGAAAATGAAATGATCAGGGAATTGTCAAGGATGATACCGGTATTGCGATTGAGCAGCTTTCTAGTGGATTCATCTGCGTTGCCGGTCGCCTGCAGCCGGCCGTAGCGGCGGGCTGCCAGGGCCTGGGTTCCCGGTGCAAAGGGCCAGACTGTGACCCACATTATTTCGCCGTACAGGGTGGCGATCGCGATGGCGGCCAGATGGCTGGTGCCCAAACGTCCCACCATGGCGGAGTCGGCGATATACATAAAAAATTCGGACACCATCCCCGCCAAAAGGGGGGCGCCCAGGGTGATGACGGATATAAAATGGTTGCGGGATAGCATTCTCGGTATTGGGTATTAGGTATTGGGTATTGGGTATTGGGTATTGGGTATTGGGTATTAGGTATTGGGTATTCGGTATTAGGAATTAGGTATTGGGTATTGGGCATTGGGTTACTCGATTGCAGAATGCGGATTTCAGATTGCGGATTGAAAAAGCCGGTATTCGGCGATCGGCAATGGAATGCTGAATGCTGGGTTTTAGACATCAGACAGTTACCAATTAAGTTTTGCGCGAATTAGGCAGAACATATGTTGGCATCTTTGCAAAGCATTAACAAACAAGCATTTACATCGATTGGAATTGAATCCAACTTTTGGTACTTATATCATTCCAGGTTGTTCCAACTGTGTATCTATTAACCTGGTGATAGCTGTTTTGCCGACGGCTCTGAAATAAAATAGATAGAATGCCATAAATCTTCAATCTTCAATCTTCAATTCCCCGAACTAACGGGATCACCGCTACGCGGCGACCGGCCTGTCCGGAATAGACCTTGGGCTTTGAAGCAGGACACCAGATGTCCATCATCGAGGGGTTCCATTTGCGGGATGTTTTCGCGGCACATTTTTTTGCCGTAGGGACAGCGTGGGAAAAAATTGCAGGCGTTCAGGGTTTCCTCAGGTGTGACCGGTACATATCCCTTAATGGGCAGATCCGGCAATTCAGCCGTCGGGTCCGGGTCGGGAACCGCCGCGATGAGCGCCTGAGTATACGGGTGGCGCGGGTGGTGGACTATCTCTTCGGCGGGTCCGATTTCAACGATTTTCCCCAGATACATGATGGCAATGCGGTCACAGATGTACCTGGCCGTTACCAGGTCGTGGGTTATGTAGATAAATGAAATACCGAATTTGTCCCGCATGTGCAGCAGCAGATCCAGGATGCCGATTCGAACCGAGACATCCAGCATCGAAACCGATTCGTCGGCAATCACCAGGCTGGGCTGCAGCACCAGCACCCGCCCGATGCTGACGCGCTGCAGCTGACCGCCGCTCAGCAGGGCCGGGTATTTATCCCAGAATTGGTCGGCCGGCTTCAGCTCGACCTCTTCCAGGGTTTTCTGGATCAGGGATGCTTCCCGGGGCTTGGTGTCGGTCAATTGGTGAATTTTGATGGTTTGCCGCAGGGTGTCGGCCACGGTGCGCCGGGGATTCAGCGACCCGAAAGGATCCTGAAAAATCATCTGCATTTTCGGCCGAAACTGCTTGAATTCGGCTTTACTGAGCGAGGTTAGTTCGGTGCCTTTAAAATAGACGTTGCCATCGGTGGGCTCCGTCAGCCTCAGGATTGTCCGGCTCAAAGTGGATTTGCCGCACCCGCTTTCACCGACAAAGCCTAATATTTCACGTTCGCCCAGCCCAAAGCTGACATCATCAACCGCCCGCACATAAGCGCTCTTCCCGCCGCGCAGAGACGAAAATAAGCTTTTTCTGACCGGAAAATATTTTTTTAGATTTTCTACTTTTAGCAGTGTGTTGGTTGTCATGTCTATAAATTAATTCCGCTCAGATAATTCCAATTGCGAAAAAATATTTTATTGTTTTCTTTTTTTTGGTTTTGATTTGCCACATCCGATATTAGGTATTGGGTATTAGGTATTCGGCACCTAATATCCAGCATCCAGAATAGAGCATCGAGTACCTAGCATCCAGTATCCTGCGCCTACCCCGTCAACTGGTATTTGGTGGGCACAGCCCACCCTACATTTCCCTATACGCATACCTTATCCGCATACCTTACACCCTAAACCTTCCACCTTCCACCATCTACCTTTTACCTAAAGCCTTATACTTTGCACCTAATACCGAATACCCACTACCCAGCGTTTACCCAATCAAGTGGCATGCCACCAGGTGCCCATCCTGCTCGACGACGGCCGGGTCGACTGTCTTGCAGATATCCATGGCGTGTTCACAGCGCGGCTCAAAGCGGCAGCCCGTCGGCGGCATGATCAGGCGGGGCGGGGCGCCCGGGATGCTTTTGAGCTTCTTTTTTTCACCCTTCAAATGGGGGAAGGCCCCGATCAGCGCCTGGCTGTATGGATGCAACGGGTTTTGATACATTGAGACCGTATCACCCTGTTCCACGATTTTACCGGCATACATGACCGCCACCTGATCACAGGTCTCCGCCACCACGGACAGGTCATGGGAGATCAGGATCGACGTCAAGTTGAGCTCTTTTTTCAAATTATTGATCAGCCCCAGCAGCTGGCGCTGCACGATCACATCCAGCCCGGTGGTCGGCTCATCCAAGATCAAAAACTTGGGATTGCAGGCCGTTGCAATGGCGACCATGGCCCGCTGCTTCATGCCGCCGCTGAATTCGTGGGGGTAGGCTTTGACGCGACTGCCGTTGATGCCGACCAGATCCAGCTGGTTGGCGGCCCGGGCCCAGGCGGCCTCCCGGGAGACCTCTTCATGCTGTAAGATTACTTCCGTGATTTGCTTGCCGATGTTCATGACCGGATTCAGGGCATTCTGAGCCTCCTGGCGCACAATGGCGATCTCACGGCCCCTTAGCAAGCGCATTTGTTCTTCCGACAAGGGCACGATGTCACGTCCGTCAAAGAAGATGGAGCCGTCCACTATGCGCCCCGGCGGTTTGATCAGCCGAATAATGCTCAGAGCCGTAGTCGTTTTGCCGCAGCCCGATTCCCCGATCAGCCCGAAGGTTTCATTTTCTTCGATCTTGAAGCTCACCCCATCCACCGCCCGGGCCGGGCCCTGGCGAGTAAAAAAGTGGAGTTTCAGATTTTGAACATCTAGCAATGCCATGGTTTCTTGCAAACAGAAAAAGTTATTTGTTATTGGTTATCAGTTATTGGTTAATGGATTTCAATCTGCTATTAATTTTCTTATTTCATTAAAGGGCAGTTCTCAGTTTCCGATAATTGTTTCGGCGCTATGGATTGCCGCTTTATTCAGGATACCCCTACTAATAACGAATAACCAATAACAAATAACGATCTTTAATGTCCTCTGTCTTCTGTCTTGTATTCTCTGCCCAATCCGAAATCCGCAATCCGAAATCCGCAATCGTCAAAGCCCTTTCCCCTCCCGGTACTGGGGCGATATGACGTCGGTCACGGCGGTGCCCAATAGACTGAAACCGACAATCAGGATAATGATGCTGGCGATGGGCGGGCCGATCCACCAGGGCGAGCGGGACATGACACCGGACTCAAAAGCGAAATGCAGCATGGATCCCCAACTTATGCGGGTCGGATCGCCCAGCCCCAGAAAGGCCAGGATTGCTTCATCGTATATGGCGTAGGTGATCATCAATACGGCCTGGGCGAACATCAGCGGCAATACATTAGGCATGATCTCACCGAACATCAGTCTGGCATTGCCGGCCCCGATGCAGCGCGCAGCTTCCACGTACGGTCTCTCCTTAATTGAAAGCACTTGAGATCTCACAACCCGGGCCGTGGTGGGCCAACTGACCACGCTGATTACCAGGATTATATTCCACAGGCTGGGGCCAAGCACGGCCGCCAGGATGATCATCAGGGGCAGCACCGGAAGCATCATAAAAAAATCGACGATTTTTATCAAAATTTCCTCAACGATACCGCCATAATAGCCAGCGATCAACCCGATGAGGGTGCCGGTCACCACGGTCACAAAGGCCGTGATCAATCCGATGGCCAGTGACACGCGGGAGCCGAAAATAACCTGGCTCCAGACGTCGCGGCCGAGGTCATCGGTACCCAGCCAGTGCCGGGCGGAGGGCGCTTTCAAAATGTCTTCGCGCTGACCGCTTGCCTGGGGATCAACGGTCCCTAAAAAAGGTGCAAAAATGGCTGCAATCAGAACCAGGCTGATCAGTATGACGCCGATTCGGCCCATGGGATGCCCGATCAGCAATTCGCAAAACTGCTGCACGGTTTTCAAATGAGACAAAAGTTTATTCATTTTGCGGCCACCTTGATTCTGGGATCGATAAATCCGTAGATCAGGTCTATAAACAGATTGGCTAACACCACCGAGACGGCGAACAACAAAAATACGCCCTGCAACAGGGGGTAATCGCGTTTGACCACGGCATCGTACACCAGCCGTCCGGCACCGGGCCAGGAGAATACCGTTTCTGCCTCGATGACCCCGGCGATGGCAAACCCGATATTGATGCCGGTCAGCGTCACCACGGGCAGCAGGGCGTTGCGCAAGGCGTGGTTTTTGAGCACGCGGGATTCTTTGATGCCCTTGCCCCGGGCGGTGGCGATGTAATCCTGGCCCAGAACATCCATCATGGAGGACCGGGTCAGCAGCACGTATTCGCCGATATACCACAAGATAATGGAAAAGCACGGCAAAAACATATGCCAGGCCACATCCTTGATATACTCGAAACCTTCAAAACCCGAGGCCGGCGTTTCAATCCCGCCCAATGGAAAAATCGAAAGAAAATAGGCAAATACGAGCAGCAATATAATACCCAGGGCAAAGGTTGGTATGGAATACAGGGTTAACGAGGCGGTCAACAGAAAGGTATCCAGTTTGGTCCCGTTACGCCAGCCGGCGATGGCGCCCAACGCTACTCCCAGCAGCACGGCGATTACCAGGGCCGTGAGCACCAGGGCCAGGGTTGCCGGAATCCGTTCGGCAATTACTTCGGTCACCGGTCGCTTCTGCCAGAACGAGATGCCCAGATCACCCCGTGAAAGCTGTTTGATATACGCAATAAACTGGCCCGAGAGCGGTTTGTCGATACCGAATTTTTGGCGCTGCAGCTCGAGCTGCTTAGCGCTGACCCGCGGATCTTTGAACATCATGCGTACCGGATCCCCCGGAGCAATCCGGAAAATCACAAAATTAACGCACAAAATGGCAAAGATCGTGATAATTGCTGCAATGGCCTTGCGTGCTGCGAATGCGGTCAGGCTCAACTTTGACTCCTATCCCAATCCCGCCGTGGCGGGATTGGGGAGATATATGATTTATAATTTGGGATTTTGGATTGCGGATTTTGGATTGATGGAATCGCTGCGCTCTATCATTTTAAATGGACCGTTCGACACAAAAGCGCACGACAGGCGGAATTCCTTTAATCCAAAATCCAAATTCCAATATCTAAAATCGATTTACCCCACGACTCCAACAATCCATCACTCCATTTTCTTATTTCTTTGGTTTTATGTGAATCATGGACCAGGGGTTGATCCAGGTAATCACCCCGCCCATGGTTTGCACGTAGCCTTCCCATTTGTCGATCCGAACCGGATCGATGATGTCGGGTCTTAACATAATTGCGTAGGGCAGATCTTCGGCGATCATCTGCTGCATTCTATAGGAATATTCTATTCGCTTCGCCGGATCCGTTGCAGCCAAATAACTGTCCAGTAGTTCGTCGAACTTGGGATTGTTGTAATATGACTGGCTCCAGCCTTCACCACCACCATCCCAGCTGCGTGACAGCTCCCAGATCCAATCCCCGTTGGGACCCGGCTCTTCCTCTCCGATGGCGAAATCCCATTTGTCCTCGTTCGGCGCATAGATAAAGGCATAGTAGGTATCGAGGTCCAGGGTCTTAAGGTCAATTTCAATTCCGATAGCTTTGAGCTGCTCTTTCATCAATGTCGCCAGTTTGAGCTCGGTGCCCCAGTCCGAGGGCACGATTAAATCAAATACCAGGTTTTGGCCGGTTTGGGGGTCATTGCGGATACCATCGTTGTCTTTGTCCGCATAGCCCGCATCGTCCAGTATTTGTCCGGCTTTTGCCGGACTATATTCATATTTGGGCAGATTGGGATTATAGCTGTCCAACTCCGGATAGACGAAACTGTCGGTTTTTTGAGCATATCCCAGGTACACCAGATCGACGATTTTGTCCAAGTCTGTGCCGTGCAACATCGCTTTGCGGACATTCAAGTCCTGAATGGGTGATTTTTTGTGCAGATTGAAAGACAGCCAGATCATTCCGATTCCCTTGGATTTTATAATTTTGAAATTTTTGTCGCCTTCAAAATCCGGCAGGTTTACGGCACGAATTCCGGAGTATCCCATCATTTGAACTTCGCCCTTTTTCGCCGCCAGATTGAGAGCTTCCTGACCCCCATAGGCTTTGAACACCATTTCATCGACTGCCGGAGCCCCGCCCCAGTAGTCCTTGTTGGTCTCGAACCAGACATACTGCTTGGATTTAAACTCGCGCAACTTATAGGGCCCGGAGCCGATAGCTTTCTTGTTCGGAAAGGACGCGAAATCATCTTTATAGGGTTCCCAGATATGTTTGGGTAGAATGGGGGTCCAGTAAATTGGGGGATAAGGATTGCCGTGCACTGCCGCAAGTTTGAATTCAATCGTATGATCGTCAATGACCGTGACGGATTCAAATGTCAGGTCAGGTACATCATATGAAGGTACATTTTTAGGTAGATATTCAAAAGTAAATGCGACATCATGGGCCGTGAGCGGTTGGCCGTCATGAAACTTGACGCCTTTGCGCAGAAAAAAGCGCCAGGTCTGCCGGTCCTGGGTCTCCCAGTGCGTGGCCAAACCCGGCAGCGCTTTGTATTCCGGGGCCGGGCTCATCAACCAGAGCTGGTCATACAGCACCGGCCAAAAGGCGCAACCCATTTCCGTGTACTGCCAGGATTCACTGGCTCTGGGTGATTCCAGGGTTTGATCGGCGGTAAAGCCGACACTGAACCTGACTTTTTTGGCGTCTGCAGCCGGTGTGACCAGGAAAATAAGAATTGCCGCCAAGGCGAGTACCATGAGTGTTCTGATCGCGGTAAGATTGTTTTTACTCAGCATACGACCTCCTTTCGCTGCGTTGGATTGTAGTAGAAATAATAGGTTGGTGTGATCGTTCATAGCTTTTTGCCTGCTCCGAATTAAAGTGATGGAAGATTGGAATCCTGGAATATTGGAATATTGGAATTATGGGTCCGAAGGAATCCTGTCTTTTTTATGACATAGCATCCGGTATTAAGGTCCGGATATTCCGATTTACACCCCAACATTCCTTTATTCCATTGTTCCATCATTCCGCTACCTACATTTCGGTGGTAACCTGGGTATGGATCCTAACATCCCATTCTTTGATACCGGCAAAAAAGATGTCCCGTTCTTCCTTGTCCAGCACTTCACACGGAAACACCCCGACCGGCTTTATCTGATCGCGCAGCAGCATCAGGCACAGGATGGAGGCCGGTACGGACGTGATCCAGGAAACATCGTTGGTTCCCGGAATCTTTTCACAGGCCTGGACGATGTTGGGACTGTCCGTCCACATTTTGTAGTGCCGGTATTCATCGCCGGCACGTCCCTTGATGTCCACCGCCAACTGCAGCTGGCTCATGATCTTTTTGTTTGCGACCATTTCGGCGCATTTTTTGGGCGCCAGCGTCGGGGGCAACATTTTGAAAAAGAAATCCCTGGGGCTGACCTTGACGCCCCTGACGTCGATGGGCGTTTCGTCCATCATCCCGAGGCCTTCGATGAGAAAACGCCACATATCAGTACTCGGATCTCCCAGCTTGAAGTCGCAGTACTTTACCGGCTTGCCGATAAATTTGGGGATAGTCACCGGCTCCTCGTGGGTGTGGTAATATACCTTGCCCCAGTGATCCAGAGGCGGCGGAAAATAATAATCTTCTTCACCGGAAAATATCGGCGCATATTTGTACCGGCCGTCCTCCCAGTAAACGCCCTCATCGGCGCAATCTTCCAAGTAGGTCGTCAAGGACCACAGTGCTACCGGTTCGTCACAATCGACAATGCCATAATCTTTGATACCGATATAGTCAATCTCATCCAGTTGGTCAACCGCCTCTCGTGCCATGATGTTCACCAGACCGGAATCCCCCCCTGCCAGGATCAAGGCTTTTAAGCCGGCTTTTTCAAAATCTTCAGCGAATTCCAATTGCTCCACCAGAAATTCTTCCTGAACGGTCTCTTCCGTGCTGCTTTTCAGCATTTCATTGGAAGCCATGTCGAGATAATTTGCGCCGGCTTTGACACAGGCCTCCAAAATCGGGCGATCGAACACAGGCAGGGTCGCATTGACCACCAGTTCATAGGGTCCGCTTTTGATTTGCTCCATCATTGAATCAACGTTTGATGCGTCGACCCGCTCCACTGTGATTTTGTCTGATCCAACAAACTGCTTGACCTCGTTGGCCCGGTCAAGATCGACATCGCCCAGGAGTATCGTGCCCACATCATTCGCCTGGGCCAAAACGCCGCTGATAACGTTTCCCTGAGCCCCGGCTCCGATAATCATCACTTTGTGCATGAATTTAGCCTTTCTTTTTTAAATTTGTAATTGGCAACCGATTTAGCCTTCCGGCTTCAACGCGTCCAAGCTTTCAGACATTTTCCCATTGATGTAATTAAACTCCACTTTACTCGTTATAATTTTTCGGCACAGCCTGGCTATGGTTGATTGGGTCCGGTAGCGAAATAAAAATCTTGATATTCCGCTTAAAACAAGGACCCAGATACCGACGGACAAGCCGATTCCAAAAAACTGATGAGCAGATGTGCTGCCTTGCGGCATGGCGGAAGTAACGATCAGCCACACAACAAACGTGCTGACTGCAATAGCGAAATGAAAGAGCAGCCGCGTCAAGGCGGATTTGATTTCATAGCGGCAAAGGTTGATCTCATACTCGAAATAACTTTTTAGGCTAAGGACGATATCGTTCTCAGCGGTTTCGGATTTGCGGGCGGCCGGCAGATCGAAACGGAGGATGTAGTCATTGCGATAGCCGAGTTCCCGGGCACAATATAACAAGTACTCCACCAGCTTGTGGTTTAAATCGCGTTTGTAGAAAGACGATATGGAATCGTATTTTTCATACAAGGCGCTGTAGTCCGGCAAACTCACAGGCACGATGAACTTATTGTCCACCGTCATGTCGTACCGTTTTAGAATTTCGGCATCCATCTTTTCTGCTCGCTTATTTTATGAATATAGATGAATCCAGCTGCAATGGTCTTCCTCGATGCCAGCCAATCCAGATTTCGCAAAAAAGATATTTTCTCTTTAATTTAAATCGATAGAGTTATTTAAATATTCAATCTGGCTATAACAAGAATCCTGCGCAAACATGATAGGATTCTAACTTATAGATGCTAGTACCAAATACCCAATACCCAGCATCAAGCATTCCATTGCCGAATGCCGTGAGCCGAACGCCGAATACCGGCTTTTTCAATCCGCAATCTGAAATCCGCATTCCGCAATCGAGTAACCCAATACCCAATACCTATTTCCTAATACCGAATACCCAATCCCTAATCCCAGGCCGTGCCCCAGGCATACTCGTCTTTGACCAGATCGACCATCAGGGAGGTCTCAGTCGATATGACACCGTCTATTTTGCTGATCTTTTTAAAAATCAGCTCATGAAATTCACTCAGGGAGCGGGCCACGAAATCGACATCGATATCCGTTCCGCCGGTGGTCAGCGCCACCCAGATCAGAGAATCGATTTTTTTCAATTTTTGCAGGACGGCATCTGCTTTTTTAAGTTCAATCTTTATCTTGAGGTTGCCGGCAATCTCAAAGCCGAGATCAATCGGATTGGCCACGGCCACGATTTTTATGATACCGCTGTCCAGAAGTCTTTTCAGGCGCCGTCGCACGGTGAACTCGGATATCCCCAGTTCCTGGGCAATTGCATTGTTGGCCGTGCGACCGTCTTTTTGCAGCAGATGGATCATCTGGCAGTCGACCTTATCCAGTTTTTTACCGACGGGTTCGACTGAATTTTGCCCCTTTTTATTATTTTTATCGTTAATTTTTTTCATTAAATTGCCATAATAAGATAATTAGATAATTGTTATTTACATTATTCGATATAGTTGTCAACAATTTTCTTGACAAAAAATTTTTTATCGGATATGCCACGGTTATTGGTTATTGGTTATTGGTTATTGGTTATTGGTTATTGGTTATTGGTTATTGGTTATTGGTTATTGGGTTACTCGATTGCGGAATGCGGATTTCAGATTGCGGATTGAAAAAGCCGGTATTGGGTATTGGGTATTGGAATTGGGGCGACTATAGTCGTATTGAATATTTACACGAATGAACATTAATTTAGCCGGTTCAAGTTCAAAGATACAGGGAATCTGGCACTAGTAAAAATTGTCTACCTATTTTTCGACCTGGCCTGTTAGGCTATCGGGTGCAACGTAGACATTGCACAGACGGGACATACTAACCGTGAACGTTGAACCTTGAACCTTGGACCCTGAACCTAAATATTGAAAGGATGAGAAGTGAAAAAAATTGTCATATTCGGTGTCGGCGCCCAGGGCAGCACCATCGCCAGACGTCTGAACGAGCACCCGAATGTCAGTGAAATTATATGCGCGGACTACGACAGCCGCGCCGCCGTGGAATTGAGCAACTCCCTGGACAAGGCGCGTGGGCTTCAACTGGATGCCAGCGATGTGAACAAAGTCATCGAGGCCGCCGAGGGCTGCGATTTGGTAGTCAACGGTCTGCCGCTGGAGTTCGATCTGATCGTCATGGAGGCCGCGCTGGCGGTGGGGGCTTCTTATATGGATATGGCCGGGCCTATGGAAGACATCGGCTTTGTCGAAAGCTACCAGCTTATTTTGTCCGAATGGCATGAAAAGTTCAAAGCTAAGGGCTTGACGGCCATTGTCGGCTGCGGATCATCACCCGGTTTAGCCAATCTCATCGCCCGGGAATCCGTCGATAAGCTGGATACCTGCGACACCATCGGTATCTATGTCTTCGAGGGGGTTTGGACCGAACGGTTTACGCCATTCTGGTGGTCACCGGAGGTTGCCCTCAGCGACATGGGCTATCAGACCTTTCGCTTTGAAGACGGCCGGCATGTCATTGACGAACCCTTCAGTCGTCCGGTGATGATGAAGCTGCGGGGCATCGAGCGCGAGGTCCGGATGTTCGATCATGAACATGACGAGCCGGTGACGATGGGACTGCTGGCCGAGAAGGCTTTAAAAGGCGTCAAAAACGTCGACTTCAAATACGGCGGCTGCGGGGTGGACCTTTCCGAACTCCTCTACAACATGGGCCTGTTGTCGAAAGAGCCCGTCGAGGTGAAGGGCTGCAGCATCGCACCCCTGGATCTGGTTCTTAAACTGTGTCCCCCTGCGCCGAAATATCCGGACGAGATCAAGGCCATCATCGACGAAGGGGTGGTTGTGGAGGAAGGTGCCTTTCTGGTGCGGGTTGAGGGCCTTAAAGATGGGAAGCCGATGAAAATCGATTGCTATGTCAACGCGCCGGGCCTGGTGGAATCATTTGAGAAATCTCGCTTAAGCCACGAGGCCTACCTGACGGGACAAAGCGGAGCGGTTTTTGTTCAAATGCTGGTGGATGACGCCTTTACCGAAAAAGGATTGTTCGTGCCCGAACAGTTCCATGCCGCTGCCCGCCGCTATTGTTTCCAGGAACTGGCCAAGTTGGATATTACGGTCGATGAGATAGTGGAAAGTAAATAAGAGTTATTCGTTATTAGTTATTCGTTAATAGTTTAGGAACGATTTCGATTGCTGTGCGCTGGAGTTATAAGAGAATTACCCAATAACTAATAACTTATAACCAATAACGATCAACTCCCGGATGTGGTCATTTCCCCCAGTCCGGTTATCGCATGAAGGAAGAACATAATGAGTAAAATATTTGTTGTGGGTGCCGGCGGGCAGGGCGGGCTATGTGCTTCCATTCTGGCCAGAGATGAACAGATTACCGAGATACGGCTGGGTGATATCAATTTTGAACTGGCCGCGAAAGTCGCCGCCAAAATTAACAGCAGTAAAGTGAAACCGTTGTTGCTGAATGCCGCCGATAAAAAAGCGGTCATCGAGGCTGCCCGGGGCGTGGATGCCATTATCAACCTGACCCTGATCGACTTCAATGACAACATTCTTGAAGCCGCATTGACCACCCAAAGTCAGTATGTCGATACGGCCTGCAACTACGACTACCTCATGCAGATGGTGGAAAATAAACCGTTGCAATTCAGCAGCGAATTTAAGGCAGCCGGTAAAACGGCTCTACTCGGCTGCGGTGCAACCCCCGGCATGTCAAACATTTGCATCCGCTATGTCTGCGATCAAATGGATGCGGTTGAAAAAATATATCTGCGGGCCGGTTACGCACAGCTGGGAGAATCCCAGGAGGTGATCAGTGCCTGGGACCCGGGCTGGTCCCCGGAAATCGCATTGGATGATTTTGCGGAACCGCCCATGATTTATGAAGACGGTCAATATAAAACAGTTCCGATCTTCAGTCGCGCTGAAAATTACCAATTCCCGGCGCCGGTCGGCAACCTTCTAATTGCTTCGCATTCCCATGAAGAGCCTTATACCTTACCCTATTACATCGGCAAAGGCCTCAAAGAGGTGGATTTCAAATACCCGGTGGATCCGATGGCCGGCGCCTTCGTAAAAATGGGATTTGCCGACGATCGCCAAGTCGAGGTCGGCGGCGTCAAGGTCGTTCCGCGGGATGTTCTGATGAAACTGGTGCCGCGACCGGCCAATGCATTCCTGGCAGAGAACGAGACGACCTTGACGCGATCCCCTGATTTTGCCTGGATTATGGATATTACCGTTGAGGGCGTCGAAGACGGCGCCGGTTGTTCCCACAACCTGACCGATTTGGCGCTGATGGATCAGGACACCAAACTGAGTTTTTTCAGGAAATTCGGTTCGTCCCACATCGGAGTGGCCTTGCCGGCGGTGGTCGGCGCCAAGATGTGTCTGGCAGGAGAAGCCGACAAAGGGGTTATTTCCTCGGAATGTCTTGATCCGAGCATTTTCTTTCAGACAATGGCAGACATGGGATGCCCGGTTGCTTTTGAGGAGAAGATTATTAGAAGGACATTGTTTGAGTAAAATTAATGCCTGAATTTTACCATCGGAAAAGCATTATAGAAGTTTGCGACAGGCTGCCGCATTTGAGAGGGAGGGCTGATTGATACTCAGAAATTCAGGCACTAATTTCACATATTGAGGTTTTAAGAATGGGTAGTGACCAGAAACGAATTCCAGAGGCTGATGTCGTATTAAAAAACGGTGTTGTCTACACGGTTGATCCCCAGCGCAGTGTGGCCGAAGCTGTCGCAGTCAACGGAAAAGACATTATTTATGTGGGAACGACTTCAGGGGCAGCCGATTTCGTCGGTCCGCAGACGGAGGTCATCGATCTGGCCGGTAAAATGGTGCTGCCCGGTTTCATCGACAGCCACGCCCATGTCTCGGCCACTATCAATGAAGATGACAGCGTGATGTTGTATCACCTGGACACGCCGGCGGACTATACGGCCGCCGTCAAAGAATTCGCCGCCGGCCATCCTGATTTAAGTGTCATTTACGGCCATGGTTGGAATAATGAGGTGTTTCCGCCGGCAGGCCCCCTAAAAGAGGACCTGGATTGTGTCGTGGCCGATCGACCGGTTTCCTTGATGTCGAATGACGGTCATTCAATCTGGGTCAATTCCAGAGCCCTGGAAATGGCCGGCATTACCAGTGATACCCCTTGTCCGACAGGGGGGATGATCGAGATCAACCCTGCCACCGGCCAACCCAGCGGAACAATTCGCGAAACCGCCCGCGACCTGGTTCAAAATGTTCTGCCGCCTTACACGGTCGAGCAGCTCGAAACCGGCATTCGTGACTTTATGCGCGAAGCGGCCCGGGTCGGCATCACCTCCGTGCATGACCCCATGCTGTTGCTGCCGGATGCCGACGGCCAACTCAACGGCTACGGATCTGCGCGCAATAGCATTCCTGCATTCGAGGACCTTGTCAAAATGTCAGAGCTGACCTGCCGGGTGCGCGGCACCATCTTGACCGATCCCACCAAAGGGGATTCGCAGGTGCCGGCATTGGTTGCGGCCTGCCGCGAGCAGAATAATCCCCTCTTTCAAATCAGCGGGGCTAAAGTATTTGTCGACGGGGTGGTGGAAGGCGGTACGGCGTTTCTGCACGAACCGTATGCCCACAAACCTGACTTTCGGGGCGAACCCCTGTGGCAGCAGGAACAGCTCGACGCCCTCTTCCGGGCGGTTGACCGGGAGAATTTGCAGATTCACATCCATGCCATCGGCGATGCCGCCATCCGAATGTCCCTGGATGCCCTGGCCTTTGCCCGGCAGCAAAACGGCCAACGGGACTCCCGGCACCTGATTACGCATCTGCATGTGGTGGACTATGCGGATATTCCGCGTTTTGCCGAATTGGGTGTGGTCGGTGTACCCCAACCTTTCTGGCACGTCAAGGGTGAATACTACTGGGGGCTTGAAGCCAGGTACCTTGGCCTGGAGCGGGCCGAAAAAGAGTACCCCATGAAGAGTTTCCAGGATGCCGGGGTTATCCTGGCCTCGGCCAGTGACTACCCGGTGCAAGTGCCCAGCCCGCCGCTGGTAGGTATCATGCTCGGGGTATTGCGCTGTATCCCCGGCGATCCCGATCCCCATGAAATCCTGGGTCCCGGTGAACGGATGACCCTGGCGGACATGATCGCCAGCTTTACCATCAACGGCGCCTATGCCAATTTCATGGAAGATGAAACAGGTTCCATTGAAGTCGGCAAAAGGGCCGACCTGGTCGTGTTGGAGCGCAACCTGTTTGACATTCCAACCGAAGAAATCGGTGATGTGAATGTATTGATGACGATGTTCGAGGGCCAGGCTGTGTTGCGAGAGTCGCTCTAGGTCCTTCGGATCTTTTTTCTGACAGCTTTTTGTTGGGGAATGAAGGTTTCAGGTGTCCCCGCTTGCGCTTCGCTCCAGACGGGATCGTAGACAGGTGTCGGGTGTCAGCAATGCAGATGGTAAAGAGGCGGCCCTTCCAATGAAGAAAGGAACTCTGAAAAAGCGAATATCGAACAATGAATGTATTCTGCCTGTCGTGAGCTTTTTTGTCGAACGGTCTATTTTAACAAAATGACTGAGCGACACGCGGGTTTCCGGCTTAAGCGAGTATACTGAAAAAATTGGGCCTGAAAAAGGCCGCGGATGTACTCAAAGGAAACTACAAATGTCGATGGGCATGATCGACAATGTAGCGGCGGGGTTTATCCCCGCCTAAACGGCGGGCAACGCCGTTGTCCACAGATGAATCAATTAGATGACTTTATCGATAATGACCGCTACTTCGATTTGCTTCCAAAACTGGGTATTTAGATCGTGTTCGTCGTTGTACTCGATGTTGAAAGCGGCTCGAAAGCTTCGAGTGCGAGCACGATTACGATACGAAGGATGTGCTCAAAAGAAACTAAGCCGGCTCGGCACAGTTTCTTTCTCGTTCAGTCTGACCACACCGCCGGCGGCATCGCTGATATGAAAGAAACCAATGCCACTTTTGCAGAAATCCTACGCTTTAGTCTCTGGACGATTCTACTTAGACATGCTACATTCCGGTTTGTCGTTGTTTACCTTGATTTCCCCTGCAGTCTTGACGGTTTTGCCTAAAATTTATTATTATTGCCAACATTATTCACGAAAGGAGACAGAATGAAAATTATTAGGGTGAATTTGTCTGACAAAAGCATCGACACGCAAGACGTACCGGAAGAATATGCGGGCCTCGGTGGGCGGGCCCTGACTTCCTGCCTGATCAACAATGAAGTGCCGGCCACCAGCGATCCCCTGGGCACGGAGAACAAGCTGATTTTCGCGCCCGGCTACCTGAGCGGTACTCCGCTGGTGAACACCAGTCGTCTGTCTATCGGGGCCAAGAGCCCGCTGACCGGCGGCATCAAGGAGAGCAATGTCGGCGGCACGGCGGCGGCGGCGCTGGCCAGCCTCGGCGTTACGGCTCTGATTGTCGAAGGCCAGGCCGGTGACGGTGAATATTTTCTGATCAAGATCGATGAGGCCGGTGAAGCCTCGCTGGTGGATGGCGCCCAATATAAAGGGCTGCGCACCTATGCCCTGGTGGAACAGCTGACGGAGGCGTTTGGCGACAAGAAAAGCATCACCTGTATTGGACCGGCGGGAGAACAGCATTTAACCGCGGCTTCGATTCAAACGACGGACCTCGACGGTCGTCCGTGCCGTGCCGCCGGCCGCGGCGGTTTGGGTGCGGTTATGGGATCCAAGGGCCTAAAAGCGCTGATCGTCGAACGCGGCGGAAAATCCGCTGATCCCCTGGCCGATGCCGACCAATTCAAGGAAGGCGCCAAAACCTATGCCAAGAATGTCCGGGAAGACGAGTTCAGCGGCGAGGCGCTGGGGGAATTCGGATCGGCCGTGCTGGTGGAGCCGATCAATGCCGCCGGCGCGTTTCCTACCCGCAACGCGCGCGATGGACAATTTGAAGATGCCGCCAAAATCAGCGGCGAACACATGGCCAAGATCATCGAGGAGCGGGGCGGCAAAAAAGCCCACAAGGGCTGCGCCCAGTGCATCATTGATTGCTCGAACGAATACGTGGACGAAGACGGCAAGTATGTCACGTCATCGCTGGAGTATGAAACGATCTGGTCCATGGGCGGGATGATCGGAAACGGGGATCTGGATTCCATTGCCCGGCTCGATTTTCTGTGTGACGATATCGGACTGGACACCATCAGCACGGGGGTGGCGATTGCCGTGGCCATGGATGCCGGTTACAAGGAATTCGGCGACAGCCAAGCGGCCATCGCCATGGTCGAAGAGGTAACGGCCGGCACTGAGATGGGCAAACTGATCGGCAACGGGCCGGCGGCCGTGGGTGAGCATTTCAAGCATGACCGGGTGCCGGTGGTCAAAGGGCAGAGTATGGCGGCCTACGACCCGCGGGCCATTCAGGGCATGGCCGTGACCTATGCCACCACCCCCATGGGCGGTGACCACACGGCCGGCTGGGTGGTGGATCAGAACCTGGAGGAATTCGGCGGCACCCTGGATCGATTCTCGGCCGAAGGGCAGGTGGAGGCCTCCCGGGATACCCAGATCCACATGGCGGCCGTTGACAGCGTGGGCATCTGCGACTTTGCGCAGTCCGGTCTGGCGGGTCCTGGTGGCATGGAAGCTGTTTACAAGATGGTTGCCGCCAAATCCGGCAAGCCCTTCGGTGAGGATGACTGGGCGGCACTGGGTACAAGAGTATTGAAGACCGAATTGGAGTTCAACCGCAATGCCGGATTTACCAGCAAGGACGATCGGCTGCCGAAAATGTTCTATGAAGAGCCCCTGCCTCCGAACAACAAAGTCGTTGTCATCACTGACGAACAAATGGATTCAACATTTGATTTTTAAAAGATGAAAATTACCGTCAAGGTTCATGGAACCTTAATGAAATACATCGATGATTATGATCATCTGAAAGGACACGAACTGGAATTCCCGGAGGCTATCGATGCGGCAGCATTGATCGAGCATCTGGGAATTCCAAAGTCCAAAGTCGGTATTGTCTCCGTCAACGGTGATCAGGTGAAGCAGGATGCCGTCTTGCCGGACAAGGCCCTGGTGAAAGTATTTCAGCCGATTTTCGGGGGCTGAGAAAGGGCTGGGAAGGTTGATAGGCCAGAAGGTGAGAAGATAAGAAGATAAGAAGGTAGGAAAAAGCTCAAAGCAATGGAAGCTCAAGGCTCAAGGCTGAAAGCTTAAGGTGTCACGACGGTAATTTTGTTTGAGACATTTGTATTTTGGAATTTAGGATTTTTTTCGTATTTCGGTTTTCGAGTTTCGTATTTCCGGTTTATCCGGGTTGGGGCTTACAATTTTATGACCACTGACGTGATGTCGTCATCAAATTTCGCACCGCCGATCAATTTATGCAACGTGTCAAAAATTGAGTCTACAATATGGGTTGCGTCTGAAGCGGCGTGTTGTCGAATTGTTTTTAGAATAGGCTCTTTGCCCAGCATTTCTCCCTTTTTATTGCGTGCCTCCCAGAATCCGTCTGTACTGAGAAAAATGATTTGACCGTTTGAGAAATCATTTTTTTTATTATCCTCATAGATTCATTCGACATCTACACCAAGTGCGATTCCCGAACCACCGAGCTCACTGAATGAGTCTGATCCCGGATCATAAACAATGGCCGGATCATGTTCTGCCCGCACCCATTCAAGTTGTCTCGCTTCTGTGTCAAAAGCCAAAAAAAACATCGTCATAAATTGCCCGGAATCTTCAACATCCTTGACCAACTGACGGTTCACATCAGAAATGATCCTGGCAGTACTACCCGGTAATGATGCCCGCTGCCTCAAAGAAGAACGAACCGTGGCCATAAGTAATGCAGAAGAAATACCATATCCCGAGACATCGCCTATCGCAATCCCGATTTTGTGCGTATCCGTATCTCCGATAGATATAAAATCATAATAATCACCGCCCGTCTCATCACAGTAAACGCTTTTGCCGGCGATGTCGAATCCATTAAGCATTAGATTCTTTTTTGGAAGAAGATTTTGTTGGACTTCTCTTGCTAGATTCAATGATTGTTGCATTTTTTCACGTTCAATCAGACCATCGGTCATTTCATTGATCACATCACCCGTGTACCCGATTTCATCATTGGTGGTTACCTGTACTTTTTTGTCGAAGCGGCCGTTCTCTACCGACCGCAGGGTGAAAATGATTTCCTTAAAAATGCAACAATCACGGTAATTGAGCAGGTGCTCACGCTTAGCAGCAACGCACGCTGCATCAAATCTGATCCTAAATTTAGGCTCCAGTAAAATTTTTGACATGATTCTGCTCTCCTGTAGCCCAAGAAGTTAATCTTTCTACATAATCCCTCATTTTCGATTTTACAAGCCTTAGGCCCGGGCCACAGCACCCTATTGAACAGTAGCAGTATAGGGGTATACGTTTGATTTCAATATAGAGCAGTATTAAAAGTCAAACGTAGACTTGACCCCTATTGTATCCTATTGTCCTTATCCTTTCGATTAATATGCTTTGAAAAAGCAACTTCTTATCCTTGAGACAGAAAATCAATATCTTGCACAGTTAAACTGCGCCCCTGAACCACCAGTTTGTCTTCCATGCCACTTTCATATCATCGAAGAAGACTGGAGTCTAGAACTTTTTTAAATAATTTTGAATAAATTGGTCTAAACCAGCTTAACTGTTACCTAGACTTTTATTTTTACAATTAAAGAAGTAGTTATAGGATAACTTGTCAAGATAACTTTTTCCGATAGGTATATATACATCGTTTCTTCAATGTTCTCTTTTTATTATTCTTCCTATTACATCCTTTTACTATTTTTGTTACAATTTTTTCCCATTTTGTAGTGGTAGTGAAAATAATAATTACTCCTAATAGCTACAAGCTTCCGATTATATTAATCATTGCTAAATAGTCATTTTTATGTACAATTTTTGCATGTTATCTTTGTATTTGCACTACATCTGCAAAGATCCGACAACCGCATCTGTTGGGGAGACAGTATGCAAAGCGTCGTAATTTAAAGCCAAGTTGCCTTTTATAGGTGGCTTGGCTTTCTATATTAATTGAGAGGGATATAAGAACAAAGATCTTGGTTTTATCTATAGGACTAACGCATAGACGAAAAATATTACATAATTACGGTATGATAAGCTAAAATACTACTTGGTACTTTTGTCTTAAATACTACTAAACCCGACAATTTCAAAGGAGGCCAAACAAACAGCCACTCAGCGCCTTCTTTTACTCGGGCTATCATGGATGAAAACGCCTCTGTGTTAGTGGAAAAAAATATAGTCCTCTGAACCGAAATCTGATGGAGGATTAAAACTATTCCGTTATGACTCGAACGTAGGAAATCTGAAAATGAGTCAAAACCTGTCCTAAGCGGTTATCCGGCAAGTCCAGGTCCATAGATAACTGACTGCAAATGCCACAGCATGTCAAATAGGGCCTACAAACCGAAATCAAGGGAGGCCATCGGAAAGCCTATCTCGCAGCGAAAAGGACTTCCAAAAATCCTAAATCGAATTTTCCAACCTTGATCTGGTGGCCTTCGATGCCATGCAGGAAAAAGCATCAGTAATCGGGCAAGGACCAGCGCGCCCAATTTAGGAACTCAGGTGGAAACTTTGAACTGGAGACCCCGGAAGGTGCCGATGCACCGGCCTTCAGGGGGTTGACCACACGCCCCCTGGAGGCGCACTCACGTGCTTGTCAACCGAAGCCGACCAAATCCGCGTCGGCTTAACCGTGCATAGATAGCTACTTCAAAGAGTGATCCGTTCATTAACTTTAGAGCAAGCGCACAAACATAAAATTTTCAATAAAAACAGTGTGATAAATTAAAATACTACTTGATTTTTTTTGCTATAAATACTACTAAACACTTAAATTTTAAAGCAGATTGCCCTAAAATAGGG
>Ga0209454_1000101_pt1 | contig 61385 bp, 45 predicted proteins | sample WorMetHERISLAND1_2_FD_187400 | JGI IMG/M metagenome (GOLD analysis project Ga0209454, IMG submission 187400) | Marine gutless worms symbiont microbial communities from Max Planck institute for Marine Microbiology, Germany - Olavius geniculatus... | ecosystem: Host-associated > Annelida >... | reverse complement strand
TTTTTGCCAGCGAGCTATTGCGGGGTTATTTTCAATAAACATTTGATCCCTTCTAATTCTGACGGCGGGGTAAAAGCGGGTTACATTATTTTGTAGATCCTTCCGTTACACTATTCACTAGCACACAATTGTTAGAAAATTGAAAATATTAGAAGTTGAAGAAATAAGTATTAAATAGACTTTATGAACGGGGATTGCATCTGTCAATCTTCATCCCCAAAGGGTGAACACGATAAGTCTTAATCGTTTAAGGTCTTGATCACAGCACCGTCAAACTCGTTAGGCAGAGGGACCCTCGGCACCAGCTGAGTTCCACCATTGCCGACAACGAGCTGTTGTGGCCGTTGATACCCGAAGTCGATGACCTCGGCAAGGGGGAGGTGTGCGCCGATTATCAGGCGAGCATGTAGTGTCAATCCCGCTGACCTTATGGCGTCCTGAAGAATCTTCGTGGGCTCTATGCGCTGGGCAGTGTCGTCGTCCGCTCCGACTCCCCAGAACGGCCGATGCGTAGCTAACCATCCATCTGTGTCAAACATATCGTAGAGCTTGCGGAGCTGAGCGGAATATAATTTGGTGAGCGGCCGGCCGGCCGAGTCCTTCAATTCGGCAGCGTCAAGTATGGCAATTCTGAGGGGGCCGGCATCCATGAACCAGGGTTCCGTCGTCGGCAAGCATTTGTCGGGATACGGTCGAGGATCCAGGTAGCGAAACCACCCATTGCCCGCCCTGTTGCAAGTCTCGTGATTGCCCCGAATCAAAACTAGCGGTGCCGCCCTGTGTACAGGCTTGGCCGGTAATAACCAGTCGGCCTCCCAAGTTGCCTGGTTGTCGCCGAAAGGCGTATCAGCACAGCCCTTGTTGCCATCAGGGCAAGCTGATTCCCGATATATATAGTCTCCGGTGTAAATGATCAAATCCGGTGCATAGGCGGCGACGCTAACTGCCACGTGCGGGAATGGCCAAATGCTTAAGTTGCTGCATGCCTGATAGAGACCGTGCTTGGGGGAGACGCGACAACCTGAATCCCCCATCACCACAATCCGCGTTAATCCGCTATTATACCCTAAATATTTGGAATTTATTAGAATAATTTCATTATTCGATGACTTGTGTGACTCGCGGGGGACTCGGGGACATTCCTCGGATTTACGGTTTGCTCGGAGGATGGACTGCATTGAGGGCCATATGCAACGGCGAGAGCAGAATGAATGGCGATGAACGCATCTCGGGCCAGGGGGTTTTCGTAGATTTCGTATTAAAGACTGCCCAGGAGAATTTGGATCGAAAATCTAAAATCCGCGCACTGGGGCACGACTTTGACTGGTTGGTGGGTCGAGTGCTGGATTTATTCGGTCTTACTTTCAAGTCGTGATTGACTGGCGGTAAGCAACAAAGAATGGTATAGGCTCGAAGTGTGCTATGAGTGTGCTATGCTATTGGGAAACGCAGGAAATAGATCTGAGCGCGGTTTCGATATCGAAAAAACTAAACATCCCATCCTCCTCGGCGAGCGAATCGGCGATAAGAGGACGGCAAATAGTCGAGAAGCATTGGTGGCGGATTTCGGAAGCGGACAAATTCGCTTGACATTTAAACGACCAAATTAATCTATCACCAACATTGACCGAATAGGAGATTTGTATCGTGATACCTAAATCCATCTTTTTGGGGCTTATGGCCGCTTATTTGCTCGTTTTGACACCGGGTCTGCGTGCTGAGGAGAAAACACCGCGAGCAGAAGAGCAGGCCGACGCGGTTTCGAGCGAGGTGATCATCCCCGGCATGGTTGGTAAGACCTTCAGGGACGATTTGCCCGGCATCCGCCAGCGAGGAATCCTGCGCGCCCTGGTGAGTTATAGCAGGACGGATTTCTTTCTCCAGGGTGCACGTCCCCAAGGCCTCTTTGTGGAGCTGTTAAACCAGTATGAAACCTATCTTAACAAGGAACGCAAGCACAATGCGCCCAAGATTACCATAAAATACGTACCCGTGACCTTCGACCGCCTCATCCCGGCACTGCTAGCGGGCGAGGGCGACATAGCGGTCGGCCACCTGACGGTCACGCCAGCCCGGGAGCGGCGCATCGATTTCGCTAAAGACGAGCGCGCGAAGGTCGACGAACTGCTCGTGATGCATCAGCGGGTTGAGGGTATCCATGCGCTGGAGGATCTATCCGGGCGAAGCGTTTACGTCAAGCGGGCCAGCAGCTATGCTGAACATCTGCAAGCGCTCAATACATATTTTGCAAGCCTCGACAGGCAGCCTGTTGACATCCGCCTGGCCGATCCCCATCTGGTCACAGAAGACCTCATCGAGCTTGTGAACGCGGGCGTCATCGAACTGACAGTGGCCGATGACTTCAGGGCAAGGATCTGGGAGACGGTATTGGAGAATATTGTCGTCCGTGACGATGTAAAAATCAATGAGGGTGGCTACGTTGGTTGGGGTGTGCGTAAGGAGAATCCGGAACTTTTGAAAAACCTTAAAGCGTTCGCGAGGAAGGTTCAAAGCGGAACACGACTCGGCAACATTCTGTTCAGGCGCTATTATGGAAATACCCGCTGGATAAAGAACCCACTGGCCGAAACTGAACGCAATAAACTAGCTCAACTGACCGAATTGTTTTTCAAATATGGCCAGCAGTACAATTTTGATTGGCTTGCGGTCCTGGCTCAAGCCTACCAGGAATCGGGTCTTGATCACAGCGTAGTCAGCCCGGCCGGAGCAGTCGGAATCATGCAGCTTTTGCCGACAACGGCAGCAGATCCCAACGTAGGGATTGTCGATATTAAAGATCTGGAGCAGAATATTCACGCCGGTACCAAGTATCTGGCGTTTTTGAGAGACCGGTATTACAGCGGTCCGGACTTCGATGAGGAGAATCGCTTTGCATTCTCATGGGCCGCCTACAATGCGGGGCCAGCCAGGGTGCGTAGCATGCGTCGGCGGGCCGAGCAGATGGGGCTGAATCCCAATCGCTGGTTCGGCAACGTCGAGTACGCGGCCCTGGCCATTGTTGGTCGAGAAACATACCGTTATGTTAGAAATATTTTTAAGTATTACATCACCTATAAAATAATCGGCAACATCGGGCAGGAACGGCTGCTCCGAATCAAGGAGTTGCAAGGCGATAGATAGCTGTCTTTAACCTACCGAATTATGCTTCTTGTAATCTCGACAAATCATAAACAAATTCGATGACAGAAATATGCCTGGCCTTGATAATAGCCACCGGCTGTGATTAAGCATCGGGGATTTATTTGGTTTAACTCACTCAGAGGTGAGCCGCAGGGTGTCAATCATCAGGCAAAACGCAGCGTTAAACAAAATAAATTCGACCGGATCAAATCCCTTTTAATTGCAAGATCGGTGAACAAGCTGATCGCTAAAACCGGAACAGAATCTTTTCAAAATTTTTTATTTTCCCGCTGTTAATTTCAATACCTTCCGCTCTGAGCATGTTGATTTTTCGCTGGATGGAACTCCCCGATGTATGTCCTGCAAATCCCCCAATCCGACCGGATGTGGCGACCACCCGATGTCAGGGAACTTCAGGAGCATATGGATTTCTTTTCATGGCCTGACCAATCCCCCGGTAGGCCTTGGTTCCCAGGGCATGGGCGAGTTCCTTATAAGTTGTCACCCGGCCGGCCGGCACCTGCCGCAACAAATCGTAGGCTTTATCGGCAAATGTTTTCATGGGTCTATTTCCTTTTTTTGGATGGCTTGGTCACAGAAAGGGGAAGTCCGATCTCTTTGCCTATTTCATATGTTGCTCTTTTTAGCAACATAAACAAAGTTAATTGCTCAGTATTTGCTGGAGTTTTCATTCCAGGCGCATGTGCAGTGTCAATAGAATCAGTCTCCGATGACAGTGGCCTGGATGGCTCAGGCCGGTTAAATCTCCAATGCCATTTCATACACCGACAGGAAACTGGGTAAATGGGTTAAGGTATTGATGGGTGCCTCGCCATAGCCGACCGCAGTCAGCACCTGAATTCAATCCACATCACCGGCCACCGGTTGACCCGCTACCGGGGCGACATCCGGACCCCTGCCGCCGACAATATCGCCCATACAAATAGCCAACGGACCATAACCGGTGCCTCTTGAGTGTACAAGATGCTAAATGCTGAAGGCAAAATCAATGAATTTATGATCGAGAATATGATGAATTGGCGCCACAGCGAATTCAGCGTTTATTGAGGCGATTACTCCGAATTTTCGTGTGACCTCATTTCTTTTGTTTTTTGAAAAAAGGGTAAAGATATTTCGATCCAGACCGATATTTACTCACTAAGTACTATGAGTTATTGGTCTGCCGAATTTTTGACCTGAAAACGCAGTCGGCAATCGCGGAAACCGTATAATTCATCTAAATTATGCCCTTACCAGACTCAACCTTCTGGGAATGCCGAAAGCCCAAATAGTGCTTTAGTTTATAAAGTTGTTCCAAAAAATGGGGCTGTTGAGTGTTCCGGTTTCTGCCTATTTGATTGCTCGTCATTTGTATGATCATATCAGTTTGATCTGACAGCAACTCTATTTGCGGTAATATTGGAGTTAACCTCATGAACATAACGCCATTCGGCATAACAATACTGGCCGCTGCGCAATCTTTTATATGCGTATTGGCTTTTAGCAATCATATGACCGGCAAAATCATTCTGATCGAGTTGCTTGTCGCCTCTCTGCTTTTTGTGCTTTATGGCCTGAAAGCTTCACTGACGCAGTTTCCCCATATTAAGACTTCTTTTAACAAATTCTTTACCCTGTTACGCAGATTACTCAGGCCGGTGACGGCGCCATTTAAATCCAGGCCCAAACCGAAGGCTGCGGATGAAGGCAAAGAATCGGTCGGTAATACCGGACAAGCATTTGATGATCAAGGTGCTGAAAACAAAACATCCAAAACGTCCGGATCCGATACTGCCGAGCCTGAAGGCCCTGCAATCCGGGAATCTTCCAAGGACGGTGTAATCAGACGGTCGGGAAAATTCTTTTCTCAAATGGTGAAGCGGACATTGGCGGCCTGCCGCTTGATTGAATCTGAGCGTGTCTGGGCCGAACAGACGACCGGTGCGACTAAAAAACAGAAAAAGTTAATCAAGAAATGTTTCTCCAGCAATAAAAATACGGTCAAAATCGTAGAAGATGTGGCCGGCCATATCCAAAGCCTCTTGGAAACAACCAATCCGCTCGAATCCCAGATTGAAGACATTGCGTCCCAGACCCACAGCGTATCTTCCACCAGCGCACAATTAAGAGAGACCGCCACGCGAGTTGGCGAGATGGTCGATGAAGGCGAAAAATCGGCTAAAAGCATGGAATCACTTAGAGCGGAAGCTTCGAAGTCAATGGAGTCGACCGTTAACTGCATGGAATCTCTGCTTAAGGATTTGAAGATTATTGAGGATTCGGCGAACATGATTGGAAAGCTGGCGACCCAAACCAATATTTTATCGCTGAATGCTCAAATTCTTGCAGCCCACGCCGGCGAGGCGGGTGTAGAGTTTGTGGTTATCGCCGATGAGATGAAACGCTTGGCCGGTTTGGCCAAAGATAGTTCGGAAAAGTCGACTGAACGATTGACTCATGTGAGGGAAAATATCGCTTCATCCGAAAAAGAGTTGAAATCTACGGCTTCCAACCTAGACGGAGTGACGGAAAAATCCCAATTACTACTGCAGCACATCGCACAAATAAAAAGCGCCATGACCGAGCAGATGGCGGCCACGGCATCACTGTCCGAAGGAGCCGTCAAAACCAGTGAGACCACGGATTCTATACGGGACAATTATCGCCTGGTAAACGAATCGCTTAATTTTCAGAAGAAATATACGGGTACAGCGATCAAAGTGGCCGGAAAAACCATTACGGTTCTGACAAAGCTCAAAGACGAGTGTGAGATCATCGCTAAAAACGGGATTGGATATAGCTGGGAACAACGCGGGAAATAGCAAAAATCATATGCGCCAAGTCTTGTCAAAAAATCCTAGTTTAAAAACAGGGCATTATAATTAGAAGACGCACCTAAGGAAGATCTTTTGTCGTTATCTAAAGCATAGACCATCGGTGAATGAACACTTGGCGGATTGTGAATTGAGTTTATTGAATGATGCCCTTCATCTCTGATCATCTCTTTGTTTGGCTTTTATCGATTTTACCGCGTGGCTGACCGCTGAGCAGCTTAAACCGAATTCCTCTCCGATTTGGACATTTGTCAGGGGCCGCCTCGCGAGAAATGGCACGGCAATAGATATATAGAGTCATTTTCAGATCCCGCCAGCCGCCCCGCCTTCACAAATTGCGTTTCGTCGCAATTAAGTCTTTTCTCCGCATCGTTCAACAATTCCGGCACAAACCGGATTGCGATCAGTATAAAATGCCGATTCAGGCAATAACACGTCCAGCTTTGACCCCGATTTCTAACACGCTTATCGACATCAACGGTACGACGAGGTATCGGAATACGTTCTGAGTCGCAAATCTGAGCACACATTATAAAACCGAAGGTAGAATTTAAATTCGAGAATATATTCCGGTAAAATATTACCCTATGGTATTAATTTTGCATGGATGAAAAGACAAGCCTGAATCGATATTACAGCAATCTCAAGAATTGCTCTTTAGAAATATCAACCATCCGCATGATGTCTGATTCATTCCAAGTACTGAATTCAGGTCCAGCATACATAAAAGTGACGGGAAAACCGTCATTATTCTGACAAAGCTCAAGGACGAAAGTGAAATCAACGTTAGAAACGGAACGGGATATAGCTGGGAATAACGGGCGGAATAGCAAATATCATATTGGCCGCGTTGTTATCAAATAAACTCTTATCAATAAAACAGGGCATTTCATTTAGGTGACGCATCCATAAAGTCAAATCGGGTGTCGTACTAAAAAACATTGGGAGGCAAAAAAATGGAAAAAGCTTTAGAGAATTTGAAAAACGCCAAAGGACCGGTAAAAGAGATTTTAAACTCCATGCTCGATGATGTCGAGCGTTTCACGGAGAGCAAATTGTCCTATTACGCAACTTACGATGAAGATACCGAGGTTTTAACCATGGTCGGCTGGTCGATGAGTGCAATGAATGATTGCAAGCTCATCACCAAGCCGATTGTCTATCCGCTGGATGAGACCGGTTTGTGGGGAGATGCTGTTCGTGAGCGTGGTCCCTGTATTACCAATGATTATGAAAACGCTACCAGTCCAAATAAAAAGGGATATCCTGAAAGCCACGTCAAGGTGAATCGTCATATGAATATTCCGGTCTTCGATCCGGATGACGAAGACGAAATCGTTGGCGTTCTGGGTATTGGCAATAAGGTAGGCGAATACACCGACGCAGATGCAAAAAGTCTGATGGAGTTTGCTCAGAAAGCGATAGAAATTCTGCAAGATCACCTCGACTAGCGGTCGCTTACGATCCGGATAGCAAACAATTGGCCCAAAACCCCTGCCTTTGCGGTCGCAGATCAGCGAAAACGTAGACGAACTAACCGCAACGGCAGAGGTTTTGTTCATTTTAGCATCGGGTATCATCCATTGTCAGCAATTTGAGTCGACTATGCCAATTCATAATACAAAAAAAGGGAACTGCCTTGAGTGTAAAGCCTACAAAAATTGCCCCCGCATGAGGGGTGAGAACCATTGCTACAGCGCCCGCGATAAACAGAATAAAGCGAAGACGCTGCCAAGTCCCACCGCCAAACCATAATAAATCCTAGCAGAACATAATTTTGGCCGGATCATTGATTATCAATGTTGATCTTTTCGTTTTAAGAGCGCAGTTGGTAGGTCGATATGCTTGCGAGATATTGTGTCAGGCCAAATCGATCAATCCAGATATTCCGTTCGATTGCGACCCCGCTCTTTGGCGAGATAGAGCGCCTCGTCCGCTTTGGCGATCCATTCGTCAATTGAAAGCCTGCGGGTAGTGTGGTCGGCCCTTGCCTGGTGGCATCCAAGTGATGTGGTTATTCGCACCCGTGTATCGCCGAATGCGAATTCAGCGGTCTCGATTATTTGGCGCAATCGCTCACAAAAAAGATAGAGGTCATTCCGACTCAGTTCTCCACGCGGCAAAATAATGAACTCCTCGCCGCCATAACGCGCAAAGATGTCCTCGGGTCGTTTTTGGGCATTGATAATGGCCGCAAAGCGGTTCAACACGAAATCCCCCATTTGATGCCCGTAAGTGTCATTAATGAGCTTAAAATGGTCAATATCGATCATGATGATGCCGAGAGGTCTGAGATGCCGGCTGGCAAATGCCAGCTCTTCGGCCGCCCGTTTCATAAAATACTGCCGATTGAAAATTCCCGTCAAACCGTCGATGGAAGCGCTGCGATGAAGATTTTGCTCCATCTGCAGTTCGGCTTTATCCTTGAATTCAATTTTCAGCAGCGAGTGACCGATCTGAATGGGAACTCCCGGCGGCACCTGGATGCGCTGGATCTTATGGGTATTCACATAGGTCCCATTCATTGAATCCCGGTCCTCGAGGTGAAAGACATCATCCTGCCATTCGATGGCACAATGGATGCGGGATGCCCATTCATCTTCAATAGTGATATCCGCTTCCGGCGATCGGCCGATGGTCATGATGCCGGATCTGAGTTTATGACGATTGCCGCTGTCATGACCGATAAAGACCACCAAATAAGGTTCCATGTTGGGATCTTTTATGAAGGACCGGGTATCATCGAGGATGGTTCGGTTGAGATCTATTGTGTCGTTTTTTTTCATAAGCAATCAGCGCAGAAACAGCATTTATTTTTAATTTTAATAAACTTTGGGAATTTGGTCAATTAGAATGCAGTGATTAGGGATTATGGGTTGCCCCGGTATTGAAAAAATTGGTAATTAGGGTCGTCCGGCAACGAAAATTGAGTTATAAAGAATCCGAATCCAGAGGGGAGGTGTTTTCCTTAGACTCCGAATGGAATACTGGAATGGTGGAATACTGGGATATTGGGAATCGAAAGCCGATGATGGTCTGATTTTAAATAGTGATCCGAGCCATCTTTATAAAAATGAATCCCGTTCCACGGAACCCAGCATTCCAGCATTCCAGTATTCCGGCCCCGCTCGCAGCAGGATTAGGCTGTCTTTAGCCGAAAACAACCGTAACCCGCAGATCAGGGTGTAACGCAATACATCCTCAAAGGGACGCAAGCAAAATGGAATATTCAAGTCATATGTCGGAGGGTGTTTATCTTGAGCAAACGGTCGATCACATCCATGTTCGATTCGATCGCCCAAGTCCTGTCATCAGTTCCGCGGTGATGAATGGCGGCGCGGTCATTGCGGATCATATTTTAAACTTGAGTGTCAGAAATAAATTCAAAAACGGATTCGAGATTCGACAGCCCCCGGAGGTCACCCTGGCGGAGTATTGCCGGTATTTTGGATGGTCGGGGACGGCAGTCGGCTTGATGACCGCGGCTTCCATGGACTCTTTTCGCCTGGCAAAGGCAACGGAACAGGGGATTGAAATATTCGTCCTGGTAACGACCGGATTATCCAATGCCAGGCGCGCCGGCGATTACGCTGAACACCGTGAAATCGGCCTCCCCCCAGACAAAACGGGTACCATCAACATCATTTGCATGACAACTGCCGTACTATCGCCGGCTGCCATGTTGGAAGCCGTCATCACAGCTACCGAAGCCAAGGCCGCTGCCTTGCAGAATCTGGGCATTATAAGTCCGGTTTCCGGAGCGCCGGCCACCGGAACGGGCACCGATGCCATAGCCGTCGGCTGCGGCCACGGGTCCACAGAAGTTCAATACTGCGGCAAGCATGTTATTTTTGGCGAAATACTCGCTAAATTAGTGATTGAAGCCGTCACTTCTTCCATAAAAGGCTCACACAATCAATAACGAATAACTCCCAATTGGATTAACTCAATTCAGGTGTTACTTTTAACCTTGCCAAGGTATGGAAATTTCTGTAAATGTATTGTTCAAAGCTCAGGACATCAACCATTATCCACCTGAAATTTATACCCACAATTATCGTTGAAAGTCATACCCAGACAAACATGAGGTAGAGGAAATAAACCATGAAACCGAGCGCAAATGATCCGCCGAAAAAAGATTCAACCGCAGGAGATTCGGCTGTAAATTTCATAAAGCACATCATTGATGACGATTTGAAAGCCGGCAAAAACGATGGCCGGGTGCATACCCGTTTTCCGCCGGAGCCCAACGGTTATCTGCATATCGGGCATGCCAAATCAATCTGCCTCAATTTCGGCCTGGCCGAACAATACAACGGGCTGTGCAATCTTCGCTTTGATGATACCGATCCCAGTAAGGAAGAAATCGAATATGTCGATTCCATAAAAGAGGACGTGCGGTGGCTGGGATACGACTGGGAGGATCGGGAATTCTATGCTTCCAATTACTTCGAACAACTGTTTGAATATGCCGTTCAGCTGATCAAGGCCGGTGATGCCTACGTCGACAGTTTAACTGCCGATGAGATCCGGCAACATCGCGGCACCTTAACGGAGCCGGGCAAAAACAGCCCCTTCCGGGAACGGTCAATCGGGGAAAATCTGGACTTGTTTGAGCGCATGCGGGCCGGTGAATTTCAGGATGGGGAGCATGTGCTGCGGGCCAAGATCGATATGGCGTCACCCAATATCATCATGCGTGATCCAACCCTCTACCGCATCAAACACGTGTCGCACTACCGCACCGGCAAAATGTGGTGCATTTATCCCATGTATGACTTTACCCATTGCCTGTCGGATTCGATTGAAGGCATTACGCACTCAAATTGCACCCTCGAATTCGAAACCAATCGGGCGCTTTATGATTGGGTGCTGGACCGGCTTGAGGTCTATCACCCGCAGCAGATCGAGTTTGCGCGTTTGAACCTGAGTTTCACCGTCTTGAGCAAGCGCAAGCTGATCCGGTTGGTGCAGGAAGGCCACGTCTCCGGTTGGGATGATCCCCGCATGCCCACCATCTCCGGTATGCGGCGGCGGGGATATACGCCCGCGGCGATTCGCAACTTTTGCGAGCGTATCGGTGTTGCCAAGGCTGACAGCATGGTGGACATGGCCTTGCTGGAGTACTGCATCCGCGAAGATTTAAACAAAAAAGCACCGCGCGTGATGGGTGTTTTACGGCCGTTAAAAGTTGTCATCGACAATTATCCGGCCGAACAGGTTGAACAATTAGACGCCATCAACAATCCGGAAGACCAGGGCATGGGCACCCGCCAGGTGCCTTTTTCCCGCGAACTGTATATTGAGCGGGATGATTTTATGGAAGATCCGCCCCGCAAGTTTTTCCGCCTGGCACCCGGCCGGGAAGTCCGGCTGCGCTATGCATACTTTATCAAATGCGAGGAAGTCGTGAAAGACCCGGTCAGCGGTGACATCGTGGAACTTCGCTGTACCCACGATCCCGCCACCCGCGGCGGCGACGCCCCCGACGGCCGCAAAGTCAAGGGCACCCTGCACTGGGTATCGGCCGCACACTCACTGCCGGCGGAAGTCCGCCTTTACGATCATTTTTTCGTGAAAGAGAACCCCATTGACGTGGAGGAGGGTAAAGATTTTTCGGACTATATCAATCCCAACTCTTTAGAAATTCTGAAGGATTGCCGCGTCGAGCCCAGCCTGGCGGATATGAGTCCGGGTGATCGCTGCCAGTTCGAGCGTCTGGGCTATTTTTGCATGGATGCCAAAGAATCAACGCCTGACGCACTGGTATTTAACCGCACGGTAACCCTGCGCGATACCTGGGCCAAGATTATGAAGGCCCAGAAGAAATAGGCTCGCAACGCAAGCGGCAAGTCCCGGAGATTGGCGTAGGGGACTGCTGATAGTCCTGCCGGCTGTGGGACCGGAGTGTTGGAGTACTGGAGTATTGGGGTGCTGGAGTACTGGAGTTGGAGTGTTGTAGTGCTGGAGTATTGGAGTGTTGGAGTGTTGGAGTGTTGGAGTACTGGAGTACTGGAGTGGTGGAGCGCTGGAGTATTGGAGTGTTGAATGTACCTGAAACCGAGGTTCACAAACCACGAATTAAACCAAATACGCTATAATTTTCAACACGGTGGAATTATCGGTAGTGTCCTAATTTGGATTGCTGCGATATTAGGAGTCATTAGAAAAAGAGGTGCTTTTCTGATATATGAGGCCTTAATTGGTTGTAAAACCTAAATTCATTAAATTCATATCTTTTCCAAACGATATGACATATAAAATCAATAAATTGTAGATTTAGGTTGGATTTGCTTTCCATCGGAGCATTAATTAACTTTGTCGCTGCGTTCATTTCGAACCAAAGTTTTATTTGAAGATAATCAATCAGACTGTTACCACTTGCTATCTTGATTGATCTTGGGTCTGGTATAAAGTTAACCACTGGGTGAGATTTGATCTTGTCCAAAACCGCAAAGTTAACCATATAGTTATATAGTTTGTTCGCATCGGACCTTATATGCGATTGAACATTTTCTTTTTTTACAGTAATGATGCTTGATTGAATTGAAGGTTGGTTTTCGAACAACGAAACAGTCATTCTGATAAAGTTATCTTTTTCCCGATTGGATAGGCTATTACCTTTTATCTCGATATTTGTTGGTTGTCTCCTGTTTCTGTATATTTTCCTTACGATTCTTTTGGGCAAGTGGGAGATTGCTTTGGGAATAATTAGAGTTGCAATAGTAAGATAGCGGCCTGAGCCTCCAGACTGATAAGGTTTGTCTAGTATCCAGCCCAAGTCCCCACTTTCATCAAGATAAAGATTCATAGTCTTCCCCAAAAAAAATAGCGGTCCCTGAGTCTGGTAACGCTTACAGCGTACTTATGACGCCCGGAGGCCTCACAGTGTCTCAGGATTTACCCGCTACAACGTCACTGTAAGCAAAGATTATTTCCTTGTCAAGGAAATAATTAGCGAACTATTCGGAGGTATGCTATCTGAGGCGGCGTAGGTAGGTGTCTGAGATGAGGAAGGAGAAAATTATGCCAACACAAAATGGAAATTAGGAAACTACCGAATTTTCGTTTTAAAAGGCAAATCAATATAGTATGATAAATGTTTTGGCTGCTTAACGGTGCCTCGGTATGTTCTTTCCATTAATCCGGTGCTCCAATACTCCAGCACTCCTGATGGATTAACTTAAACCTGGGTTTAGCGGTTCAGGATTCAACGTTCCGGGTTGAAAAACACCCAAATGGCTTCTATAATAGGATTCTGTCTTCTATGAGTTTATAGTGCCACTCACCCAATGGGTGATGTCGGATAATATGCATCATGATCAATATAGCAAACAGGTTCAAGCAGTTGTAACCTTTGAACCTTGAACCCTGAACCGATTATTTTGGGTTAAAGCCTGTTTAGGGGCAAATTCCTGGCTCCGCAATACTCACCTGCAACCCCAACTAATCAGATGCATTGCTGATCTGGTCCACATACCAACGATACACGCTTCTTATACCATCCTCCAGTTTAATCCTCGCCTGCCAACCCAATCCTGTCAGTCGCGATACGTCCAGCAGTTTCTGCGGGGTGCCGTCCGGTTTACCGTCGTCCCACTGGACATCACCGGAGTATCCCACAATTTCGGCGATCAGCTCAGCCAGTTCCAGAATGGTTTGGTCCTTGCCCCAGCCAATGTTAATAATCTCAGATTCATTGTAGTGTTTCATCAAGAACAGGCAGGCTGCAGCCAGATCGTCAACATGCAAAAATTCGCGCCGGGGAATGCCTGTTCCCCATAGAACTACTGCCGGCTGATGGTTTGACGAGTTGCATGGGTGACCGGTGGATTGATTGATGCCGATTGCGCTTTTAATTTCGTCGGGGACGGATCCGTAGACGGTTTCTTCTCTTTTGAGTCCTTGCCAGTCGCCGGCTTTCGCCAATTTTGCCAGATGGAATTTGCGGATCAGCGCCGGCAGCACATGCGAGGTTTCCAAATTAAAGTTATCATGGGTTCCGTATAAATTGTTGGGCATCACGCTGATATAGCGGGTGCCATACTCGCGGTTGTAAGATTGACACATCTTTACACCGGCAATTTTCGCGATGGCATACGGTTCGTTGGTGGGTTCCAGGTAGTCGGACAGAAGATATTCTTCTTTGATGGGCTGCGGGCAGTTTCTGGGATAAATGCAGGCACTTCCCAAAAAAAGCAGCTTCTTTACTTTGTTTACGAAAGATGAATGAATTACGTTGGTCTGGATGGCATTGTTTTGGTAGATAAATTGGGCCGGATAAATATTATTGCCCCAGATGCCTCCGACTTTGGCGGCTGCCAGGAATACATAATCCGGCTTCTCTGCTTTGAAAAATGATTCGACCTGATTCTGCCGAACCAAATCCAGTTCAGCATGGGTTCGGGTGATGATCTTGGAGTAGCCTTCTGCCTTAAGCTTTCGCACGATCGCTGATCCCACCATTCCCCGATGTCCGGCAACATATATTTTCGCTGATTTTTCCATAGTAGTTTAAGGGCCCGCTTATTTCTTCAAATTCATCTGTCGGTCAGGGTTCTGTTTTACAAGGCAGACAGGTTTATCGGGTGGCAATAAACCAGGGATTCAGCAAATTCTCTTTGTTATAATCGAGAGGTTCCTCGATATCATACTTATACACCTTGCCGCCGGAGCATTCAACGACGGCCTGGCCGGCCGCTGTATCCCACTCCATGGTAGGGCCGGTCCGCGGATATATATCCGCACGGCCTTCGGCTACCAGGCAGAGTTTAAGAGAACTGCCGGCCGAGATAAAATCAACTTGGCCGTGCGCCTGTCTTTTTTCGTCTACAAAGGCCTCCAATTCGGGAGTCGCATGGGAACGGCTCCCGGCGACGGTATAGGGTCGTTTGGCAGATGGTTTGATTGGCAGCCTCGTTGAAAGTTCAATTAGGTGCTGAATTTTTTGAACGGAATCAATATCAGACGCCACCCCTGATTGCGTCGCAATTTCTTTTTGTCCATCAAGAATCCCGAGAATCTGACGGCTCCCAGCTTTGTATGACCCGATTTCAGTTGATGCAAAATATAGCATGTCTCGGTCAGGCACATAGATGACACCGGCAATCGGCTTGTTCTGGTGAATCATCGCGATGTTGACGGTAAATTCACCGTTTTTTTTGATAAATTCCTTGGTTCCGTCCAGGGGATCGATTAGCCAGTAGGATTCCCACTTATTTCTTTCCTGGTAGGGTATATCCCGACCTTCTTCGCTTAAAATAGGGATATCGAATGGAGCCAGATAATTAGCGATAATTTCGTGGGAACGGCGGTCGGCCAAAGTCAGCGGGGATTTATCAACCTTTTCCTCAACCTCGAATTCAGCCGAGCGATAAACGTCGAGTATCGCAGCTCCGGCATTAATTGCGGCCTGTATGGATGTCAACAGATATACTTTATCGTTCATTATTAAGATGATCCTTGTCGAATCTGAAACCGGGCGTCAATTACCCAAGTGATAAAAAAGTATGGGACGCAGATTTTCTCAGATAAATTGTTCCAGGTCCACTTGGCGGCTGAAGAACTAATGCAGCAGAGTCTGCGAGCGTAATTCGCTTTTTTTTTCGCCGAAAGCGATGGCGTTAATTGGTTTTATAATCTGCGTGCATCTGCAAAAATCTGCGTCCCAATTTACGTATTTCGAATTTGCAAATGGTCGGGGGTTTCTCACCGGATCGGTAGAACCTAGCCGGATCCTCCACCAGAGATGGAGGTCTGGTATCAGGCCAACAGTCCGATGTAAATTACTGTAAAATCCTGTAAACTACTGTAAAAATTTCAAATTTTTTATACAAAATCATGAGTTTTTACTTGACTATTGAAAATTCCCTGATAGGTATATGGCTAAAGCACAACGGCCCGCCTTGTATGAATCAACAGAATCGGCCTTAGGAATAGCCAACTTCATTAGCCGATCATGGTAGCGCAGGCAGGCAAGTAAATGCAAGAAAAACGATAATGGGTAGAGATAGTTTTCTATCTAATCCACCCTATGCCCTGGAACGCGGCCATCTGCCTTCCAAATCCTAACATCTGCCAATTTGTTATTGGATGAGAGATACTCCCTGGCCGTTCCAGGGCTATTTTTTTTATCAACGTTCTGCTGCAGCTCATCTGTCCTCTGTAATCTGCCCTCTATTCTCTGTCCTCCGACCTCTGCCTTTTGCATGCCACGGCGTCTTGTGGGGTCGTAGCCCGAAGAGCGAAGACGGGTCCTCTGCCCTCCGTCGTCTCCCTTTAAGCCATGCGCTTGCCCTTTTCCGATTTCCGCATTCCGAATTCCGAATTCAAAAATCTGTCCTCTGCCCTCTGTCATCTGTCTTCTGTTTTACATCACAATCCCCACATAGCCCACAAAGCTGTCCCCCGGTGACTTTTCATAACTGGTGGCGTAAACTATTTCATCGGCCTGACGGGCACCCAGATTCTTAGCGGCTTCAATCGCAGTCGCCGCTGCTCCGGCGCAACAGGCATTCTGGCTGGCCAGCGCTTCGTCGATGACATTTTGCGGCTCCAGTGCCAGCATGGCATCAATAATTCGGCGATCGTTTTCGCTGCGCACCCAATTCAGCGCCTGCTGTCCCCTGCCCCGGGATGTAAATCCGTAATTGGATCCGTAGTGGGTCAAATCCGTGGAGCCGATGACTTTGGCGGTCAGGCCCATCTCTTTGGTGAGCTCAACAACAGACTTGCCGATATCCAGCGAACTCCGGGTGGGTGGCACACCCATAGCGACAATCTTAGAATTTTCAAAAAAATACTTGATGAAGGGCAGCTGCAGTTCAATGGTGTTGTCCTGAATAAAGCGATCCGGAGTTTCCAGGATAAATGAAAATCTTTTAGCGAGTTCTGCCGCCAGTTTCTCCTCAACGGGAATTTCACCAAAGGGTGTTTGCCAGGCGCCTTCAGCCATCAAATAGCATTTGGAATTCGGATGAAGATGCATACCAAAAACCACAATCACATCCGGTGCATCTTCGCCTTTCAAACGGCTGATGACATTGCAGGCGATGCTGCCGGAAAAGTACCAGCCGGCATGGGGCACGATGCCGCCCACCAGCCTTCGATCCGGTGCTTGAATGGTTTGGCCTTCTGCCAGAAAATCCGAAATTTCCTGTGCGCACTCGGCGGCATTGGAGGGATACCAACTGCCCGCAAACATCGCTTTTCTGAGGTTTGACGACTTCATGATTCACCTCCCAATTTCACGGATTACTCATAACATTTTCCATCAAAATGGCATGTCCAGTATAAACAAACAATTTTCGATTGTCTATGCCGATTTTTGGCTACAAATTCAAGCATTCGGACCGTCATGAAACAACCTCCGGCCTGCTTGACAGCTGATCATTTATCATTATTGTAAATGTCAACTTTTCTTTTAGAAATGGATGATTAATTTGGATTAAGACCGTTCGATCCAAATGTTCAACCAAGGAGGAATTTATGTGGGAATATACAGATAAGGTTAAAGATCATTTTTTAAATCCGCGCAACGTCGGTATCCTGGAAGATGCGGACGGTGTCGGTGAGGTGGGGTCTATTGCGTGCGGTGATGCATTGACTTTCTATTTCAAACTGGATGATGACGGCAAAATAAAAGATGCCACCTTTCAAACCTTTGGCTGTGCCAGTGCGATCGCATCGTCCTCCGCCCTGACCGAAATGGTTAAAGGACTCACCCTCGAGGAAGCCAAAAATATCACCAATGACGACATCGCCGAATATCTCGGCGGCCTGCCCAAGGAAAAAATGCACTGTTCGGTAATGGGCCGGGACGCTCTGGAGAAGGCCATCACCTGCCACCTCGGTGAACCCGAAAAAGAAATTGAAGGCGAGATCGTCTGTGAGTGTTTCGGCGTGACCGACGTTGAGATCAACCGGGTTGTCAAGGAAAATCACCTGTCTTCCATCGACGATGTCACAGACTATGTGAAAGCCGGCGGAGGCTGCGGCAACTGCCATGATCGCATCCAGGATATCATCGACGCCATACTGGGAACCGAACGCCCGGCCAAGAAAAGGACACCGGCGCTGACCAATCTGCAGAAAATTAAATTAATCGAGGAAAGTATCGAACGCGAAATCAACCCCAATCTTAAAAAAGACGCCGGAAGTCTGGATTTGGTCGATGTAGACGGCAATCGTGTTTTAGTCAGAATGGGAGGCAACTGTGCATCCTGTGTCAAATCCCCAGTCACGCTCAAGCATTATGTTGAATCCAAATTACGGGAACTGGTGTCCCCCGATCTGGTAGTCGAGGAGGTACAGTGATGGACGTCATTTACCTAGATAACAATGCTACGACCAAGGTTGCCCCTGAGGTGGTTGATGCCATGCTGCCCTATTTATCCGAGTACTATGGCAACCCGTCGAGCATGCACTCATTTGGCGGTGATGTCGCCGCTGAAATCAAAAAGGCACGCGAAAATATCGCCAAATTGATCGGAGCGGAATCAACAGATGAAATCATCTTCACCAGCTGCGGTACGGAAAGCGATGGTACCGCCATCCGGGCGGCCATAGAATCCAATACCGATAAAAAACACATTATCACTTCCCGGGTCGAGCACCCGGCCATAAAAAATCTGTATGAAACGCTTTCCAAAAAAGGCTACCGGGTGACATTTGTACCGGTCGACAATTTAGGCCGGCTTGATCTCGATTATTTCTATCAACATCTGGACGACGAAACCGCTATCGTCAGTCTGATGTGGGCCAACAACGAAACCGGGGTAATCTTCCCGGTAGAGGAGCTTTCGCGTGAAGTAAAAGACAGGGGTGTGGTCTTTCATACCGATGCGGTCCAAGCCGCTGGAAAATTGAAAATAGACGTACAATCCACCGGCATAGACATGCTGTCGCTTGCCGGCCATAAATTTCACGGCCCCAAGGGGATCGGTGTACTTTATGTCCGTAAGGGCACCAAATTTTCACCCTACATGATCGGCGGGCATCAGGAGCATGGCCGCCGCGGCGGCACTGAAAATGTCGCTTCCATCATTGCCCTGGGCAAAGCCGCTGAATTGGCTGTAGATCACCTCGCAGAAAACGGCTACGAGCGGGTCGGTAAACTGCGCGACCGGCTGGAAACCACCTTGCTCGAACAGATTCCGCAATCAATGGTCAATGGCGACCGTGAGAATCGGCTCTTAAATACAAGCAGCATCGCCTTCGAATACGTGGAAGGCGAGGCGATTCTATTGATGATGAACGAGCACGGCATCTGTGCCTCTTCGGGCTCGGCCTGCACCTCGGGATCTCTGGAGCCATCACACGTTCTGCGGGCCATGGGAGTGCCGTTTACGGCAGCCCACGGCTCTATCCGTTTCAGCCTGAGCCGCTACACCACGGACGAAGAAATCGATGTGGTCATCGAAAAAATGCCCCCCATCATCGAGCGCCTGCGCGAAATGTCGCCGTTTTGGAAAGAGGCCATGGCAAGCAACTAATAATGATTGCGGATTTCGGATTGCGGATTTCGGAATTCCGATTGCGGATTGCGGAATTCCGATTGCGGATTGCGGAATTCCGATTGCGGATTGCAGATTGCGGATTGCGGATTTTTGAAAGGATGGATTTCTGATTTTAATTATTAAATGGCAGTAATATGGTGATAGAGCTATTGCCGCCATGATATAAGAGAAGAAACTGAAAACAATCAGCCCCACCAAATTTTTGGCGGGGCTTTTTAATTTAGGAAACTAAAAAAACTTAGTAATGATTTTGAAGAAACTTTAGCTGTTTGAAGTCATCTTCAACCACCATCAGCGGTTGGCAAATCCGCATTACGACATTCTGTCATCTGTCTTCTGACATCTGTTCTCTGCCTTCAGGCTATGCACTCCGCGCCCTGCTCTTTGCTTTGGTCTCAAGAAAATTCCAACTTTGACTCGCCTGAGCTTGTCTAAGGCCGCATTCCGAATTCTGCAATCGTAAGCTTCTGCCCTCCGTATTCTGTCCTCTGGCTTCTGCGTGCCGAGGCGTGGCTCGGAGAGCGAAGACGGGTCCTCTGACCTTCTCACCTTCTCAGCTTCCCAACTTCTTTCTTCTGCCTCATGACCTCTGTCTTCTGTCCTCTGACCTCTGTCTTCTGTCCTCTATCTTCTGACCTCTGCCTTCTGCCGCACTTTATTCTTAAGCCACTCCAGCCAGGGCTCAAAACCCTCTTCGGTTTTGGCGGAAATTTCAAAAATCGGCATGTTGGGATGAATTTGATGAATGCAGTCGATGGCTTTTTGCTTTTCGTAATCCAGATAGGGCAGCAGGTCAATTTTATTCAGCAGCGCCACTTCGCATTCCCGGAACATCAGCGGATACTTCACGGGCTTGTCTTCCCCCTCCGTTACGCTTAGGACGACCACCCGGGAATCTTCACCGATGTCGAATTCAGCCGGACAGACCAGGTTGCCGACATTTTCGACAATCAAAAGATCGATGTCATCCAATTGCAATCCGCCCACCGCCTTTTCAATAACGTGAGCGGCAAGATGGCAATCACCGCCGAATTCATCGGTATTTATTTGCACAACCGGCGCACCGCTGACCGCCAGCCGATCGGCATCATTGGTGGTGCAAATATCACCGACAATCACGGCCGATTTGATTTCCGGCATAATGCGGGCCAGGGTTTTTTGCAAGGTGGTGGTCTTGCCCGAGCCCGGTGAACTCATGACATTAATGACATAAACGCCTTTTTCGGCAAAGATTTTGCGATTCTCATCCGCCATTTTCTCATTAACGTCCAGCACACGCCGCACAACCTTGATTTCTCGGGTACCACTTTTTTGGGTGGTAATCCCGCGACCGCCGTCATCAGAATGTGAATGGGGATGATGGTGGTGGGTATCGGAACGGTGAAAATATCGCCGGGTTTTAAAAAGTCTGTCAATATACATGGCTAGCCTTCTTCTGCAATTTCAATCGATTCGATATCGAGTTCCCGCCCGGAAAGAATCTCCAGGGCACCGCTGTCGCAATTCTCGCAGCTAAACGCCGGCCCGCTGATGGTCCATTGCGTATGGCAATCCTTGCATTTGGCCACCACCGGTAGCTCCTCGATGGCAAGTTTGGCGCCTTCCAACTGCGTGTCCTTCGCTGCCACCTCGAAACAAAATCGCAAACTTTCCGGCACTACCGCGGCCAATTTGCCGATTTTCAGATTGACCGTCTCAATCCGTACATCAGCCAGGTCCGGCGGCAGGGAGGCCTTAGCGATTTCTATGATCTGCAGTGCAATGCCCATTTCGTGCATAATTAAAAGTCTCGGAAACTCAGCAACTTAAGTAATAATTAGTTATTTCTCAGGTCTGGTGTTTTGCCTAAACCTTGGAGTAATGGAATGGTGGAATGATGGAATATTGGGTATTTTAAAGAATACTATCCAATTTAGATTTCATGGTTCAGCCTTCAGATCGCCTGGAATCCCCACACGGCCGTATCAGTCTTCGTTTTTAGCATAATGCCTTAAACCTCAGCCACCTGACACCTGAAACCTTTTCTTTATTACATCATGTAGCCGGTGAATATCCCTCCGGCACCGTAGGTCGCAGGGGTTAGCGGAACGCATCCTCGCATAGTTCCCCCAGTTCACCCAGATTCTCACAGACATGGATGCCGGCGGCGTTCATGGCATCGATTTTGGCTGCCGCCGTTCCGCTGCCGCCGCTGATAATGGCACCCGCGTGCCCCATGCGGCGCCCCGGGGGTGCCGTCAATCCGGAAATGAACCCGACCACCGGCTTGCTCATTTTGTCGGCCACAAATGCGGCGGCTTCTTCTTCGGCAGTACCCCCGATTTCACCGACCATCACAACCCCCCGGGTATCAGGATCATTTTCAAAGGCATCAAGACAATCGATAAAATTTGAACCGATAATCGGATCACCACCGATACCGATGCAAGTTGTTTGCCCGATTCCCTTCAAGGTAAGTTGATTGACGACCTCATACGTCAGGGTGCCGGACCGTGAGATTACCCCGATCGGTCCGCCTGGTTTATGAATCGGGGCCGGCATAATGCCGATTTTGGCCTCACCGGGCGTGATGATTCCCGGGCAATTGGGGCCGATCAGACGAATCGCTCGACCTTCCAGATAATTCATGACTTTCATCATATCGAGCACGGGGATGCCCTCGGTAATCGCAACAATGACGTCGATTCCGGCATCGGCTGCTTCCATTACCGCGTCTGCCGCAAATGCCGGCGGCACAAAAATCAGACTGCAGTTGGCACCCGTCTGATTCACCGCGTCTTTCACCGTATTGAAGACGGGAACCGCATCCATTTTCTGACCGGCCTTACCCGGAGTAACCCCTGCAACGACCTGGGTCCCGTACTCGACACAGTGACGGGTATGAAACTGCCCCTCTTTACCGGTGATCCCCTGAACGACAACTCGCGAATCTTTATTTACGAAGATACTCATTTTTCCTGCCTTAAACAAGGTTTGAGTCAAATAGTTGAATAGTTGATTAGTTGACTGGTAAATTGGGGAAAGAGCCTGTAAAGAGTTTCCAATTCGACCAACCGACTATTGACTATTTTACCCAGTGATTTTGAAAATCAACACTCAGCACTGAACCATTAGTTTTAGCCAGGTGTAGTTCGCACTTTGCTCTCTGGCCTAAACCACCTAATCCAAGCGCTCTTCCCTTTGCGCCTTGCCCTATGAACTCTGCGCTCAGTCCTCTGACTTCTGACCATTGCAACTATTTCCGGCTTTTATTAATTTAAATCCGCATTCCGCAATCCCCAATCGAAACCCTTTACGCTCTGCACCTTGCGCCATGCTCTTTGCGCTCCGCCCTCTCTGCTTTCATCTTTGAGCCTTGAGCTTTGAGCCTTCAGCTTAGTTGCTTTCAGCTTTGAGCTTTGAGCTTTGAGCTTTTATGCTTTGGCAATCTCCGCCACCTTTGCGGCGGCATCTTTTAAATCCGCTGCGGTAATCAAATCCAGGCCTGATTCGGCCAGAATTCGACGACCTTCCTCGATGTTGGTTCCCTCCATGCGGACGACCACCGGTACATTAATGCCGGTTTTGCGAGCAGCCTGCACGACACCTTCGGCCAACACGTCGCAGCGCAGAATGCCACCGAAAATGTTAATCAGAATGCCTTTTACGCTCGGGTCACTCAGAATGATCCTAAAGCCGTTTTCCACCATCTCGGCGCTGGCACCGCCTCCCACATCCAAAAAATTGGCAGGCTCGGCCCCGGCATGCTTGATCAAATCCATGGTGGCCATGGCCAGGCCGGCGCCGTTGACCATGTTGCCCACATTGCCGTCCAGATTGATATAGTTGAGATTGTACCGGGAAGCTTCTACATCCAGCGGATCTTCTTCGTCCAAGTCCCGGTATTCCAATATGTCTTTATGACGAAACAAGGCGTTGTCATCAAAATTGATTTTGGCATCCAGGGCAACAACGGATTCGTCTGCGGTGAGCACCAGGGGATTGATCTCAACCAGCGAACCGTCGTAATTCACAAACAGCTGGTAGAGGTTTTTTAGCAGGGCGACAAAGGGTTTCATGGCGGCAGCCGGTAGATTCAGGCCGAAGGCAACCTGCCGGCAGTGATACGCCTGGATACCCTGCAGGGGATTGATGGCAACCTTGATAATTTTTTCAGGCGTATTGGCCGCCACTTCTTCGATGTCCATTCCCCCGGCCTCGCTGGCCATAATGACGATCTTGGCCAGGGCCCGGTCGGGAATAATACTCAGGTACAATTCTTTAGCAATATTCAAGCCCTGCTCGACCAGCACCTTTTTTACTTCCTGTCCCTGAGACCCGGTCTGGTGGGTGATCAGGTTCATGCCCAAAATCTGCCCGGCGATACTGTCAACCTCCTGCGCAGATTGGGCCAATTTAACACCACCGCCCTTGCCCCGGCCACCGGCGTGAATCTGAGCCTTGACCACCACCGGATAGCCACCCAGGGTCTCGGCCACCGCAACGGCTTCATCGGTGCTAAAAGCCACCTGCCCTTCCGGCGTGGGCACACCGTATTTTCGGAAGAGTTCCTTGGCCTGATATTCGTGGATTTTCATGGGATTCCTTTTGGTAGGTTCACCGACTGATTAAATGCGCCATTTTCGTTTATTCAGCGAATGATTGCCTGGTTTACTTTTGCTTATAGGAAGGTCAGAAGAGCAGAAAATCAGAAAAGCAGAAAAGCAGAAAATTAGAAGAGCAGAAGGTCAGTGGAGCAGAAGAGCAGAAGGTCAGTGGAGCAGAAGAGCAGAAGGTCAGAAGATAAGAAGAGCAGAAAAGCAGAAGAGCAGAAGAGCAGAAGAGCAGAAAATCAGAAAATCAGAAAAATCGAAAAATAAGTAGTTTTAACTTCTTACCTTCTTATCTTCTCACCTTCTCACCTTCTTACCCTCTCACCCTCTCACCTTCTTACCCTCTCACCTTCTCACCCTCTCACCTTCTCACCCTCTCACCTTCTTACCTTCTCACCCTCTCACCCTTCTCACTTTCTCACCCTCTCACCTTCTCACCTTCTTACCCTCTCACCTTCTCACCTTCTTACCCTCTCACCTTCTCACCTTCTCACCTTCTTGCCCTCTCACCTTCTCACCTTCTTGCCCTCTCACCTTCTCACCTTCTTGCCCTATCAGCCTCTCACCTTCCTGAAGTCAGCCGTCGACCGCAAACCAACGCCCGGTGTCCAGTGACCCGCAATGGACAACCGGAACCGGGCGTTATTTACCGTGAGCCGAAGGCCACGCGCTCTGCGCTTAGCCGATCACCGCCAGCACATCGCCTTTGGCCACCGTATCGCCACTGGCGAAATTGATGGCTTTGATGGTGCCACTGGCGGGTGCCGGCAGGGCATTTTCCATTTTCATGGCTTCAAGGATCAGAACCGTATCGCCCTCCTCGATTGTATCGCCGACCTCTTTCTGGTAGCTGATGATCAATCCGGGCATCGGAGCCGTAACCGGTGTTCCTTCCACGGCGGCAGCCGGTTTGGCTTCAGCGGCCGGGGCGGCGGCAGGTTCAGCCGGTTTGGCCGGGGCAGCCGGCTTGGCCGCAGCAGCCGGGGCGGCTGCGGGCGGTGCATAGGCCGGCGTTGCCATGCCGGGCATGGGTTGGGCATAATTGACGACCGGAACCCCGTCCGGCGCATCGACGCCGACCTCAAAATATTCGCCGTCGACAAATACATTGAAGGTTCGGGTATTTTCGCCCTTGGCCGGAACCGACTTGTCCGGTTTTTCAACTAGCTGTCCGGCTTTGGCCTTTTTCAGAAACTCCAGCTCGGCCTTGGCATCCTCAAGGGTTCTGGGCTTGACTTCATCCGGCGGCTGCTCTTTGCCGTATTTCCAGTTCAAGAATTTTTTGCCGGTCACTGGGTACAGGGCGTAAATCAGAACATCATCCAGGTCTACGGCCAATCCCTCGGTATCTTTTTTGGCTTTGTCGAGTTCCGGCTCCAAAACCTCCGCCGGCCGGCAGGTTATCGGTTCTTCGCCCCGGTCATAGCCTTTCAGGGCTTTTTTCTGAACTTCCGGGTTAATGGGCACCGCGGTTTTGCCGTACAGCCCGTAACAGAGGTCTTTGACCTGGGCCGTAATCATTTTGTAGCGTTCACCCTCCTCATCAAACAGGACATTGTTGACGGTTTGAATACCTACGATCTGGCTGGTGGGGGTTACCAGAGGAATTTGTCCCAGATCTTTTCTGACCTTGGGCAGTTCGGCGTAGACTTCGTCAATTCTGTCCAAAGCATCCATTTCCCTCAGCTGATTGACCAGGTTGGACAGCATCCCGCCCGGGGTCTGGTGCAGCAGCACATTGATGTCAATGATCGACATTTTGGAGTCATCCAGCAAATAGCGGTATTTAGGCAAAATTTCTTTTTCTAAAACCTCATTGATTGCCGCCAGATGCCTGATATCAAACCCGGTATCCCGGTTGGTGCCGATTAATGTCATCACCAGGGGTTCAATAGCCGCATGGGAAGTTCGATAGGCATAGGGCGACATAACCGTATCAATAATATCCACCCCGGCTTCAATCGCCTTGAGATGGGACATGGGCGACATCCCCGAGGTAAAATGACTGTGGAAATGAATCGGCGGTTTGACGTTTTCTTTCAACGCTTTGACAATAGCATAGATGTCATAGGGTGCGACCAGGCCGGCCATGTCTTTGATGCAGATGCTGTCCGCGCCCATCGCCTCGAGGTCTTTGGCCTTATTGACATAATAGTCGATATTGTAAACTTCGCCGCCCATCCGCGGTTCGGTCATGGTGTAGCAAATGCAGCCCTGAAAATGCTTGCCGCATTTTTTAATGATGGGAACGACGGTCTCAAAATTACGATAGTCGTTTAAGGCGTCAAAGGTCCTGAAGATGTCCATCCCGTTTTCGGCAGTCCTTTCAACGAACGCCTCGGCCACGTCATCGGCATAGTTGCGATAGCCTACCAGGTTTTGCGCTCTGAGCAGCATGGAAAAAGGCGTCTTTTTGATATACCGCTTCAGGGTCCGGATGCGTTCCCAGGGATCCTCATTTAAAAACCGATGCATGGTATCGAAGGTGGCGCCCCCCCAGACTTCCATGGCCCAGAAGCCGACGTCGTCCATCATTTCGGCCACCGGAATCATATCTTCCGTACGCCCCCGGGTGGCAAACAGCGACTGGTGACCGTCGCGCAGGGATATATCCTCGATTTTGACGGGATTTTCCGCAGCCGGTCGATCTTTGTCATAATTCATGGTTGTCATTTTAACTGCAAGATCTTCGCTCATTTTAAGGTTCTCCTGTATAAATTGGTTTTTTGTTTTATGCGTTTAAACACTAAAAACAAGACCCGCGCTGAAATGTCCGCAATTGCATCAGGTTGCGCATCTGCATTTGTGTTTGTCTGCCATTCATGCTCCAGGGTGAGAAGGCTGCGGCCGGAGCAGATACAGATAGCGCCTGCGGCACGCCGCCCATGGCCGCTTGCTGCATCAGGACGGCTTCTTCTTCCTGAATATAGTGCATCACCGCCGCGATGGCCGCCGATATTTTCTTTTGATTGTCCATAAGTTCTCCCCTAAAAATTGAAGATTGAAGATTGAAGATTGAAGATTGAATGAATTCTATCGATTTTAATAATCATAAAACGATAGAGCGGAGCGATTACCGCCATTATTCATTAGTCAATATTCATTATTCATTTACACGGGTATATTCCCATGTTTTTTAGGCGGCCGGGTTTCACGCTTGCAGCACATGGCTTCGAGGGCATCGATCAGACGTGGCCGGGTTTCGCTGGGTGTGATAACCGCATCGATATATCCCCGTTGAGCGGCCTGATACGGGTTGGAAAATAATTGCTCATATTCGGCAATTTTCTCCTGACGCTTGGCAGCCGGGTCATCCGCCCCCTTGATCTCTTTGCGGTGAATGATATTGGCGGCACCTTCAGCCCCCATCACGGCGATCTCGGCTGTCGGCCAGGCAAAAGCCATATCGGCCCCCAGGTCTTTGGAGCACATGGCCAGGTAGGAACCGCCGTAGTCTTTGCGCGTAACCAGCAGCATTTTGGGAACGGTCGCCTCGGAGTAACACCACAACAGTTTGGCTCCATGACGGATGATTCCACCCCATTCCTGCTGGCTGCCGGGCAGATAACCGGGAACATCGGCAATCGTCAACAGGGGAATGTTAAAGGCATCGCAAAAGCGAATAAAGCGGGTGGCCTTGTCCGAGGCGTTGATATCCAGGCAACCGGCCAGTTGTTTGGGCTGGTTGGCAATAATGCCGATCGCCCGACCGTTCAATCTGGCAAATCCGATGATCATATTGCGCGCAAAATATTGGTGCGGCTCAAAAAATTCACCGTTGTCAACTATGGAGTGAATGACATCTTTCATGTCATAAATTTTATTGGGGCTGTCCGGTATGATGGAATCCAACGCCGAATCGGTGCGGTTGCGGTCATCACCGGTTTCAACGTGGGGCGGATCTTCCATGTTGTTGGACGGCAGATAGGCCAGCAGGTTTCTGATTTGGTTGACGGCATCTTCATCGCTTTCACAGGCAAAATGAGCCACTCCGCTTTTGCTGTTGTGTGTTTCTGCGCCGCCCAGATCTTCAAAGGAGATTTCTTCACCGGTAACGGCTTTGATGACTTCAGGCCCCGTGATAAACATATAACTGCTCTTCTTGACCATGAACACCCAATCCGTCATGGCCGGAGAGTAAACCGCGCCGCCTGCGGTGGGCCCCATAATGGCTGAAATCTGCGGAATCACGCCGGAAGCGGCTGAATTGCGAAAAAAAATCTGTCCATATCCGGTGAGTGCATCCACACCTTCCTGAATCCTGGCGCCGCCTGAATCGTTGATGCCCACAAAGGGCACACCGGCTTTTAAAGCCAGATCCATGACTTTGCATATCTTTTTAGCATGCATCTCGCCCAGGCTGCCGCCCCTGGCGGTAAAGTCCTGCGAAAAAGCAAATACCGGCCGGCCGTCCACCAGGCCATGGCCGGTGATCACGCCGTCAGCCGGAATGTCTATTTTCTCCATTCCGAAATTAACACAGCGGTGATTGACAAACATGTCGATTTCGCGGAATGTATCTTTATCAAACAACAGGTCCAGACGCTCACGGGCGGTCAGTTTTCCTTTTTCGCGCTGCGCGGCAATGGCTTTCTCGCCACCCATTTCAAGCACCTTTGCTTCCCGGGCTTTCAGATCACGGATTTTGTCTTCCACGATTCCCATTATCCAATTCCTTTCTTCATACCTGGATTTTAAACACCGTTGGCAGTCAGTGTCCTTCCGCGGTCATGTTGCCGTTATCAATTTGGAACCAAAATTAATGTGCAAAAAATTCAGGTATCTGTTTTAGTAAAAATTATTTTAAGCCTAGTTTATCCATCTGCCATGTGCTGACGGCAAGCGCCGATCGGCCGAATTCAAGGTGTGTTCTGCAGTTATAAAAATTAAACTTAAGACTTCCTACACACGTCAGTAATTGTCAAGAAAAAAAATCTTAATTTCAGCGGAAATGACTGCGGTTTAACTTTCGATTTCGCGGATCAGTTTGGCGAGCACTTTTATCCCCGCGTGCTCTGGTTCAATCAGTTGATGAACCCAGAATTCAAAGCAATCATAACGTGAATGCTTTCATATTTATTATTTGGGATTCAGGTGTTCCGCCGGCCAAACAAACAGCCGGTCTGATCAGAAAAGAAACTTCAAAAACCAAATTTTGGATTTTGGAATGCGGATTTTGGATTTAAGGTATTCTGTCCATTTTAAAACGACTGAGCGAAGCGATTCCACCATTCGTCAATCGACATTCGTCATTCGTCATTTCTTGAAGTTTCATAAGAGGCATTGAGGTGTTCGATCCCGAAACCCGACACCTGACACCTGAAACCCGACACCCGACACCCGACACCCGACACCTGACACCCGAAACCCGACACCCGAAACCCGACACCCGACACCCGAAACCCGAAACCCGAATCCTATTTGGACATTGGCCCCTCCGTAGTGCATCGGATGCTCAGAGACTATTTTTTCTCCAAAGCATCCAGAACCTGATTCGCCGATTGGGTGACCGGAGTTCCGGGCCCGAATACACCGGCAGCGCCCGCATCGTAGAGATACTCGTAATCGGCCGGTGGAATAATGCCGCCGACGACCACCAGGATATCTTCGCCGTCTTCGTCTTTCAGCGCTTCGAGCAGCCGGGGAACCAGCGTTTTATGGGCGGCCACCTGGCTGGAAACGCCCACCACATGCACATCGTTTTCCACCGCCATTCGGGCAACTTCTTCCGGCGTCTGGAACAATGGGCTGATATCCACATCAAATCCAAGGTCCGCGAAACCGGTGGCGATGACCTTGATCCCGCGATCATGGCCGTCCTGGCCCATTTTGGTTACCAGCATTCTGGGACGCCGGCCTTCCCTTTGCTGAAATTGCTCAGTCCGATTGAGCAAAGACTCAATGGTTTCATCGCTGCCGTATTCGGCGGCATAGACGCCTGAAATACACTGGGTCGTGGCAACATACCGTCCGAATTCCTTTTCAAGTGCATCGGATATTTCACCGACCGTCGCCCGCAGCCTGACCGCGGCAATGCTCAATTCCAAAAGGTTGCCGTCGGAAGTCGCCGCCCGGGTCAGATCATCCAGCGCCTTCTGAACGGCCTCATTATCACGGTTTTCTTTGATCTCTTTGAGACGGGCTATCTGCTCATCGCGCACACTGGCCGGAACTTCCAGTATTTCCAGATCAACATCTTCTTCGATTTGGTATTTGTTGACGCCCACGATGACATCTTTGCCCTGATCGATCCGTGCCTGGCGGCGGGCAGCCGATTCCTCGATCCGCAGCTTGGGCATACCGCTCTCGATGGCTTTGGCCATACCGCCCATTTCCTCCACCTCTTCAATAATGCGGGTGGCTTCCCGGATAATCCCATCTGTCAGAGACTCTACATAATAGGAACCTGCCAACGGATCGACCACCTTACAGATCTCTGATTCCTCCTGCACGATCAGCTGGGTATTTCTGGCAATCCGGGCGGAAAAATCAGTCGGCAATCCCACAGCCTCGTCAAAAGAATTGGTGTGCAGTGACTGGGTGCCGCCCAGTGCGGATGACATACACTCCAGGGTGGTTCGAATGATATTGTTATAAGGATCCTGGGCCGTCAGGCTCCAGCCGGAAGTCTGACAATGGGTGCGCAGCATGGTCGAGCGCGGATTTTGCGGGTTGAACTGACTGACTAGCTTATGCCACAGAAACCGTGCGGCCCTCAACATGGCAATGTCCATAAAGAAATTCATCCCGATCCCGAAGAAGAATGAAAGACGCGGCGCAAAGGCATCGATATCCAGTCCGGCATCCAGCGCGGCCCGCACGTATTCCAGACCGTCAGCCATCGTAAAGGCAGTTTGCAGCACGGAATCGGCGCCGGCTTCCATCATGTGGTAGCCGCTGATGCTGATGGTGTTGTATTTGGGCATATTTTTGGAGCAGTATCCGATAATGTCCGAAACAATGCGCATGGAGGGTTTGGGCGGGTATATGTAAGTGTTGCGGGTTAAAAATTCCTTTAAAATGTCATTTTGGATGGTACCGCTCAATTTTTCCTGGCTGACGCCCTGTTCCTCGGCCGCCACGATATAGCCTGCCAGAATCGGCAGAACGGCGCCGTTCATGGTCATGGAAACCGTCATCTGATCCAGCGGGATCTGATCAAAAAGGATTTTCATGTCTTCGACGGAATCCACGGCAACCCCTGCTTTGCCGATATCCCCGACAACTCTGGGGTGATCGGAATCATATCCCCGATGGGTGGCCAGGTCAAAAGCTACCGACAATCCCTTCTGGCCGGCCGCCAGGCACCGGCGGTAAAAAGCGTTGGATTCTTTGGCCGTCGAAAATCCTGCGTATTGGCGGATGGTCCAGGGTCGGCCGGCATACATGGTGGCCTTGGGTCCCCGCACGTAGGGTGCGAAACCCGGCAGCGTGTTCATATGCTCCATCCCCGCCAGGTCTTCGGTCGTATACATGGGCTTGACCGCGATCCCTTCAGGGGTCTGCCAGTTCAGGGATTCCAAAGGTTTCCCTCTCAATTCTTTGGTGGCGAGATCAATCCATTGCTGATTCTCAGGATGCTCTGACATAATGTTAAACTCCTTTTGTCGAAAAATAGTAAAGATTTGGCTGCATATTTTAGTTCATGTTTCTATATCCAGACCGTGCCTCGATGCTGGATACTCGATGCTCGATGCCGGATACTGGATACTCGATTCTCGATGCTGGATACTCGATCCTGGATGCCTTATACCCAGCGCGCAACCCACACCCGCACCTAGCGAATCGCACCTGCGGCGCATCCGACCTTGACTCGCCTGAGCTTGTCGAAGGCCGCATTTACAATGCCGACTTCAAGTATCTGACCTTTGCCCCCACAATCCGCATTCCGCAATCCGCAATCGAAACATTCCCACTTCCCACTTCCGCATTCCCACTTCCGACTTCCAGCTAGTCTCGTTGGCAAAGTTCCACCAACACACCATTGGTGGATTTAGGATGTAAAAATGCGATTTTCGCACCGCCGGCACCTATCCTGGGCTTTTCATCAATCAGCCGGACACCCTTTTCTTTCAATTCCTGCAAAGCTGCCTCAACGTTCTCGACCCGAAAGGCCACATGCTGTATCCCCTCACCTTTTTTTTCCAGGTACTTTGCAATCGGGCCATCCGGTGCCGTAGACTCCAGCAGTTCCACTTCACTCTCACCCACCGGAAAAAATGCCGTGGTTACTTTTTGCTCGGCCACGGTTTCAGAGCCTTCGAACTCCAGACCCAACACGTCGGTCCAAAAATTCTTTCCTTGATCAATACTGTTTACGGCAACCCCAAGATGGTCAATTTTCAAGACCTTCATGGCACCTCCTTTGTGTTTTTTTGGAGCTGCATCTTTCGGATGCTACTCGGCGCGATCAAAATAGCTATATATCGCTTTTGATCTGATTCGGATTAGTCGTTAAATAGGATTCAAACCTAAAATCCGCTGTTTACCTTCGAACTTTCGGCCTCGAGCTTTGAGCTTTTCAGCCTTGAGCTTTTTAGCTTTGAGCTTTCAGCTTCGCGCTTTCAGCCTTCAGCTTTGAGCTTCCAGCTTTGAGCCTTGAGCTTCCAACTTTGAGCCTTGAGCTTCCAACTTTGAGCTTTCAGCTTTGAGCTTTGAGCTTCTAAGCTTTGAGCTTTGAGCTTCTAAGCTTTGAGCTTCTAAGCTTTGAGCTTCTAAGCTTTGAGCTTTCAGCTTTCACTACCTAAGGAGCAGATTCAACCGACACCACTTCGGGCACTTCCTGCTTTAAGATTCTCTCGATCCCATTCTTGAGGGTCATTTGGGACATGGGACAGCCGCCGCAGGCTCCCTGCAGGCGCACGATCACGATACCGTCCTGGATGTCGACCAGCTCTACGTCGCCCCCGTCTGCCTGTAGCATGGGTCTGACTTTTTGCAATGCTGCTTCAACTTTTTCTTTCATGATTTTTTCTCCTTTTATTGTAGAATTCCCTTCGAAAAGAGTCGAATTCGTCGGCCAATATGGCCGTCCGCATTTCTTTGATGAAATGGATATAATAGTGAATATTGTGGATCGTGTTCAACCGGTAGGCCAGCAATTCCCGGGCCAGGTAAAGATGACGCAAATACGCCCGGGAATAACCGCGGCAGGTATAGCAGCCGCAGTCAGGATCCAGGGGATCGGTGTCGTCCTTGTAGCGCGCATTGCTGATATTGATGGTGCCGTGCTGGGTGAACAACTGGCCGTTTCTGGCATTGCGCGTCGGCAGAACACAGTCGAACATGTCGGCCCCCATGGCGGCAAGTTCCATTAGATTTTCCGGCGTGCCGACCCCCATGATATACCTTGGTTTGATTTGAGGAAGCAGCGGAAGCGTAAAATCTGCTACTCCCAGCATAATATTTACGGGTTCACCGACGCTCAACCCGCCGATTGCATAGCCGCTGAAATCGATATCCATCAATTCTTCGGCGGATTGCCGACGTAAATCAGTAAACATTCCACCCTGGACAATGCCGAACAGCGCATTGTGCCCGTTGTGCGAATTCTGCCAGGCCTGCTTGCATCTTTGGGCCCATTGGGTGGTAGTGATAAGTGCCCCGCGGCATTGTTCCCGGGTAGCCGGATATTGAATGCATTGATCCAGGCACATCATTATATCGGTCCCCAGGCAGGCTTGAATGTCCATCACTTTTTCCGGACTCAAAAGGTGTTTGGATCCGTCAAGGTGAGACTGGAAGGTAACCCCATCATCGGCTATCTTGGCCAATTTCGCCAGCGAGAACACCTGGAATCCGCCGCTATCCGTCAGGATAGGTCTACTCCAGTTCATAAAACGATGCAACCCGTCGAAGCGGCTGATGATGTCGCACCCGGGTCTGAGATATAAATGATATGTGTTACCCAGGATAATCTGGGCCCCGGCTTCAACCAGTTCTTCCGGTGAAATGGACTTTACGGACCCGAGCGTACCCACCGGCATAAAAATCGGTGTTTCAATCTCACCGTGGGCGGTCCGGACCACCCCGGCCCGAGCCCGGGATTCGCTTGAGTTCGCTATGACTTCAAAAGAGAACATGGTTTTGAAAGCTGTCAGTTGTCCGTCGTCTGTTGTCCGTTGACAATGTAAACATATCGATTGCCGTATAGTGTATCGCAGCCCGGCTTTAGACAACGGACCACGGACCACGGACAACCGACTTTAATGGATTAGCATCGCATCCCCATAGCTGTAAAACCGATAACCCTGCTGAATGGCTTCCCGATAAGCATCCAGCACATTATCCCGCCCCGCAAATGCAGCTACCAGCATCAGGAGAGTCGAGCGGGGCAAATGAAAATTGGTAACCATGGCATCAATGGTTTTAAACCGATATCCGGGATAGATGAACAAATCACAACTGCCGCTGCCCGCCCGGATATCGCCACTTGCATCGGCAGCATATTCCAGAGTTCTGACGCTGGTGGTGCCGACCGCAATCACTTTTTTTCGGTCCGCCCGGGCGGCATTAATCGCCCTGGCGGCCGTGTCAGAAATTGTATATCGCTCGGCATGCATGCGGTGGCGCCGGATATCGGTCACCCTGACCGGCAAAAACGTACCATAGCCCACATGCAGGGTAAGTTCTACAACATTCACACCGGCGGCCCGCAGATCTGACAGCAGCTCATTGGTAAAATGCAAACCGGCCGTGGGAGCTGCAATGGCACCCTTTTGCCTGGCATAGACCGTCTGATAAGACACCTGGTCGTCAACACCGGAGGTCTCCCCGGAATTTCTTTTAATATAAGGCGGAAGCGGAACTTGTCCAACCCGGTAAAGCAATGTTTCAAAATCACCGTCAGACTCAAATTCAAGGTGACAGTCGCCATTGCCCGCTTCAAGCACCTTGGCTTTCAGGCCTTCAGCAAAATGCAACCTGCTGCCGGGCACACAGCGTTTTGAAGCCTTGACCAGACAGCGGCAGATGAAATTGCCGTTTTCCGCGGTTGATTTCCGGCCGCCCAAAAAATCGGAGATAAGCACTTCAACCCTGCCGCCGGTTTCCTTTTTGCCGATCAGACGCCCGGGTATAACCTCGGTATTGTTGACGACCAGCACATCACCTTTATTCAGGTGGCTGCCGATGTCGCTGAAGACCGCATGTGACAGACTCCCGGATTGCCGTCCGAGGCATAGAAGTTTTGAGCCGTCCCGCTGTTCGATGGGCTGCTGGGCAATCAGCTCCGCCGGCAGATCATAGTGATAGTCCTTTATGTTAAACATTATAGTAGAGAAATGCCTAAATCATATAAAATGATAGGATCCCATAATTTTAGTTCATTCTGGTCCGCCAGGTATTAGGCGGATTAGTCATTTTGAATTTTAGTTCATTGGGATCAGCTTAAAATATAACAGGCCGATTCACTACGAAAACCAATTGCGGATAGGCCTTACGCAGCACCTATTGCCTGCCAAAATAAACCAAAAACAATCCGAATGCCATCAGCACAAGTCCGAACCGGCGCAGCGCTCCGTCAGGGGTTTGTGAAACTTTTTGGATCCAGATTTTCATTTTTTCCGGAAAGGCAAAATACGGCAATCCTTCAATTATCATAACCATTCCAACGACGCATAAAAAAAATTTCATTCGTATCAGACCCTGCAATAGTTTTTCGCAACTATAGATCCGTAGTTTTTCATTCCGCTGGTCGTTCAGTTCAGCGGATATGCATCAGGACCTGCCGGGACCGAATATAGTCTTTTGTTGCAACTTTTGTCAAAACAAAATGATGACGCATAAAATTACGAGGTCGATGACGCCAACTCTGTTGAATCGGAAAGCAGGCGGCAAAAAGCATCCGGCCCAAGTCAAAGTTGCAAATGCTTTAATCAGTGGTTACGTTAGAACTCACAAAATTATACTTGTCATCCTCAGACGTTAATAGTAACAATTACGAAATAATAGACAGACCTGATTCTTTGGTTTTCCTTTGATGCTTTACAGCCACCTCCCAAGCAAGGTGTAAGGATCTAGCTATGGCAAAGCCTGAGCCCCCAATCGTCAAGCGTTCGTTGTTTTCCTGGATTTTCGCCGGTAACACTAAACTCCAACTACTGCTTGTTTTGGTCAGCAGCGGAATGGCGTTTGCCAAGCTTGCACCGCTCGAAGCCGGAAGGCAGATTATCAACGAAGCCATTAAACTGAGAAGCATGGATAAGCTTCTTTTTTGGTGCGGTAGTTTTCTGGCGGCAGTGGTCCTGTTCAGTGCTTTGAAATACCTGTCCAACATAATTCAAACCCTTATCAGCCAGCGGGCCACGGCCCAGATGCGCAAAGGCTTGTACCAGCATATCCTGACTTTACCCCTTAACTTCTTCAGAAAGACCCAACCGGGCACCGTGGTCAATGCCCTGACCGCGGAGCTGACCTTGCCGGGTAATTTTGTGGGCATGGCCGTGGCCACCCCGGTTACCAATTTTTTGACCCTGCTGTTTTTTGCCGTCTATCTATTTTTCCTCAATCCGCTGCTGGCGGCAGTATCCCTGAGCATTTACCCGATCATCATCTTTCTGGTGCCGCTGCTTCAAAAAGGCGTCAACAAGGCCAACAAAAAACGGGTCGATGCCGCCCGTACATTTTCGGCCCGGATCGCAGAATCTATTTCCGGTATTCATGAAATTCACGGCAACGGCGCCTACCAGATCGAAGGCCGCAAGTATAACAAACTGGTGGACCGCCTGTTGAAAATCCGGATTGTCTGGAGTTTGTATCGATTCGCGGTCAAAACAGCCAACGGTTTCTTCACGAATTTGGGCCCTTTTCTGGTGTTTCTTTTGGGTGGCTATTTAACCATCAAGGGCCAAATGGACTTGGGCGCCCTGGTTGCATTTTTGTCGGCCCAGAAAGAGCTATTCGATCCCTGGAAAGAGCTCATCGAATTTTATCAGGTCTATCAGGACGGCCAGGTCAATTATAAGCGCACCATGGAACATTTCGACGTGAACACCGAACACGAGGTCGAACCCCGCGACCGCGACGTCCTGGATTTGGAAGGCAGCGTGGAAGTCAAGGACCTGAGTTTTGTCACGGATACCGGCATTCGTCTGCTTGACGGTATCAATATGTCACTGAAATCGGGAGAGCATCTGGCTTTGGTTGGATTTTCTGGCAGCGGCAAAAGCACCTTGGCATCGTGTATCGGTCAGCTGTATAAATATACCGGCGGCAGTGTCATGATCGGCGACAAAGAGGTTTCCGGTCTCACCAAAAAAGACATGGTCAACAACATCGGTTTCGTCGCCCAGAATCCTTTCATTTTCGACGGTACCATTGAGGAAAACATTCTCTATTCCACCCAGGCAAAAATAGGTGATAATGGCCAAGAGGGGGTAAAGGATGAAATGCCCACTCTGGATGACATCATTGCCGTTCTGCATCAAACCGGTATTTTCGTAGACGTGTTGCGATTCGGGCTGAACGCCATTTTGACCCAGGACAAATATGCCGAATCGATTAACGCGATTGTCCGGATCCGCAAGAACTTTCAGCAGGACTACGGTGAAGAACTGGCGGACTATGTCGAATTTTTTGATGAGAACCAGTATCTTTACTATTCCAGCGTCTCGGAAAACCTGACTTTCGGCGCCGCCAACAAGAGCGAGTTTGCCAATCAAAATCTGGCCAAAAGCAAATATTTTATAGATTTTCTAGACATGGCGGATTTGACCCGGCCGCTGCTCAGCCTGGGCGCCAACCTCTGCCGGCAAACGGTGGATATATTGGGCAATCTGCCGCCGGATGCCGTTTTTTTCGAGCAAAGTCCGATCAACGCAGACGAGTTGGAGGACTTCAAGGTTCTGGAAGAACACTTACGAAAGAAACGCCTGCACGAACTGGAAGCGGGAGACCGCGACCAACTCCTGGAATTGGCGCTGCGCTTTACCCCGGGTATCCATAAAATGGCAGCCTTGCCCGAAATCCTGGAAATGTTGATTCTGGAGGGACGTGCCCTGTTCCGTGAAAAAATCGCCGAGGATGACCCGGAGGCATTCACGTTTTATCAAATGTCGGAATACATCTATTCCCAGACCATTTTGAACAATATCTTTTTCGGCAAAACCAAGACGTCCAGTCCCCAGGCTCAGGAAATTATCAACCAGAGCATCATCCAGCTTCTGATTGAGGAAGATCTGCTGGAAACCATCATCGAAATCGGCATGCAGTATCAGGTCGGCACCAAAGGCGATAAACTGTCCGGCGGGCAGCAGCAAAAATTGGCGATCGCCCGTATTTTTCTGAAAGCACCGCGCGTTCTCATAATGGATGAGGCGACCTCAGCCCTGGACAACAAGGCTCAGACGCGGATCCAGAATCTGCTGGAAACCCGCTGGAAGAAAAAAAGCACGGTGGTGTCGGTGGTTCACCGGCTTGATACAATCAAAAACTATGATAAAGTGGCGGTCATGAAAGCCGGCAAAATTCTTGAAATGGGCACCTACGATGAGTTGATGGCCCGGAAAGGAATGTTGTATGAGCTTGTCGGAAACAAATAAGACAACACCTTCCAGTGAGTTTCAGGAAAACCTGGAGATATTGCGGCAAATCTATTTTTTCTCCGGACTTCCCCTTGAAACCCTGAAGATTTTCGCTTATCTTTGTACGAGAGAAAAATTTAAGCAAGGTGAGTACATTTTTCGCCAGAACGAAGATGACGGCCTGGCGATTTATGTGGTCAGCGGCAAGGCCAGGCTGGAGCGTGAAGACAGCGGAAACATTGCTTCAGTTCGCGACTGTGAGGCCGGCGAGTTTTTGGGGGGGTTGACCCTGTTGGGCGAAACCGGCCGGCTGTTCTCACTTAAATCAGTTGCTGACACAACCTGCCTTGTATTAAGTCGGGAGAAATTTGCTAAAACCATGGAGCAGTTTCCGGAATTAATGCTGAAGATCTGCAAAGCCGTGACTCAGGGTATTGACACCTGGGAAAAACGATTCTTGACAGATCTGGGGGATCAGTGCGGTAATTGCGTCCCTCGTTTGGGGGTCACCCTTATATGACATCAAAATATTGAACAATTAGACAGTTCAGCCATCGAAAACCTCAATGTCATATGACCGGGTTGAATGATCGAATCGAATAGGAAAGATAAAACGAAGCGATACCACTAATCTCCGGCATTTCCGCTGGAGATTGATCAATATATATTTCCGGGATTCCCGGACAGGGTATGGGTCATAACAACATGGCCGAATAAGGATGAGGTGTTTTGGGACGATGGGACCCGGGGGTCAAATCCGGATTCCTCGAAAGGTGGTCGTTTTATGGCGAACAAAGAGTTTTCATTTGAGCTCAAAAGCAGCCTATCCGAATTAGACAATCTATGTGATAACCTTGAAGAGTTCGGCCAAAAAATAGGGCTGTCAAAAAAATTAATTTTCGAGATCAACCTGGCCCTGGACGAGTTGTTCACCAACATTATATCTTATGGATTCAAAGATGACGAGGAGCATATCATCAAGGTGACCATTACCCCGCAAAATGAAGAACTCTGCCTGTGTATAGAGGATGACGGCATTCCATTCAACCCAATAGAATTTGCAGCGCCGGATGTCGCCTGTTCGGTTGAAAATTGCAAAATCGGCGGATTGGGTATTCACATTATGCGAAAACTGATGGATGAAATCTGTTATCAGAGATGCGACGACAAAAATATCCTGACATTGAAAAAGAATCTCTCAAGCGATGCGCCTTAACCGGGATTGTGTCGGCCAATTTTGAAAATAAACCAATTCATATCCGGAAAAACAAACCAACTGGGAGGATGGTAAATGGAAATTATTGAGGAAAAACAAAGCGACATCAATATCTTTAGACTCAATGGTCGCCTGGATTCCAATACATCACAGGGATTCGAGCAAAAGATATTTCAGGCGATTTCCGATGGATCGAAACACATGGTGGTCGATTTCAAAGATCTGGACTACATCTCAAGTGCCGGTCTACGCGTCATATTAAAAGCCACCAAAGCCATCAAGCGTGAAGATGGTCGGATCATGCTTTGTGCCATGCAGGATTATGTCAAAGAGGTTTTTGAAATTGCCGGGTTTGACTCCTTCTTGCCGATTGTTGCCACCATGGATGATGCTATCAAATCCTTCTAGAAGCCATTTCGATACCCTATTCATTGCAGGCCGAGGAGACCGCGTTGTCCCAGTTCCCGAATGAAACTGGTTACGGACACCTCGGCCTCCTTGTTATCCAGCCGATGAGTTTGGGCAAAAATTTGAACAATCCGGTTCACGGACCGATGACCATCCACCAGGTCCCAGACTGCGGTTCCCATTGCATCCAACTGAAGCTTCTTGATTTGAATCACATCACCCGATTTCCCAAGGCGTTTGGCCACCGCTGCCAGCCAGGGTCGCACGGTGAGCGGATACTCCAACAGCACCTCCCCGGATTCCAGTCGTGATTCGGTTATATGAAGGCTTTTGGCCGGCCGGCACTTAAGCGCGGCCGCCCGGGATATCTGCGCTTCACGTTTTTTTTTCTTAAAGACTATCATAACCGGAAGAGATCCGTTTCAACTGCTTGAAATCCAGCGGGCGCTTGCTTTCGGCCCGCACACTCAAAATACGGTTTTTATCTTCCAAATGCCACAAACGATACCAGAAATAGGATGGTTTCACTTTCAAACGGCTTGTCATTCGGCGCCAATCGGCGGCCGGAGAAACGCTCCATTCAAGGGCGTTAGGTTCATCAATGGTCAAGGACTGCGGTCTGCCTGCGGCAAATTCAGGGATGGTTCCGCTGAACCAAAACAGGTCATGCCCGCCTAATATTGCCGCGGCCGGAGCCCAACGCTGAAGGTGGATATTTTGCAGACCATCGCTGAACACGAGCTCATATTTACCGACTTCAAACCGGTGCCGCACCAACTTCAGCGCTTCGGGCAGCTTGGCCTTGATATCAAATACTGACCACAGGGTTCGACTGTCTTGGCAATGATCCCGAAAAGATTTGAGAACGGTGAGTAGAATCTTTTCATATTTCGCCGAACTCTCGCCTAAAAATTGAATCAGGGTCGCATTGCGACAAGTTTGACAAAACAGGATCGCTCCGCGGCCGCCCCCATTTTCCGACTGCCACAAGAATCCGCTGGCTTCAAAGCGCTTCAGGGCCCGTTCCCAGGGCGGCGGCAAATACCATTGGGCAATCCGTCCTTTGAGCTTTCTGGACTGGGAACGAACGAGACGTTTCAGGTGGGTTTTATGCGAGAACGCCCCTTTTACGGATCCCCATTTCACCTCCATTACCGGTTCCGCCTCCTGTTCGAGTATCAGATGGCGGGAGTCGATTCTGCTCACTTCCCAATCGGCGGGGGCTTTAAAACGGATACCGTTCCAGGCGATTTGTTTCCAGCAGTCAATCACATGTTTCACTTAATTTGACGGATTTTACCTTAATATCAAACGGAATTCATTGCAACATGAAATGAAATTGCTAACCTGATTTTGGACGATATACAGCAACAAGACCGGTCACCAACAATGTCATCAAAGCAACCACCAGAGAAACGGAAAAATACGTCGGCCGATATTTAAAAACAATATGATGAGTTCCTGCTGGCGCATAGATCGCGCGAAAAACGAAGTTGGCCGGTACGATGGGGATTTCGCCGCGACCGTCGATGGTGGCCTTCCAGCCGGGGTAGAAGGTATCCGCCAAAACGAGCCATGCTTCCGCAGCCAATTGAGTTCGAATCACGATCTGATTCGCACTGTAGTCGACGATCTCGACAATCTCTTTTGGATCTTTGGGGTGCAGCAGGCTTCCATACTCGAATGATATATTTGAAATTGAATCTTTTTCTAAAATAATTTGGTCGCCGCGGATGGAAGGCAATTCAAAAACGCCGCGCAAGGCCTCGTCCTCATCGACGACAATTTTAGCTTGCGGCGGCAGATAAACCCGCCGTCGCGCATATTCGTTTTTAAGAATTAATAACTCCCCATCATCGTACACCTCATAGAATCCCGGAATATCGAGTTTCTGTTTCGATTCTAGCACCAGGTATTTCAAATTAAACTGGTTGAACGCAGGCGACACCCTCCGGAGGTTGCCAATTTTCATAGACGCTGTTGGCTGCCCCTGATTCGCCAGGTTGTACAAGCGACTATAACGTTTCAGGACATAGGGATAATCTCCGCCGATTTGTTGCAGCAGCGAGGTGGTGCCATATTTGGGTCCAAATGAGGTGATCACCGCACTGCGGTGCAGGGTCTTGTCCCGGGAGATAAAATCCAATGCTTCCGGTTTGAGGTTCCAGTGGCGAACATCGACCGATGATACAAAGGATTGACTGAAAATGAATAAGTCGGCTAGGATAAATATAGTGGTTACGGCCTTCAACCACCTCTGGTTGCCGAATCGAAGCATCAATAACACCAGAAAAATGCCAAGAAACAGGCAGATCAAAAAATACCGGATGGACATCACTGCCTGGTTGATGGCGGCGTTCGCAAATTCGGCACTACCGGCTCCGGGCACCGGCAAGTAGGATCGCGGATCGTTTTGAAAATCGAACAAAAGGGCTTTAACCGGATCTTCCAGCAAGCCGGCGACGGGCAATATCAGCAAACTCACAAATAGGATCAGCCCTACCAACAACGGCAGAACAATCCGACGAATGTTTCGCCGAACCGCCTGCTGCAATGTATCAAATCCGATTCCGGCCAACAGTGCGATGGCGAAGCAGCAAAACAGGTGCACCTTGCTATGTCCGCGAAACATTTTGAATCCCGGAACAATAGAATAAAACAATTTAAACAATGGCGTGGCGTCACCTAACGCCAAAATTATCGCAAAAACCGCCATAAAAGCGAGGAATAGGACATGGCTCGAATTTTTGCCCGCCCTAAGCGCGAAGACTGACAGCAGCAGGGACATCGTCCCGCAATACGCGCACATTTCCCAAAGATTATACAGGCCCCAATAGGGAATCCGGACACCGTCGCCGAATAGCAATGGGGTTAGAAATGTCAGCAGGTTTGGCAGCGGAAAGGAAAAGCGCGCGACCTCACTGATTTCCATGCTCTGTCTAGGACTCAGCATCAGCATCTCACGAACGGGCAGAATCTGGGGAAGGCTGATCAACACAGCGATACCGATACCGAGAAAAAAACCGGCGTTATGGAACAACCAGGTTTGAAACAACTTCCGTCGCAACAGATGTCGCGTTAAAAAAAGAAGATACAGCCAGGAAATAAAAAGGGTGTAAAATAAATACTGGGGGTGGCCGGCCAGAAATTGTAAGCAGAAAACCCATCCAAGATAAACAAAATATCTTGGTCTCCCATCAAGACTGATTTTATGGACAATGAGAAAAACAACCGGAATCCAGGCAATCGTATAAAGATCGCTGTGATGTCCGATAAAAAGCCTGAGGAAAACCGGTCCGCAAAAGCTGAAGACCAATGCCCCGATCATGGCGCCAATCCGACTGATACGGATTCGCCGGCCGAAATAATAGGTACCCAGCGCCAAGAGATACAAATGGAGTAACAGGGAGACGTTAATGGCAATACTGAGGGGAAAAATCCTGAATAAGATGTTCGGCGGATAAAATAATCCGGATTGAATTTCTGCGACCAGCGGTACGCCGCACATCAGATAGGGATTCCAGAAAGGAAAACTGCTGTCACCGGAAAAGGCATACTGTCGCAGAGCGATAAAATAGCTGAGGTCGTTGTCCAGATGGGTCGAACCGATCACATTGCCCGAGAACAGGTCACGACCTAAGGTAATCAGCAAAATAACCAGGAGGATTAATGGCGGGCCATAAACGGAAAGGTAGTGATCTAACCGCGCGGGTATCGTTATTTGCTTTAGTTTGAATCCAGCTAGAATTTCCCTGAAGAATAGCATTTTACCATGTTTTGGCAAACTACTGCGGTACATATAGGTCCCAGCCGGACATCTTGGGTGCCATGATTTTCCATTTCTGCTGGCGGAGCTTTTGACGCTGATCGAGTCCTTTTGCTCTATAGCAGCGCTGATCCTCTTCGACCAAACTGGTCATGGTCAGTTTGATAGCATTGCCTACTTTTTCTTCGGTGTCCATGGAGTTGTGCTGCAGAGTCATACTAATGCGTTGGCCGTCCTTGTCGATCAGGGACCATTTCCAGCTGATGAGGATGTGAAACGGATCTCCGCGATATTCACTGGGCTCGCCGTATTTCTTTTTGATGCGCTTTAAAAGCTTATCATAAAATTTCTTGCTCGCATCCTTGTATTTCAACTTAATCCTGACGATATGGTCCGGTGCCGCGCAGGTGGCATACGCAAGCATACCGCTTTTAAAGCCCTCTATCGGCTTGATCTCCACCTCTTCAATGTTTTCCATGTAGCGGATCGGCAGCGCGGTTTCCATGATTACATAGTCCTTGACCTCCGCAATATTGCTGTTCAATTTGAAAACGGCAACCTGACGCGGTGCCTCGCCGGCCAGACAGGTTGCTGTGATCAACAGACAGACCAACGCTGTAAATAGGAACAATTGTTTTCTCATGTAAACCCCCAATGAAATGTCGAATGTCGATTGACGAATGGCGAATTTAGGTATTCTATCTTGTTTGAGGTAATATAATCAGATTAATTGAACGAAGCAAGGCCTAGTTGGCAATGAGCCATTGTTAGGCTAAAAAGCGAACCGCAGAACCCTTGAACCTTGAACCCTTGAACCTCTGAACCCCTGAACCTTGAACCTTGAACCCTGAACCTCTGAACCTTGAATCCCTGAACCCCAAAACCTTGAACCTCTGAACCTCCCAGTTCTTCATTCGACATTCGTCAATCGACATTCGTCATTCCTAATACGCCAGCCGGCCCAGAGATTTGAGAATCAGGGTAACGCCCATGGCAAACATGCCGGTCAACCCCATGCCGCACGAAAAGCCGGCCAGCAGCACCGGTGCATATTGGCGCCACATGGCGCCGTAGCGTTTCATGAAAAAGAAACGGCCCAGCAGGGCCCCGACGACCTCCAGAATCAGGCCATGGGGCGTACTCTGCCCCAAGCCGCGCACCATGCCGTAAACCAGCAGGATCGGCAGACCCAGCAGCATCAAAACGCCATAGGTCACCACCCCCAGTCCCATGCCCGCCAACACGTAGATCCAGTCCAGCGCCTGGTAGAACAAAGAATTGCCCTCCAGGGTGGAGGTCTGCATCAATAGGGAGTTTAGGGCCTGCAGGTGCCAAAGTTCCTGGGCAAAGGGATAGGCACTTGACGGTATGGGCGCCAGGCGCCAGATAAATTGTGAAAACAGCAGGCTGGCGACCATCACCACCGGAAAAACCACAATTTCGGATTTGATGATGCCGCGGATGCTGGTGCCGGTCAACTCGATTTCGCGAAACTTGACCGTTGCCTCCCCGTAATTGTGAATCGGAATCGGTGCATACCAGATTTCTATACCCTGGTATCCGAAATACTTGGCCCCGGCAATAAAGCTGGCTTCCCGAACCAGCGGCAGACTGACAAACTGGCCGGCAATCCCCTCCATGCGGGCCGTGATATAAGATACCACCGGGGTGTAGATAAATCCGTAGGCCAGAAAGAACACTACCGGGAAATTGGGCACCAGCCAGACACATAGCAATACGTAGCTGGAGGTTGAAAAAACATAGATGCCGACGGCTATCCAGAAATTAAAATCACCCCGTCCCGGGGGGGGCCGAAAGAGATCTTTTAAAGTGCCGCGCTGACCGCTGCCGGTGTTGCCGAAGGATCGAACGACATGCCAGATACCGATCATGGCAATCGCAAGGCCCAGGCCGATACCGAAACTCAGGTAAAAATCAAAATTGTTGGCAAAAACCGTATCAACGGTTCCCATGCCCGGGTGCCAACGATTGAGGATGCCGTGTTTGTACAGCATGGGGTTGGCGATGATCGTGATAATCAGTCCGATCAAGCCGCCCATGACCGCCCAGAAGGGCAGCACCATTCCGATAAATACGAGCCCCAGATCAAGCTGAATACCGGTGGCCACGGCCGGCAGCATTTCTTCCGTGTGTCCGGTCAGTTCCACCCAGGGTATGGGAATTAACCGGACCGGCTCCATCAGAAAAAGGCCGGAAACAGTCGGCAGCAAAACATAGATGCCGCCAAAGGCCAGGCCGATAACGCCGCCGATGGAAAAAATGCGCCACTTCCAGCTTTTGGCTTTGTCTTCGGTGGATTCGGCCAGCGCCATGGTCCCCAGGGCCGCCACCGGCGCCATTGGAAAAGGAAGCTTTTCGACATCGGAAGTGATGCGGTAAAACACGTAGCCCAGTCCAAACTGATCGATCCGTTGGATAATTTGGGTCCCGATCAGCAGCAGGATGGGAATCAGCCAGTCCCGATGAAAGAAGGTCCGCTCCACCAGCGAGATGGAATCCTGTCCGGGGGCGACCCAGCTGGGTATGAATTCAGTCAGCCCCAACATTCTGGCCGCATCGGACTGCACGAGATATTGGCTCCACAGCAGACCTTGAAACGGCGTTGCCAGCGCAGCGCCGGCCATATAGTAGAGCAGAAATATTTCCTGTTGCTTTAACTGGCTGTAAGAACGCTTGGCAAGCTCGGCAAACAGAATGATGGTCACCCAGCGGGCGGCCGGCCCGATCCCGGTTCCGATTACCAGCTGCAAATACATACTGCCGGGCATCATGAGAAAACCGATAAAAATCGCCCCGACGACAGTCTTCCAGTCAAACCCCTCCTCGAAATGATCCGGAGCCTTTAGTAAATCTCGATATTCTTGCAGTTCTTTGTCTTCGTACATGAAAAACCCTGTCGTTAATCGTTATTCGTTATTTGTTATTAGAAATTGAGATGCATCTAAAATACCTTTTCCCAATAACCAGTAACTAATAACCAATAACCAGAATCAGTTCGGCAATACCAGATAACTCGAATAACTGAACAGTCCATAGATGGCCCAGGAGCCGGCCATCAGAAAATCTCCAATAATGAGACCGATAAAAAAATTGCGCAATTTTTTGAACAATCCCACCCCGCCGTAACGCATGCACAGTGCATTGCAAAGCCAGCCGACAAAAAAGCTGAACCACAGAATTCGCATGGCCGAGCTGTAGGCCGTCAAATACCCGATCGGGTGGATCGGCCACCAGTAAAACCGGTGATAGCATATGACCAATATCAACATGATCACCGCACCGGCCAGCGTAAAGATGGTCACCCATTTGCTGGCTTCCATCGGCGATTCGACCAGGCTGTTGATATCGTCGTAAACCGCCACGGTGGTGCGGGTGGCCCAGTCAAGCTCGAGTTCACGCACTCCGAATTTGTAGCACAACACCAGCATGGCTAAAAACGAAACTACGATTCCGGCGATCAGCACGGCAATGATAAAGTAAAATATGCGGCGGTTGTTGGCCGCCTTGTCCGTCACCTTGCGTGTATGCAGCAAGGACGGTGTGAGAGACTCCCGCAAATCGACAAACAACAATTTTTGAACGACACCGGCCACGACCAATCCAACCCCGGTAAAAAATTTGGTGCCGAAAAAAGCGATAATACCGTCCAGGGGTGCCGCGGTCAGGGTAAAATAAGCGATACCGCCCTGGCAGATCACCCGGGTGGCAACCAGGGTAAAAATGAAGAACGCGCCCACCACGATAAAGGAAAATAGGAATGGAATGCCGAAATAGTGGCACCAGACCACAATTGCAGTCCCCCCGCCGATGGCCCCCCAGAACGCCCAGCGGGTGGAGATCCACTCCTGCTCAACATTTTCATCATTCTTGAGGAAGAAGCCTTTTTGCAGCACCTCTAGAAAATGAAATCGAGCCAGCCAGGCCAGGAAGACAAAGAATACCAGATAGGCCCCGATCATTTGAGTCTCTTCGGGACGCGCGATGGTCGGGCCGAAAGTCACCCCCAGGGCGGCTGCGGGTATATTTAACCCGAGGATATAAAGCACGCCGATAAAGAGCGCACCGGCGATATAAAACAGCCAGAAGGAAAAGGACACCTGTTTGGAGGTTAGAAAAGCAAAACCGATAAAGGCCGGATAGATATAGATTTTAAGTTTGTAAAAACCTGAAAACAGGCCCTGTTTCGGAAAATAATTGCCGGCCAGAATCAGGGTGGGGATCGACGGAACCGAAGGATTGTAAAAGTTAAGCCCGTTAATCAGGTGCAGGCACACCGGCACCAGAATCCCGGCCAGCAGGAATCGATTCATAAAAAAACGACCCAGCTGATGATTGTCGAGGGCCTGCTGCATCATAAGCGGGACCTGAAGCAGCGGAAAATTGATGCGTTCGTTGTATAGCCCCTGTTTACTCAACAGGCTGACAATGCAGACCAGCACGATATAGCAAAGCAGAACAAATCCCGCCCAACCGAACAGCGGCCCCAGCCAGGCATCCCAGGGAATTTTTTCGAAAACCTCCAGCCACCCCATCTGCCGGCCGCCGGTCAGCCCGTTATAGAATTCAGTGATGGCTTCCTGGCTCTGTGGATACCAGCCGTTCGGTAGCAGAGGCTGCAGCATTTCCTCCCACCGGTTTTCGACAGAAGCAAAATGATACGGCGCCGTAAAATTGATAAAAAAGGTACGCGCCAGGCCGGTCCAGGCTATTCCCGACAACAACACCATCAGGGACCAGGATACCAGCAACTCTTTGCCGGTCAACAGGTTGCGTCCCCTGAATATGGCCCGGATCACGGCCGTAATGATCATCAGCCACATAAAGAAATAAAACGGTGCCAGTGGAAAATGCCCCCCGCCCAGGGGAGTGCCCTGCCGGTACGCATTGTTAAACGGTGTAATCAGGCATATTGCCAGAGCAAGTACTGAGCCCAATAGCAGAGCGCGCAGTCGGATTTTGCGGCCGGAGGCGGCATCGTCAATTTTCGGCTTCGATTCATCGTCCATGGAAATTCGCTGGTCATCAGTCATCAAATGCTTCCTTGGTCGGGGCATTCAAAAGTATCACGGAACACGCGGACCCGACTGCCAAACGGATGGCCGCAAAGCGGTTCGTTATTGGTTATTGGTTAATGGTTATTAGAAAGAAAAACGGCCTGCGCTAAACCGAAGTTGTAAAACACCAAAGAAATTGGCTCAGGGTTCATGGCTGCCGGGTCGGGCAGAACATTCCGATCTTCAGCGCCCATCCCGCCCCTGGAGAATCAGCAGGACTTAGCACATCCAGAGCGGCCTGAAGTGCATCTAACATTGGATTCGATTAACGAATAACCAATAACTAATAACTAACAACCCCCAATTCCTTTTGCGCACCGAGCAACAGCTGCTCATAATGCTGTTTCGTCTTGTCATCAAATGAGCGCCACATCAATAGCTGTTTGCGAATATCATGCAAAAATGCCTTGTTGATGCGATGCCAGGCATTGGCTTCGCCGGACTCACGATTGAGTTGAACATGTATTTCTAGAAAGCCGGCCTCCGTCTCGGCCGGCCTGAATTGCAGCGCCACCTGCTGCATGATGCCGAAGTCAAATGGCGCCAGCCACACCTGGGTTTTAATCTGAAGGCAGCGATCATTTTCAGATCCTTCCGGTGTTGGACCGTCAGAATCTCGATTCGCACCGGAACCCGTCAGGCAGACGGAACTGAATCTAATATTGGCAGTGGAAAACATGCCATGGGAAATGTCCTGATGCCCCTCAAAATATTCATATAAAAATCCACCGATACTGCGGTGCTCCTGGTAGGTCATTAAAAAGGGCAGGGTTAACTCCAGTAAATTGCCCCGGGCCTGGGGTAACGTCCAGGATCTGTTCACATCGGGCATGGCGATTTCACCGGCGACTTTGGAAGGGTATATGACGGATATCAGCACCACCACGATGACCAGAATCATGGCGGCAACTCCGGACATGGATGAATAATTCACCGTGATGCCGGACCACAACGACGTCTCGGCAAATAATTTGGCGGTCGTCTGTGCCATCAAATACCCGAAAACCACGCTTAATACGGCAAAAGCCAGCGCCTCGGCGATGAAAAGAAAGGAAACGTGGGACGGGGCCAGCCCCACCGAAGTATAGATGCCGATTTCACGCTTGCGTTCGTAAACACTGCCGATCATGGTGTTTAAAACGATGAAAATCGATATCACCAGGGGGATAATGATATTGGGAACCCCGCTGTAGCTCATTGTATCACTGGCATGGTAAAGGAAAGTCCCCTCCGGTTCCCCGCTGAACAGAGACAGCCCGAAGCGGTCGACCAGATCCCGGGCCGTTGCCGGAATCGATTCCTGGAAAAGGGGCCGTATGGATACCCCCTTTAGATGTCCCCCGGCCGCCAAAAGGAACTGGTAGGGTACGATGACGGTCAGATCGCCGGCAATATGCTGATAACGGCTTTGAAATTCCCGCACATCATCACCGGATTCCAAGGCTTCTTCTTCTACTTCCGTCAACTCCGACGACATTTCCCGCGGAAAAGTTACCGGTGTCAGGGGTTCTCCGTCGATATCGATGCGCTCCTGCAATTTCTTGCCGGAGAAAATACCGACCACCTTAAAGGGCATCCCCCACAAAGAGACGGTATGGTCTAATGGCCGGTTCGGATCGATATCCAACTGCTCGGCCATTCGCTCGGGCAGCAGCACGGCATGGCGTTCGTCGGGCAGCAGCCAGCGTCCTGCGGTCAGGATTTGATCCAGTCCCGATACCCGGGGTTCATCGGCCGAAAGCCCCACCATCCCTTGGGCTGCAAAACCATGGCCATTGAAATTGACCGGAACCTGGGTGGCGCGGGTGCGGTCCTCATCTTCCAGCCATACCCGGGGTACGACAATGGCTTTGCCGCCAAAGGAATTGGAGATACGGCCCAAAGCTTCCGGCGGCAAACTGCGCCAGTTGACGTTCTTCAAAAAAAATCCCTGGTAAGGCGCCTTGGTGTCATACAACACCCTGGCATGCCGCCGCATGGATTTGGCGGACGTAAAGCTCATTATTGTAAAAGTCAAAATGACTAGCGTGGCGCAGGTCAACGCGGTGCGCAGACGGCGGCGCCTGAGATTGCTGACGCCCAAGAGGAAGGCAGCCACAAATGCTTTCCAGCGGCCGATCTCACCTGACTGCACCAGCTGCGCCCGGGTCTGCAGCAGTGCCATTTCCTCTTCGAACCGAAAGAAAATGATCAGGGTGACAATTAAAGAAAGGCCCATGATAAAAAATGCCAGGATGACGACCATGGGGCTGTAGGCCAACCGGAAGGCAGGATGGACATTGTAAATGATCAGAATCAGCAACAGCAAAATAGCGCTGAAGGCAATGATCCGTTTGTAAATATTGGCGTAGGAAAACAGCAGGCGCTCGAGGCAGAAAGCAAACGGCACGAACAGCGCAATGTAAAACAGCACGCCATAGAGCACATCTTTTTGGGTTTTTTCCACATCATCGTAAACCCGGCTGGCGAGCGCCCATGAGCGGGCGGAGGATTCGAAATACTGTTCGTAATCCTTTTTGAGCCAGGCCGCTTGTGCCAGATCCAGGGATTTTTGTCCCGTCTGCTGAAGGTTGCGAATGCGTTCGTTGAAGATGCCCCGTTTCTCCAGGTTGGTGATGCGGGGGGTCAGCAGTTGCCACATATCCCGGGCCACTTTATATTCGGTCTGGTGCAATATCGGCCAGTCTTCGACCATGTACCCGTTGCCCAGGGGATTATCCTGGGTGGCGTTGAGCAAAATCATTTTTTTGCGCAGCACACTGTCGGAAAGCGTCATTTTCAGCGGTGTGCCGGTTTCCAGAAAAACGGTCGTGATGTTGGAGGCATTGCGGTAATAGGAAATCCAGGTGTCGAGCCGGCTGTAAAAATAGCGCAATGGATCCGCCTCCCGCCGGCCGTCGATGATTTGACCTTTGTGAAGGTAGCGGAAAGTGCGCGGCTCCAGAAGATTGAACAGGGTGATGCCGTTGCTGGCAAACATAATGAGATCGGTTTCCATGTGACGGCGAAACATTTTCACACGATACGATTTTTTGCCGGTCTGTTTTTTATCGATGGTCCATTTGACCGTGCCGTCGGTCTCATCGAATTTGTAGCCTTCGAAAATTACCTTGTGATAGCTGTGCTTTTTATCAGCCAGCCCCCTCAAGTGAAACTTACCCATGTGATCGACGATGGTATAGTATCGGGCCGGGCCCTGATAGCAAAGCAGAACTGTCCCCGGGGCCGGTTGGTCGGCGAACAACTCGCCGTGCCTCAAAAATTTGGCATTCCCGTTGATTTCTCCAATGCCATTGCGGGGCATAATCCCCTCGTGAACTTTGGGCGCCTGGGACAGATGTCGAATTAATCCCGCGACCACAGCGCTTTGCCGTATGGCAAATTGAAGGTCGACGCTTTCAAAGGTATCGCTGGGCGTGCCCCAGGCGGCGCGGGCATCGTTGACGGTCACGAAGGTCAAGCCGTGATATCCGGCCAGGGCCGTGACTTCACCGCCCAATGGGGGCTGATCCAGAAAGTAGCTTTGCCAGGATCGGCGGCGGCTGGGACGCAAGGTGTCCTTGTACATGCCTTCGATTCCGAGAGATTGTTGGACTTCCGTGGCCCCCAGACGCAGGACTTCATCCAGCAGGGAATAGATCGCGGTACGTTTAATCCTGGGACGGAAAGGGTACTGCCAGCCATAGTTGAATGCTCCGAAACCGTCGCCGTGGCTGGATAGATGTAGCGACACGGTTGCAACCAGATCGTAAACCTTGGCATGGCCGCGAAATTCTCTAGCGCTGTTGAGCAGATTCAGCTGCATATCAGCATCGTTCAGAATGGCGCGCTGCTCGGCGATGGCCTTGGGAACGAGTTCACTAAGGGCCTGCTGCTCTGATGGCAGCAAATCCGTGTAGGCCGGTTTCCAAACCAACTGCCGCAACAGCGACCGCTCTTGGGCCAAGGTATCAATTTCGTCCTGGTTGGCGGCGGATTTTTCCTGCAATCGCAGCCGCATCAGGCGACGCGACACGACATCGGAGCTGGTTTTCACCTGCTCCTCGAGCGCCAGCTTGGCGAGCTTCCGGCGCTCTTCGGCGGCCGGATCCTCAGTGCTTAAATGATCAAAGGAGATATTTTCCAGGGCCTTGATCGTTTTGCGGGTTTTCTTTCTCAGCGCTTTCAGCTCCCGTTTCATGCGGCGCTGAATCAGTGACCGAGTTGTAAAGCTCCATACCAGTTCCCGCATTCCGGCCAGTGCCTGGGCATGACCGCTGGTGGCGGCCAGGATAATCGTGCGGGGGGGCGGATTCGCTTTCAAGTATTGGGCCAGAAAGAGAAGCGTCGCCACGCCGCAGGCTTCATCGGCGCCGGGCGAAAGCCCGGCAACCCAGCTGGTGCTGTCATAGAATGCTTCAACCAGCACGGACTGTTCTTTGAGATCGGGATCGGTCCCGGGAATGATGGCATAGACGTTTTCGGCCAGAACCTTTTCCCAACCGATATCGGATGACAGCTGAACTTCTTCGGCAAGGCGTCCGGCCGGCTTGGATTCAAAGTCATGGTACAACTCCTGAATTTGATCAAGCGGCATCCAGAAGCGCGGGAACTGAATCGGAGAAAGCTCAAATTTTTCTTCGAAAAGAATTTTAGTCGAATTTCCCCGATCGACATATATCAGGGCCTTGGCCCCCAGATCGGCGGCGTAGAGCCAATTCTTGCCCGATTCGAGTTCCATGAGGATGATGGATCCTTCGATGACTTTACCATTTAACTCGTGAAAATCTCCGTGACCGACATAAACCAGAGGAGCTTTGATCCCGGGGGAAGGTATGGTCTGAGGAGTAACCGCATTTCCCCGCAGCGGCCGGATTGGAATTGCCAAATCCCGCCCGGGTATGGTCAGGATGCTGCCATTCGGCTTGATGGTCGCGAGATCGAAATGGTGCGTGCCGACGGTTTCGACGCCCAGGGCTTCCAATCGGTTTCGGATATATTCGGCGGCGGCTTGATTGCCGGGAGTCCCGGTGCTTCGATCACCCAACCCTGACAACTTCCGGATATCGGCCGCAAAAAGATCGGAGGCCGTCTCCGCCGCTGCAGCCAAGGCATTGATGTTGAAGCAGGTCAAGGTGAGAACTATTAGGCTGACAAGTAATTTTACGCGGGTTGCGAGTTGCAGGTTGCGGGGTGCGGGTTGCGCGGTGCGCAGTGCGCGGTTCGAGGTGCGCGGTTCGAATTGCGGATAACCGAAATCACATTGGCGGTCGTCCGGTGTTTGATGCTTGAATCGGGTACTTTGAGAAGTATCATCGAATATGTAATGGTTTGGTAGGTTGTTATTTATCATATTTCCACCAAAATTCTTGGTTGGTAAGAGTATAGGCGACATTCAGAGGTATTCACCAAACAGGTTACTTGAGCAGGTTTTTGTATAACGCCCAAGTTAAGCTGAAACCATTGTCAAAAAGCAACAAACACCGGCAAACGGCTGCCGACATCTCACCGCCCGCAACCTTCACTCCGCAATCAAATACCAGAAGACAGAGAACAGAAGTCAGAAGACAGATATTTCGGAGTCAAATCTTGTTATTCTGCGCGCCATGCTCTATGCGCTCTGACCGATGCGACATGCCCCATGCATACAATCAGCTACCGCAGTTTCTCACCTTCCCATCTTCCTGGATTGTCCCGCAACTCGCATCCCGTGCTTTAATTCTTATCAATCCGAAATCCGCAATCGAAAAACCTGTACCCCGCAACTCGTGCCCCGCACCCCGCAACTCACAACCCGTACTCCGCAACCCGCAACCCGTACCCCGCAACCCGCAACTCGTACCCCGCAACCCGCAACTCGCACCTCGCAACCCGTGGTGTAATTCTTTTCAATCCGAAATCCGCAATCCGCAATCAAAAAACCCGCAACCCGCCCCTACTCCCGCGAACCAATTTGCCCGATTGAGATGGACAGTTCTTCGCGATCTTCAATCTTGTCGACCCGCCCGTCCCGAATCCAGACCACCTGATCGGAGACATTGAGCATTTTGAAATCGTGGGTGGCGGAAATGACGGTCACGCCCCGCTCTTGGCTCAAGCGCTTTAAGAGGGCGATGATTTCTTCCCCGGTGGTCAGGTCAAGATTGCCGGTGGGTTCATCAGCCAGAATGATGGCGGGATCATTGGCCAGCGCTCTGGCGACAGCAACCCGCTGTTGCTGTCCGCCGGAAAGTTCGAAAGGTTTGTGGCTGAACCGGTCTCCCAGGCCCACCAATTCCAGAAGTTGCATGCCTTTTTCGGTCGCAGCATCATTATTCATGCCGGCAAACACCATCGGTATGGTCACATTTTCCAGGGCGGTCATAACCTGGATGATGTTGAAGGTTTGAAAAATATAGCCGATTTTACGGCAGCGCAGCCAGGCCAGTTCATAGGCATCGAGCTGGGCGATATCGACTTCATCAATGAAAACTTTGCCGGTAGTCGGTTTATCCAGGCCCCCGATCATGTTGAATAGCGTACTTTTACCTGACCCTGACGGACCCATAATGGAGATGTAATCACCTTTGGCAATTTCAAGATCAATACCCTTGAGGGCCTCCACATCAATTCTGCCCAGCTTGAATACCTTGGTTACGCCGGTAACCCTCACAACATTAGCCGTTTCTGCCATGGTTAAACTCCGCTTCACGTCGTTTGATGAGCGCTTCGCTTGAGGAGCGCTATGCTTGAGGAGCGCTTCGCTTGAGGAGCGCTATGCTTGAGGAGCGCTTCGCTTAATGAGCGTCCCTCCGTCCTCTGACCTTCTCACCTTCTCAACTTCCCAACTTCTTTCTTCGGCCTTCTGAGCACTGTCTTTCAACTTCCGATTTCCTCAATCTTTCCTATCAATCCGCAATCCGAATTCCGCAATCCGCAATCGTAAGCCTTTGTCCTCTGTTATTGTTCCACCCGCATGGCTTCAACAGGCTGCATTCTGGCCGCCACCAGCGCCGGATAGAATACACCCAGCAGGCTCAGCAAGCATCCGACTCCGGTGGCAACCGCAATCGAGACCACAACCTCATTCCAGGATATCGCAGCGATGGCGACGGTGCCGAAACGCGCCCAGCCGCTGATCAGCGAGAAGATAGCGCCCAATAAGGCTCCAATACTGGCGCCTGCCAGTCCCTGCATTCCGGCTTCGAGAAAAAAAAGGCGCAGGATAAAACGATCCAGTGCGCCCAGGCACTTCATGGTGCCGATTTCACGAAAACGCTCGGTGACCGCCATTAGCTGTGCGTTTACAATGCCAACCACACAGACCAGAAGCGAAAGTATGACAAGCCATCGTTGCTTGGGACTACTGCCCACGGATGTGTCCCCAGGTTCAAGGTCATAGCCGGATCGGATCAGCAAGCGGCGCAGTTCGGGTTCCTGGGTGTCCAGCATACCGTTGGCCACGTCGTTACTGACACCGATGAAACTTAAAAAGGATACGGCCAGCACAAGGCTCAACGTGGTGATCAGGGAGCGGAAGAAACGGACTTTGATGCTTTTGATGGAAATTTCAAGGGATTTCATGAAAGGAAGCTTGACCTGGCGCTGTACCTGGTCAGATGCGGTTTTCGACTCTGCTGGTGTTGTTTTTGCGCCCATGATCACATCCTCGATCTCACAAATTAGAAATCCGGTGAAAATGAAGAAATGTAAAGAGGTCCCGCCCCATGCAAACTTTAGAAAATGAGTTGAATCCGCTGAATCCCTGCCAACGACGGGTCCGACATGAATTTGCGACACGGGGAAAATTATTCTCGGGAATGATCGATTGGCAATCGCCCATCGGTAACGGGTTGCCGGGCAATTGACCAATACCGCTAATTAGCATATTTAATTTGCAGTGTAAATGAGAATGGTTATTTCTTCCGCATCAGATAAACCCCATCCCTTATGCTCAGCATCACTTTTTCAACCCGGTCTTCCTGTCTTACTTTTTCGTTAAAACCAGCGATGGCCCTGGCATTTTCATTGGTAATTTTCTTTTTAAATATTTTGTTGCGCCAGAAAACATTATCCACAAAGATGAGTCCGCCCGGGCCTAAGATGCGCAAAGCTTCATCAAAATAATCACCGTAAGACGGCTTGTCTGCATCGATGAAAACAAAGTCTTCACTGCCGGCCGGTATTTTTTTGAGCGTTTGCAAAGCGGGCCCTAATTGCAGATTAATTTTTCGGCCGTAAGGGCTCTTGTTAAAATAGCGTCGGGCAATGTCGGCGTAATGCCGGCTGTTTTCGCAGGTTGTCAGGATACCGTCTTCCGGCAGGGCTTCTGCGATGACCAGTGCAGAGTAGCCGGTAAAGGTACCGACTTCCACCGCCCGTTTGGTTCCGGACATTTTAATCAACAGTTGCAACAGTTTACCCTCGACTTTGCCGATGCTCCAAAATGAGCGCCCGGTAATATTTTCAGTTTCTGCCATGAGTTCCTCGAGCAGAAGCGAAACATCGTCGGTATGGGCATCCACATAATTGTCGATAATTGTCGTTATATCAGCATCCATAATAGATCCCTGAGCGCCTTGAAGCGAAAACCGTAATCAACCGCCGTCAGTGGAGTAAATTTAATGTAGGCAACAGAAAGTTTTGTGTCAAGCGCGAAAAAAGAGGTGAAAACATTCTGGACACTATTTTTTGAAAAGGTTTGACATCCTGCGGTTTCCGTAATTAAGTTACGGCTGGACATTAGACGTTGCCCGACCTACTGCTGGCAGGTTATAGAATGATAAAGATCCCTACCAATGGGCCCGGCCTTGATTTCACACCACAGGGGTGGAACTTGCCGTAGATTCCAGTAGGAATTATGGAATGGTGGAATGATGGAATGTTGGGAATCAAAAGCGGATAATGGTCTAATTTCAATTATAGTACCACACTATCAGCATAAGATTAGATCTCATTCCGCCAAACCCAGTATTCCAAAATTCCAAGATTCCATTATTCCACGGCACATATTCACAGCACAGCCAATTATCTCTGATCTGGTTCAGAGAACCAAGTTTTCAATTTTAGAATAGATTATGCAAACATACGATATCCAACACATAGCGAACTCCCCGACAGCGGCTCCGGTTCCCGATCATATCCAAATCCAGACCATCACAGGCTGCAATGGCAGATGCATTTTTTGTCCCAACGGCAAAACCCGGCGCAATATTCCCAAGGGACGCCGCATGGACTGGGATCTGTATCGCTCAATCGTGGAGCAAGCGATAGCACTTGGAATTCGGCGCTATTCGGTATATCTAATGAACGAACCGATGCTCGACCGCGAACTTCCTCAACGGGTTGAATATATCCGCGCGCGGATTGCCAAACCGCAATACGTCAAAGTTACCAGCCACGGCGGCCTGCTGACGGAAAGAATGGCACGGGGCTTGCTCGATGCCGGCCTCGATAAGCTTAAGATATCGGTACAAAGTTTAAATCCGCAAACCTACCGCGACATCATGGGCCTGGAACTGTCAAAGACCTTGAGCAATATCGACCGATTGCTGGCGCTGAAGCAGCAGGGCGGCTATAAATCGCCACGCCTTGAAATCGTCATGGTCGATTCGGTTCAGACCCACGATGAGATCCCCGCCATCAAGCGCTACTGGCAGCAGCGGGATATCAAGCTGTATATCGAGCCGGTTGAAAACCGCGCCGATCAGCACAATATCCGGGACTCGGCTGTCAGCGCTCGGAATCTGAAAGCTTTTTCATGGTGCCGGCGTCTGATGGAGCAAATCTACATTCTATACGACGGACGCATGCTGCAATGCTGCGCCGACTGGGAGCAGCGCAGTGTTATGGGAGACCTGACCCGGGCGAGCCTGGCGGACATCTGGCAGGGTCAACGCTATTCCGATTATCGACGCCGCTTCGCAGCCGGTGACGTCAAAGGCATGATTTGTGCCTGCTGCCGCAAACAGAGCGGGAAAGGTTAATCGTTATTTGTTATTAGTTATTGGTTATTGGTAAATAGTGTATTGAAGATTCACGGCTTATTAGTTTATGATCGTATCGATACCATAGCCTGGATCCACCTCTGACGGCGAAATTTCCCCGGTATAGAACCTAATAACGAATAACTAATAACCAATAACGCCCATGTAATAGCGGTTATTGCGCTGTCAGCGTTTCGGCCATAGTCGCTGGATCGATGCCATCATCATCCCTAACCACAACCTCGTAGGCCATGATCGGTCGCGAAAATCCTTTCACCTCAATAGTCGGGTGGGGCAATGTTTCGATCTGATCGTTAACCAGGGCCCAGGTGGAATGGCTGATCAGAATGCCGCCCGGCTTGCAGGCCGTCTCCAATCGTGAAGCCAAATTGACCTGCATACCCATGGCACTGTATTCACTGCGGCGCCGGGAGCCGAAGCTGCCGACGGTGGCCATGCCGGTGTTGATGCCGCAGCGGATTTGCAGCGGATTCTCAACTCCCTGGTTGAACCATTTCAGTTGCAGCTCATTCATGGTTTGCTGCATTTCAATGGCCATCCGCACACACCGCAAAGCCTGATCCCGGTCATTCGTCCGATCCGGAGCACCGAAAAAGATGAACAGCGCATCACCGGTAATGTTGGCCAGGGTGCCTTCGTATTTCTGAATGATGTCATTCATACAAGTAAAGTACTCGTTTAGCAGGCGCCCCATATCTTCGGGCTCCATTACATCCGTGGTGCGGGTAAAATCCTTGATGTCGGAAAAAAACATGGTCAATTTGCGGCGCTGGTGATTCTGGACCGGCTCGACCTCCCCGGCCAATATTTTGCTTGCCAGCTGCGAGGGCACATATCTCGATAGAAATTTGCGGGCCTTGTCGACCATATTTTTCTGCTTTTGCAAATCTTGGGTTCTTAATTCAATGGTCCTTTCCTGCTTTAACCGGTGGTTGTTGACCTCTTCAATCCGCCGTTCGAGTTCTTCAATAATTTCACGTGAAATACGGAAACGAATCAGATCCAGGTAACGCGAAAAAATGGGCTTGGCCCGCCACCTGATACGATATTCACAAAAATCGCCGGCTTCAAACTGGCACGATGTCTCTTGCACGGTAGCCGGGTTGCCGGTCAATTTCCCGAGGCCTTCATAAACACCTTTGTTCATGTCACAAAAATGCTTATTGATACCGGGAGCATCATTCCAGAATATTCTTACCACGGCCAAACCGTTCTTATTTTCCATGACCTCAACGGAGCGGTTCCGGTTGAACTTAGCGTTTTCACGCGGCAGCCGCTTGATGATGGTTTGGACCCCGGCCATCCGCATCAGGAAAACCTGGGATCCCACGGCGGTTTTAAATATATTGCGTCCGGCTTTGTATATGGCAGCCGGGTCGTTGATCATGGCTATGGTATTGCGGTAAACCCTGCGGAGCACCTCGTTTGACACCCAGTGGTCCGCGCTGAGCAGGTAATCGCCGTCTACCGGAGTGAGTTGGCCGGTCTCCTCATCAGTGACCAGAAAACGTTTATTGCCGGTAATTCCATCGAATAGCTCTTGGTGTGAGACCTGGGACAATAGGCCTTTCAGATAATGTTCGCAGGTAAGAATGTTAATACAGCTGGCATCCTTGGGCATCGGTTTGCCGGATATCAAGTCTATCGCCTTCATGCAGCCCCGCTATCGAATTCAACCACCCAGTTCTCGCTCAAAAGGTATCAGAAACAGAAACGTTAAGGGTTTGTGCAAAAATACGAGACGGATCATGGCAGTCCCAAGGCAATATAAAGACATTGCAATTGTAGAGTCAAACGGGAAGACTTGGCAATATTTGTGATTACTGATAATGGTGTTCAACGGTTTGATTTGAAACCGGCTGAAATCAAGAGGAATATGTTTGATTTGGAAAGGCGGGTAGACGAAAAAGCTTTAGTATGCTCGTTTTATCGTTTATTTATTCCATAAATTCAATGAGTATAGGAAACTACAAAACTATATCCCTGTAAAACATTATGAATAAAAGATTAACCGGAATCATGATTTGAACAAATCGCTTGTGCAATGGATCGAATTGAGCTGACATCTTGTCCATTCAAAGGCGAAGTGACAACATATTTTTTCGGACCTATAACCAATAGAAAGGCAATCGTAAGATTGTATGAGGTTATTGAAAAGTTTCGATCTTGGAGTATTGGAGTACCGGGGTATAAAAGATAACATAAAACCATCTGCCAATACTCTATGAGCGTAATTAACGGTTGGTACCGATCTTGCTTGCTAATTGGCCAATAGAGTGCTCAATCGCTCCGGCAAATCCGGCAGCTTGATGATCTTTTTCATCTCAGAACCGATAATTTGCTGCTTTC
>Ga0209454_1000096_pt1 | contig 61674 bp, 52 predicted proteins | sample WorMetHERISLAND1_2_FD_187400 | JGI IMG/M metagenome (GOLD analysis project Ga0209454, IMG submission 187400) | Marine gutless worms symbiont microbial communities from Max Planck institute for Marine Microbiology, Germany - Olavius geniculatus... | ecosystem: Host-associated > Annelida >... | reverse complement strand
GGTACCGGCAGCTTTAACGGGTTATGGCATTTGCGCCAATTTATATTTAATTCGGCTTTGCGAAAAGAAATATTATCCAGAGTCATCCGGCATATCTCGATGGGTCTTAGCCCCAGGGTGTATGCCAGCTGGAGCATGGCATAGGTTCGCAGGCCACTTTGTGAAGACAGCTCAATGCTGTCAAAGAGTCGGTTGAGCTCGTCGGCGCGTAAAAATGTTGGCGGCTTGGCACGTGCAAACATAGGAGCGCCCACTACCAGCGGGGCCAGATCACGCTTTATAATCTGGCATTGATGAAACAGATAGCTTAAAAAGCCTCTGACAATGGAACGGTACACCTTGCAGGTTGACGGCGAAAAGCCGGTGGTAAAGTCAGCGAAAAACGCATCGATTTGCTCAATGGTCAACGCCGTTAGTTTTATCTTTTTATTTACAAGATAATCATCAAAAGCAAATAGTACTCTTCGAATGGATTTTATGCGTCTGTTGGCAGCGTGTCGGGTTGTCGCATAGTAGTTCAAATACTGTTCATAGACTCTCGGCAGCGGATATTTTGGGTTTTCAATTGGTGCCGTAATCCTATTTTGTTTCACTAGATAACGGCATAAGCCTCTGACAGCGGCTAATTCAGCTTTTGTGTTTTGATCAAAACGGTTCAGATTTGCTGAAGAAAAGATCTGATCCCAGCTGATGTTGTGATCTCGGATGAAGTCAACAAAATGATTCAGGATCTGCTCATAATTTTTGATCGTCGCATCCGCATAGCCGCTGGATATCATCCATAGTAGGTAGTCATCGACGGCCGGCTTTAACTTTTTGATAGTCGTTTTCATGTAGACACTCAGTCAGTGTTGTATAATATTTTTTTCAGATATTTGACGCCTTCAACAAATCTTAACCCCTTGCAGATGATGACCATGTCGATGGTGTTAAAATTGCGCTCACAGCGAAAACATCTTGCCAGGTTGGTTTTAGCTTTAGTGGCGGTTTGAAATTCGTTACACAACGGACAAAGAAATCGAAAATATCCGTCACTGAACTTTGATGGCAGCCGCAAGTGGGTTTGTATCAACGTATCAATGGGAATGTGATTTCGTAACTCGAATAGCTCGCTGGATGAAAAATGTCGTTTCATTGGCGCAGTTCTCCTGCAATTTAAAAAATATTCGGCTAAATTTGGTTTAAGACCGTGCCACACGCACTATCGACGTGGGAAAGCATCCACGATTTTGCCGTAAACACCACAAAAACGGCAGCGTGCTTTGGTATTTTGCACGATGGGATATAAGATAACACGCAAAGGAGGGGGATTCGTAGACTCATCAGCCATGGTTTTTTTAATTCTGCCCATTCGCCGCTTTTTTTCATTGCGACTGTGAGCTTGACGGCCCTTTTCTGATGCACGGTATCGGCTTTGGGCCATGCGATGAGCCATCAATTGCGCTTCACGGCGACAGTTGCTGGAGCAGTACAGATGACCGCGATAACATTGTCGACAAATATTAAATCGCAGCTGACAATGTTTGCATTCCAGTTCAATTAATAACACGTCACGGCACATTCGATCACCTCCGCCCTTGAAAGCAATCGAAAGCCATGGTATACAAAAATCGTGTGTTGGGCTTCCGTATGCTTTACGGTTTGTCCATATTAAAGGCCTGAAGCGGCAACTTCAGGCCTTTTCATATTTATGGGTTACTGCGTCTTCCGGAACATAAAAGAGCGGTGGGTTTAACATATTAGCTGCTGCAAATAAAGCGCATGATATTATTTGCACGACGCGGCGGGGTATGTTTTAAAATTTTCACAGCAGGAGGGGTATGCTGTTTATTCAAACCGGCGGCGGTACTTGCGGGATAGGCAGGGTATTTTTTTTTTTAGGGCGGGATTGAGGCGGGATATTGGCGGGGTATTTCAATTGTTGGGGACCTAACTTGCCAATATCTGGAATCAGCTCAAATAGCATGTTTCATAAGGATATCAAAAAAAAACCCCATCTCCAATACCGGAAACAGGGTCTTATGATCCATCCATATGTTCTCCCTTTTGATTAAAGGTTGAACCTAATTATTTTAAAGTACTGCAACGATGGCACACTTTGTATAAAAAATCAAGCAGATGATGTTTGGTCGTGGATACCACTAATTTCATCCATTTAATTGATGTCAAAAGATAACCTGGCTATTTCCTTGACAAATATTTGCTTTGACATGAGAATGCATATAGACGCTTGAAACCACGACCATAACCAGCTAAGGAACCGTGTGATGATCCTCACGAAAGCCCACATCATGAAAGGAGTAGCACAACAAAACGCGTACCCGGAAAACAATCCGCCGAAAAGGTCTGTTTTTCTGCCGATAGTTTTTCCGGGAGACATATGAAGATAGATATTGAGTTCGAGGCCGGTGGTCACCTGAATACCTTGTACTGTAGGGCGGGGTCAGTACAACGGTACAATAATATGGGAAAAAATAGCATCGTCAAGTTTGGTATTTTAACACGGTTATTTAGAAACCTGAGATTGCTGTTTCCCCTGGTCAGAGACTACTGGAAAGGCACTTACAGGGATGCATCGCTAAAATCGGTTGTCATTTTCTTAGTCGCCTTGGCGTACATAATCAGCCCCATTGATTTGATTCCCGATTACATCATCGGTCTGGGTCAAATTGATGACGCAGCTATACTGGGATTATCTCTGTATTTCATAGAGAAGGACCTCAAGAAATACAAGGAGTGGAAGGACCGGCATGGATAGCACGGGGGATGTAGGATAAAATGGATGACCTCCTAATCTTAATATTCTCGAAAACAATAAGCTATATGATTTTATGACACGAAATTTCGCTGTCGCTGCTTAAAAAAAGTCTAGGAGCAAGTAAACAATGATATTGCAGCCCAGAATATCATTTCGAATATAGCCATTCTAAAACAACCTTTTCTATCCTGTAAATTCACTTCTTGTTGTATAGTGTCAATGATTTCTTTGGCACTATCGGCTTCCTTAACCGATGGATACCCAAATTGTGCTATTTTCTCCTTGGCATCATTAAAATCCGCTACTTTTTTTAATTCCTGATATTGATCATAGGTGAAGAAATAGCCTCGTAATCCTCGCTTTCCCAGTTCTATGACTATTTGTTGGCCTGCTCTCAAATTCTATATCCTCGTATTCTAGTCTGCCGGACACATGCTTTGGGCCTCTCTGTGCCAATTACGTATCACCCCTTCAATGCCCCGGTGGGGGTCCAGCGTTTTGATCGGTATCTGGATTTGTTATTTCAAATTTAGCCAATTAATTGCCTCGGCGAACTCCGTGAAGATTTTCAGATCCAATGCCCGATTCACTGCCACATTCTCGATAAACCGAAATCGCTCTAATTCATCCGGGCGGTGAAGTACCGCTATCCGCACTAACAGAGGATGGGTTGATTGATGACTCTTTGTGAATCGGAAGTCATCACCTACGGACATTTCCGGATCTACCTCACTAGCGTCGACCAATAGTTTAATCCAACCCTTGTCGGTGAGTGCGCGAATCGCTTCTGCGCGACCGGTTTCGTGTTCATCCCTCGTCACTCGGCCAATATATTCGAGCAGAACGTATTCATCGTCGTATTCTAATTTCACAGCATAGGGCATTTTTCTTGTTCCTTTACCTGCGAATGGAATCTAATTTTTTGCTCGTTATGACTTCGAAAAGTAGTTGGGCCTTCAGGCTAAACTGATTTGACCGGAGTTCTGTACAGATTCGGCCGAATATCCTTCAATATCGGATTCGTTTTTCTTTCCTCTGCGATGGCATTTTTATCAATTTCGGCGACAAGGAGGTTCTCGGATTCATCAGCCCTTAAAATATCTCTGCCATCCGGGCCGACAAGACATGCCCGGCCGCAATAAGTCAAATCATCTTCCGAATCGCAGCGGTTGACATAAGCTATATAGATAGTGCTTTCATAGGCCCGCGCCGGTACAACGTGTTCGGCGACCCGGCAGTAGTCTTCCATCAAGGCAGTTGGAACCGCAATCAGATGGGCGCCGGTCTGGGCGAGGGCCCGCACAGCCTCCGGAAATTCCACATCGTAACAGATCAAAATTCCAATCTTCAGGTCCTCCAATTCTGCGATTACCAGTCTATCTCCCGGCGTAAAGTAACGCTTCTCATAGCTGCCATAGAGGTGGGTCTTGCGGTAATTGGCTCGTGTCTGGCCCTGGCGATCGATGAGCAGGGCTGAATTGTACACTGATGCATCCAGCCGCTCCGGGTAGCCGTACATAATAGCGATATCTGCTTCGCGGGCGATTTGGGCCGCTTTTTGGCAGAATGGACCATCGGCGGGTTCCGCCAGATCCTGAACCATTTGACCGATGTTGTAGCCGGTGAGGAATAGTTCCGGGAAGATGATCAAATCGGCGCCCCGTTCGGCCGCCGTCACAGCCTGGTGCTGAATGATTGCCAAGTTTTCGTCAACTTTGGTGGGCTTGCCTGCTCCCTGGTATAGAGCGATTTTCATTGCTATAAATATCCTGATTATATGGCGTTGAAATTATGGGACGCAGATTTTCGCAGATGAACGCAGATAAAACAGCTTGGGTTCAAAGGTTCAAGGTTCACCGTTCAAGGTTGCTGGTGTTAAGAGAGTGTTACAAGCTACGGCAAAATGGCTTTCAACCGTAGGACTTAACATTTTTATAAAGTATAAAAATATGCGAAGCAAAAAATAATTAATCCGCCGCTCTTTCGCTCGACAAAATTTTTTAGTTTGGATAACCAAAGGGCTATATTCGACGATTCCCTTTAAGGGGCGGATTAATTATGAGAAACGAATCGAATCCACCGGATTGACCTTGGCGGCCTGGTGTGCCGGATACAGCGTGGCCAGAAAACAGATGACCAGGGTGGCCGCGATGATGGCGATAATATCCAGAACATCGGTTTTCACCGGAACCCGATCGATCAAGTAATAGATGCCGCCGGTGAAGCGCGAGATATCATAGTGCTTCAAGATGTTGCTCAGCAGCAGCCCCAGACTTAATCCCAGGAAGGTGCCGACGAGACCGAGCACCATTCCGTTGTAGACAAAAATTTTGCGAATGCTTTGGTTGGTGGCGCCCATGGCTTTTAAAATCGCGATGTCCCTGGTTTTGCCGATCACCAGCATAATCAGGCTGCTGGCAATGCTGAAGGTTGCCACGAGAATCGTCAGGGTTAAAATAATAAACATCACCCGCCGTTCGGTTTTCATGGCCTGAAACAGGGTTTTATTCAACTGCATCCAGTCCTGGGCCAGGTAAGGCATGCCCAGTGCGGCGTCTATGCGCTGGGCAATTTTACCGGCCTTATAAATGTCTTCTATACGCACCTCGATACCCGTAACGGCGTCGCCCATGCGCAGCACTTTTTGGGCATCCTTGATGTGAATGTAGGCAAAGGAGCTGTCGTATTCATACAGGCCGGATGTGAAAAAACCGCTGACGGCAAACTGCTTCATCACCGGTGCCTGGAAAACGGCGGAGCTCGATTTGCCGGGTGAAATCAGGGAGATGATATCGTTTTTCTTCACCCCTAAATTCTTGGCGAGTTCCTGCGCCAGTACGATGGCCGGCAGGGTGATCCGGTTCTCATCCCGACCTGTCTGGCTCGCAGCGTCCGGCAAGGTGGTCCGGTTTTCATCCCGGCCTGTCCGGCTCGCGGCGTTCGGCAAGGTAACGTCTTTGAGCGTTTTTATCACCCGACCGGCGGTGGCAGGGTCGATGCCCTTGATCTTGGCCGGAGAGATGTTGTATTTTGACCGCAGCACGCCCTGCACGTCGCTAAAGGGAGTTGCGGCCTCGACGCCGTCGATTTTTTCAACTTTTTTCACCAACTGCTGATAGTCGGTCACCGCGCCTTCCCCGGACTTGACTATCACGTGGGATTGGCCGCCCAAGATGCGCGATCGCAGATCGTCCTCAAAACCTTTCATGACCCCGATAACGACGATCAACGCCATAACGCCGACGGTGATACCCGCCATTGATAGAAACGTTATCAGGGTAATAAAGGCCTGTTTTTGCCTGGCCCTGAGGTAGCGGCCGCCTATGAAGTATTCGAATGGCATAACTTGAGTTTACTTTAATTAGAATACCCTGTCCCCAGGTTCTGGTCGCACATAGTTGGTTATCTCGCTACCTTTTTGACGGAGTGTTGGAGTACTGGAGTATTGGAGTGTTGGATTTATTACCTGAATATTGCTCGCAATTGCCGTTTTTATAAGTTTCGATAAGTCGCCGTATTTGACTGTTTATGATGGTTGTTGCGCCAAGTGTAATGTGTTTATAACCGAGCCGTCTCCTCCGGGCTTTAGCTAATCAATCAATATGACGTTTGCTTTGAGATTATAACGGGGAAAATAACATATACAACTAATGGAGTGCAATTTATTTTAATCGTCCGTGTTAAATTTTGCATGATCTCTTATTAAACCACACCAAAATTGTGCAGTTTTGTAGGTTGGGTTGAAATTACTCCACACTTTGTTGGGTTTCGTTGCACTCAACCCAACCTACATTTCACTTGCGTTCTTTCGAAATTTGAAACCCAACAATAGTCGATGTCGTTGCCGAGCCCCAGTAGTTTATTTCCCAATTAAACTGGCGTTTTAAAAGCTTTTTATGACAACCTGTCGTGCAATTTTTGGGCCGGAATTTTTTTGCAGACACAGATGGTTTTATGCAGGCGAATGAATTCAGCGTTGTTTGGTGGGCATAGCCCACCCTACAATATTGATTTTCGTGCGCAAACGAAAGTGAACAATGATCAATCCTCGGGCGCCATGGCGCCCAGTAGTTTTGGAAGATCGCCAAAACGGCCGATTAAACCGAATATGATGGCGGCCACCAGAACGAACACAACTGTCACCGAGGCCATGACGGGAGTGTAGCCGTAGCGCAGGGAATTAAATATTTTGATCGGCAGGGTTTCAACCGTGAAACCGGCAACCATGTACGCAACGATGTATTCGTTGAGGCTCAACACAAATGCAAAGGCGTATCCGGAGATCATGTAGGGTCGAATCATGGGGAAGATGACGGTGCGGAAAACGGTTCCGGAATCGGCACCCATGGTTTCAGCCGCTTCGACGATTTCATGATCGATAGATTCAAAGCCCAGTGATACCGTCACCAGCGGCAGGGTCACAAAGAAAATAGCGTGGGAAATCATGGTGGCGATCATTTTCCCGTAGAAACCGACAGTGACCCAAAAGGAAAGAAATCCCAAAGCGGTTATAACCGGCGGCAAAATAAAGGGGGAAATGCCAAGGGTGAACAAGGCCCGGGCATAAAAAACGCGGTAGCGCCATAGAAAATAGGCCAGGGGCAATGCAATGGATAATGCAATCAGGCTGGCAACCGTGGCCACGGTCAGACTGTTTTGCACCGGAATCAGCCAGCTCTTTTCGGTCAACAGTTCCTGGTACCAGCGCAATGAGACACCATCCGGCGGGAAAAAGAGGCGCTTTTTGGCGTTGAGAGACACGCCGGAAACCACTACCAGCGGCCCGCACAGCAGGAACAGGATCAGAGCAAGGAATATGTTGCGTAAGGCATTGCTCATTTATAGTCAATCCCGCGTATAAATTGGTTATTTGTTATAAGTTATTCGTTATTGGTTTTTGATATAAAGGAATATTTTCAAAAAATACATACCATCGATTATCACATTATGTAATTGGATTTTCAGCGATTTCTAATAACGATTAACAAATAACCAATAACTTTTTTACTTGATGTTCCGGCCTTTGCCGATTACCATCGTCAGCAAAACGAGCATTAGACTGACAAGCATAAAAAAAATCGCCATCGAGGCCGCCATGGGCATATTGGTCTGGTAAATGGCCTGGTCCGTGATCAAAACGGACAGGGTCCAGTGCCGTGGACGACCTAAAATCTGGGGCAACAGGTAAACTCCGAGACTGAAGACGAAAACCATCACGCAGGAAGCAACGATGGCGTTACGCAGCGAGCCTACAATTACGGTAAAAAAAGTCTTTACGGGAGATGCTCCCAAGGTTTGCGCGGCTTCCGGCAGGGCCGGGTCCAGACGGGACAGCGGCGGGTATAGGACCAGCACCGTGTAGGGAAAGGCGAGATAACAGATGCCAAACAGCAAGGCCGTAAATCCCGGATACCACGCCACGGCTTTATCCATCAACCCCAACCAGACCAACAGGTTCGACAAGCCGGCGGTCCTTGACAACAACAACGACCAGGCAAAGCCGACAATGACCTCCGACAATGAGAGCACCGACATCAAAAAAACCAGCCAGACCACCTGGGCCCGCCGGCGCATACGGGTGATAAAATAAGTGAACGGGAACCCGATGGACACACACACAATCGCGGACAGACCTGCCACGAAGAGAGAAAACAACAGGGTACGTCCAAACAGCGCAGTATAAAGGTTTCCGTAGTTGGTAAGTTCGAAACCGGGGATGTAGAAGCCGCCGGGCTCACGGTGAAAAAAACTGACGGCAACCATTATGCCGAAAGGGATAATAAAAAATATTCCCAGCATCAGGGCCGGATATACCACCGGTGCGTGTGCCCGAACTCCTTTTGGCTTTTCGCCGATCATGATTTCAGCACCACACAGGCGGCCGGTGGAAGAACAGCGGTGGCCTCATCCCCCGGTCTGACCTCCGGTCTGCCCTTGGGCGTGGATTGACTGATGACCTGAACGCCATTGCAATTCAGATAGATCTCGACGCTGGAGCCCACATCCCGAATGAAAGAGATCGTCCCATGCAAGCGGTTTTCCTTTTTTTCAATACCCGGCATTATCAGGATATCTTCCGGGCGCACCGACACGGTGACCTGCTCGCCGGAGGCTAAATTGTCCGGCATCTCATCTACCATCACCCGCGTTTCGCCGATATATATTTGGCGCGACCCGATGCATGATCCTCTCAGCAAATTACTGGAGCCGATAAAGTCAGCTACAAAGGTATCGGCCGGATTCCGATAAATATCAAGCGGTGAGCCCATTTGATGGACCCGGTTGTCCGGTCCCATGACCACGACCTGGTCCGACATGGTCATGGCTTCTCTCTGGTCATGGGTAACTAGGATCGTTGTGACATTGAGACGCTGCTGCAGCTCACGCAGCTCAAGCTGCATACTTTCGCGGAGTTTGGCATCCAGGGCCGATAACGGCTCATCCAGCAAAAATAATTGCGGTTCGATGGCCAGGGCCCGGGCAATCGCAACTCTCTGACGCTGACCACCGGATAGCTGCGTAATATGTCGGTCCATGAAACCCGACAATTGCACAAGATCCAGCAATTCCGCGGCTCGCTTGCGACGAACCGCTTTTTCGACACGTCGTATTCTGAGACTGTAGACGACGTTTTCTCCCACGCTTAAATGAGGAAACAAGGCCAAAGACTGAAATACCATGCCGAAATTGCGATTGTGGGCCGGGGTTTGGGTGATGTCCCGGCCTCCGAGCAGAATCCGTCCGCGGGTTGGTTTTTCCAATCCGGCAATAAGCCGCAGCAGGGTGGTCTTGCCGCAACCCGAAGGACCAAGAAAACAGACAAACTGTCCGTCGGGCAGTTCAAGGTTCACGTCCCGGGCGGCGATTACCGATCCGAATTTTTTTTGGATGCCTTCAAGGATTAATCCGGCCATGGCTTTTTTCTCTGGAATACATTTATTTACAACGGATTCTTGCTCCCATGTCCCTGATGGCAGATGACAAAGAATAGTGGTCAGAGGACAGAAGACAGAGGTCAGAGGACAGAAAACAGATGACAGAGGACAGAAAACAGAGGTCAGAGGACAGAAATCAGATGACAGAAATCAGAAGACAGATCACAGAGAAAAAGGATGGTTATTTGTTACTCGTTATTGGCGGTTGCGATACAGAATACTGATAACCTTCAGATCAAGTTCACTAGATCCCGGCTTCAAAGCTTTTCATCCTTTAACCTCATCCCCTATTCCGAACGCCGATTCCCTCAACCTTCCACCTTCAACCCTCCACCTTAATCCTTTAACCTTCTGCCCTATACCATAAACCCTAAACCACGATTTGTCCTGAGCCCGGCGCCGAATGCCTAATGCCGAACGCCGAAAGCCGTCACTCTATTCCCTCGGCCCTGCTTCAATCTACCTTCAACCTTACACAATCTACTTTACAGCTCGTGCGTTGAAATCGAAGCGGTCGGAGCCGATTGACGACTCCGACCGCTTTTTTGACAGAACCTTATTATTCCGTTACCATTTCAGTCCACTTCTGGTTTACCCAGTCACTGAGCTCGCCCGTGTACAGATCATAGCGGGGGATGATCGGTGCGATATCACTTGAGACGGACGCAAATTCCGCATCGGTCAGGCCGGTAACCTCGCGTCTGACCGTCGGCGCGGTTCCGACTTTAAGCGACAGCTTTGCTTGAATATGCGGCTGGCACATATAATTGATAAAAATATGGGCCTCTTTTGACATTTTGGATGCCTTGGACAAGGCCCACGAGCCGGAATCCAGCACGCCGCCTTCTTTGGGGAAGGTTGAACGCACCGGATGGCCGTCGGCGGCCGCCAGACCGGCGACATCGTGGTAATATTGACCCATCGGGATCTCGCCGGATTGCAGCGCCTGCTGAAATTGGCCTTCATCGCGGTACCACAATTTTACGTTGGGTTTAAGCTCGGCGAGTTTGTCCAGCACTTGGGTGATGCCTTCCTTGGAATTAAGGATATCATACCCACCGAAGAAGGTTTTGGCCGTGATTTCCAGCAGAAATGAATTGGAGGCCAATGCCAGCAGCCCCAGTTTATTCTTCTTGTCGGCCTGCCACATGTCGGCCCAGGAGGCCGGCGCCGTTTTAAACTCATCCGTGTTGGATACCAGGGTAATGTACCATGATACCGCCCCGATTCCATCGACCCTGCCGTCCGGATATTTGTGAACATGCTGCGGCAGCAGGAACTTGTGGTTGGGGATCAATTTGAGGTCCAGCGGCGCCCAAAGCTCGGTTCGCTGGCCCCGCAGCATCGGACCCTGCGCCATCATGGACAAATCCGCCGGCGCCTGGCCGGCCCTTGCGGCTTGCTCCAGCTGAACCAGCCAGGCTTCGCCGGTGGGTTCGGCAACAGATTCGACTTTGATACCCGTGTCCTTGGTAAAATCCGGGAAGATGTGCTTGTCGAAAGAATCTTTGAAATAGCCTCCGTAGACGCCAATTTTCAGTACTCCCTCGGCCTGGGCCGTCGGTACGCCAATTCCCATGACAACCACACACAGGCTTAGCGCCAAGCCGACGATCCATATTCGGCCATCTGTTGTGAAATTAACTTTTCCTAGCATGTTACGGTTCCTCCTTTTCGTGTTGCTGGTTGGTATTTGCGGCGGGAAAATGTCAGTCGTAATACTGATAACATATGTCAAAAAGAAGAATGCCTGTCAAGCTAGTACCCCGCTCAAACCGGGTCACGTCAACGTATTGGTGCATCCGATTGTCGTTCCAATGACAGATAATTTCTCGCAAAGCCACAAAGGCGCCAAGAATTCTCAATTTTTCTTTACGCCCCCGCGTGAGAATTCCGAATGAAATCCTTGCTTCTGTGAGTATGATAGAAATCCTGTTTAAAGAAATCGGATTGACAAAACGGAAGTTGCAGAATAATGTTGCCTGGCAGCATTACTGCCTAAAATAAATGGTCTCGGTTGTTCCGCCGGCCTGTGACAAGCTCAGTTGAGTCGAGGCGGACCGCCGGCCAAAAAAACTTTCCGTCTAATCGAGAAAGAAACTTTTTAAATGAAGTTGAATAAGAGGAAAACGACGTAATACACAAAATACACGAAAGCTATAAAAAGGTTCAATATTTATTTTCGTGTCTTTCGTGTGGTTCGTGGTTCATCCATAATATGAAAGTCTAAACCCATAATCTACTTAGGGAGCCATTATGAGTGAGAACCAAAATCTTATGAACAACGAGGCGCGACTTATTTTACACCGAACCCCGCGGAAGGATATCCAAAAGGGAATCAGCATTATCGTCAAAGGGGAAGGGGTGCGGGTGGTCGACAAAGAGGGAAAGAGCTACCTGGATATGGTGGCGGGCGTCACCCGGCCGACGCACATCGGGTACGGGCGCGAAGAGGTCGCCCGGGCGGCCTACGACCAAATGTGCAAGCTCCACTATTTTTCGCCGGGGGGTTTTGCCAATGAGCCGGCCATGGAATTGGCGGACCTGTTGGCTGAAATTACGCCGCCGGGGATCAATCGCTTTACCTTTGAAGGTTCCGGCTCCGAAGCGGTCGAATCGGCCATGAAACTGGCTAAACATTACCACTACTATAACGGCAACCCGGCACGCTTTAAAGTCATTTCACGCAAGGGCGCCTACCACGGGGTGAACGGGTACGCCATCCGGTCCCTGGGAACCGTCATGTCCATGCGGCAGATTATGGAGCCGGTGGCGCCCGGCGCGGTATATGTCGAGCCACCCTATTGCTATCGCTGCCCTTACGGATTGACCTACCCGGCTTGCGACATCCGCTGCGCCCATGATGTCGAACGCACCATTGAGTTTGAAGATCCCGCACTGATCTCGGCCTTTATCGGGGAGCCGATCATGCAGGGCATGGGTGCGCTGGCACCGCCGGACGAATACTGGCCCATCGTCAGGGATATCTGCAGCCAATATGACATTCTGTTGATAATCGATGAGGTGATTTGCGGATTCGGACGCACGGGCAAAATGTTTGCCACCGAGCACATCGGTGTTGTGCCGGATCTGCTGACCATGGCCAAGGGCATATCGAGCGGATACGTTCCGTTGGGGGCGGTCGGCTGCACGGATCAGGTGATGGAGCCAATCCAGCACTTCATGCACCTGCATACCTACGGCAATCATCCGGTGGCCTGTGCCGCCGCTTTGAAAAATATTCAGATTTTACAGGAAGAAATGCTGGTCCAAAATGCGGCCGATATGGGCGCCTATTTCCTCGCAGGATTGAAAAACCTCGAAAAACATCCGACAGTGGGCGAGGCGCGCGGCACCGGGTTGTGGCTGGCCATTGATTTTACTGCCGATAAGAAAACCCGCGCCGCTTTCCCCCTAGCCCATGTCAATAACATCATTGTCCGGGCCAAGGAACGCGGCCTGCTGGTTAAAACCATGGGCGCCGCCCTCGAGATCGCTCCGCCCCTGATTATTGAGAAAGATGATATCGATCTGGCGTTGGAGATATTGGATCGGTGCATCGGTGAGGAGGAAAAGGCGATGGGGTTATAGGAAGTGGTGAAAATCAGAAGGTGAGAAGAGCAGAAGGTAAGAAAGTGAGAAGATCAGAAGATGAGAAGGTCGGAGAAAAGCAGGGGTAAGGAAAACGGAAGTGGGAAGTCGGAGGGCGGAAGGGGGAAAGTTTCGATTGCGGATTGCAGAATTCGGATTGCGGATTTTGGATTTCAGATTGCAGATTGTGGAAAAAGGAAGAAGGTGAGAAGAGCAGAAGATGAGAAGGTGAGAGTTGTTAGGAGCGGCCTGACGGCCTTGAGGAGCGCTGCGCTTGATGAGCGTTTCACTGGAGGAGCGCTGCGCTTTAAGGATAAAATGATCAGGTGCCTTTATTTCGAATCAACGAATCATCGAATCAACTAATCAACTAATTCCTGACTTACGAGCCCACGAACTCATGAACTTAAGAGCTTGTCAGCAGCTATTTAGAAGCCACTGAAGGACGATGTGACTCAATGCACATAATTGATCTATCTCACACCATTCATGACGATATTCCAGTCTACCCTGGAGATCCGGTGCCTTCGATCAAACGGGGATTGACCCATGAAGAAGACTACTGCCATGTGGATGTGCTGACCCTGGGCTCGCATACCGGAACCCACATCGATGCGCCCTACCATTTTCTGAAGAATGGAAAAAAAATTGACGAAATTCCCATTCAACGTTTCGTCCGTGAGGGGGTTCTGGTGGATGTGTCCGCCAAGCCGGATCTGGCAGTGATCGGACCTGAAGATATTGAGCCCTATCGGGTTGATATTGCCTCAGGGGATTTTGTGGTCTTAAAAACCGGCCGCGATAAATACTATGGAACTGAGCAATACTACAGGCACCCATATCTGAGCGCTGCAGGGGCTACTATTTTGCTGGAACTGGGGGTTTCCCTGGTCGGCATCGACGCCATGAATGTCGATCCCACTTACCATGACAGTCAGGATTCCGACCCCGCCGCCAATGCATTGCCGGATGAAGAAGAATATGGCTACCCCGTTCACGACATTCTGCTGGGAAATGGTATCCTGATCGTAGAAAACTTGTGCCGTTTGGATCAGATCCCATCGGTCAAAGGGGTATATTCGTTCTTACCACTCAAGCTCAAAGATTCCGATGGTTCGCCGATAAGGGCAGTGTTCATGTCAATCTAGACGTTTATTCCCGCTTGAAAAAAAGTTGAGGAATATAAGTTCGGAGCTGTCAATCCTTGAATGCACAAAAATTCAAGCACCAAAATTGACATTTGGAATTTATAAGATGTCATGTCGGAGAAAATTATTATTGTTTTTGTTGCGACATCGTTACCTCTGCAATACGCTCGAATCTACCTTGCTACCATTTCCTCGATAACTTCACGTACGGATGCGATGCGAGAGATCAGACCGGATATTTGACCGGCCGGCAGGGTGCCGGCAGATAGATCACCCTTGACCCAGGCTTCTTCCAGGCTGCTGCCGGCGGACGAATCCAGCGAGTTTTCCCCCTCCATCATTTCTTCCACCAAAGGCGTATTCAGTGCCCTGACCTGAAATCTTCCCATATTGACCAGCCGGGTGCTGTTTTCCGGCGAGTCGACGATAAAGTTCTTATAGTTGGCGTGCGCAATACATTCTTTGGTGGCGATAAACCGGGTACCGATTTGCACTCCTTGGGCGCCCAGGGCCAAGGCGGCGTTGTAGCCGCGCGAGTCTCCAATACCGCCGGCGGCAATCACCGGGACCTTGACCGCGTCAACTACGACCGGGACCAGGACCAGGGTCGACGCGCCATTAAAGCCCTGCATGCCGCCGGACTCCGAACCCTCGGCCACGATAGCATCGACACCCAGGGATTCGGCCTTGAGGGCCACATTGACGGCGGGCACCACCACAATCACTTTGATGCCGTGCTCGCGGAGCAGCGGAACCAGTTCTTTCGGAGAGCCGCCGGAGACGGTTACGGCCGTGATGCCTTCTTCGGCCATGACCTGCACAAATTGCGGGGCCAGCGGATTCATGGCGTGAAGATTGGCACCAAAGGGTTTGTCCGTTAATTTGCGGGTGGCTCTAATTTGTTCGCGAACCGGCGCGGGATCGGTGGCAAAGGCCGTGGCCAGCTGACCGAATCCACCGGCCTCGGATACGGCCGACACCAGTTCAGGGTTGGATATGACGCCCATAGCTCCCTGGATAACCGGGTAGCGACAACCGAGCAATTCTGAGATAATCGACATGGTATTTTCTCCTCAAGCGGTTGGTGATGATATATCGAAATTTTGTTGTCGATAATACAACTTACCTTTGTATTCAAAGGTTTCAGGTGTCGGCACAGCGGCAGGCAAAAAAACAGCCGTTCTAATTGAAAAAGAAACTTATGAACGTCGAACACCGAACGCTCAACATCGAACGTCCAATGTGGATGACGCTTCGCTTTGTCCTTTTTAATCAAACATAAACGCTTAATGATGATTCAAATAATTCCGAATGGTCGATTCGCATTGCTCAGTTTTATTAAAAATGACAGAATTCATTACTCGATGTTGGACGTTAAACGTTCGATGTTCAATGTTCAATTTATTTTGATCCGGCTACCTGAAGTTTCATACAAGCGGCGGCCTCCAGTTAAATCACAGCCGGTCTGATCAGAAAAGAAACTGCGGCAAATCAACGCAGTATCCGATGAACTCATTTGCCGTTTCGTCCTCGTGCCCGTCCTCGTCCTCGAAGCTTTAAAGCCGCTTTCACCGCCGAGTACGAGGACGAGCACGATTAAAAAAACCTAATTGGGGCTAATATAGCCGTAATTTCAAAAAAGGAATTAGCGCCTCGATTCCCTGACACCCGGAACCTGATCCGCCTGCGGTGGAACACCTAAAGCCTGCGCCATCGCTGCCACCGTTGCGGCCACTCTAGTAGACAGCAAAGGCGGCAGAACTCAAGCCTTCAGCAATACGATGTCCTCCCGCGGCACCGCTATGGATATTTCCTGTCCCGCCTTCGCCGATTGATTCTGAGGCAGCCGGATTATCAACGATTGTTCGGAGCCCACGTGCCGGCCCCGGCAGCGGTGATGGGTGCCGAAAAAGGATACTTCATTTATCCGCAGCTTTCCCAGCGCTACCAGTTGCCGGGTTTCGCCTGCTTCGGCTTTGATCTGCTCGGGCCTGATGGATAGATGCACCGGCTCCCCGGGCTCGGCGTCTCCTGAAATCGTCAGGCGGCCGAAAACGGTATCAACCTCGATCTGATCACCGGACCGTCCAATCACCCGGCCTTCAAACATGTTGCTTTCACCCATAAACGTCGCCGTAAAGCGGGTACGCGGCTTCATATAAACCCTTGCCGACGGCCCAACATCTTCGATGCGGCCATGATTCATCACGGCCATGATATCCGCGATACTCATGGCTTCTTCCTGGTCGTGGGTCACATGCACAAAGGTGGTGCCGACCTGTTTTTGGATGTGGAGCAACTCCTGCTGCATCTGGCGCCGCAAATTCAGATCCAGCGCACCCAGGGGTTCATCAAGCAAAAGGACTTTCGGTTCCACCACCAGGGCCCGGGCCAGGGCCACACGCTGCTGCTGGCCGCCGGATAGCTGATGAATGCGGCGCGTACCCATGCCGGAAAGGCCCACCATGTCCAGGGCCTTTGCGACCCGGGCCAGCCTGGCGGACTTTGGCACTTTGCGCAGCAACAGGCCGAAGCCGACGTTGGAGCCCACCGACATGTGCGGAAATAGCGCATAGTCCTGGAACATGGAGGTTGTCGGTCGTTTAGCCGGCGGCAGGAAGGAGACATCCTGACCGGCGATGCGAACTTGCCCGGCGCTGGGTTGAACGAAGCCGCCCAGGATATGCAGCAGCGTTGTTTTACCGCTGCCGGATGGCCCGACCAGGGCGAAGAATCGGCCTTCCTCGATATCGAGATTAATATCGGTGAGGGCCTTAGTCCTGCCAAAATACTTTGAAACGCCCTTGATTTCGACCATTGAACTCATTGCGATTTTCTCCGACCAAACAGCGCTATTTCCGTAATAAACACCAAAATGATGGACACAATGAAGACCAGGCTGCCGATGGCGTTGGTTTTAGGATTGAGGCCGCTGCGCAGCAGACTCCAGATTTCTACCGGCAGGGTCACATCGAAACGGCTGACCAGCAGGGCAATAATGAATTCGTCCCAGGATAGGGTAAACGAAAGAAAAAATGAGGCCATCAACGCCGGCCACAGAAGCGGCAGGGTGATTAACCCCATAACCTGCCATTCGGCTGCCCCCAAGTCTCGGGCGGCCCGCTCCAGATTCGCCTGGTGTTCGCCCATTTGGCTGTAAATGATGGCAAAAGCCAGCGGCAGGTTGATCACGGTATGGCCGATGATCACCGCCAGGAGGGATTTAGGTATCCCCATAGTTTTAAATGTTATCAGCAGGCCCATTCCGATGATCAGGTAGGAAACGCTCAGCGGCGCGATCAACAGCCATTGGACTGCACCCGCACCGCGCACCGTATAGCGGGCCAGGCCGTAGGCCGCCAGAAAACCCAGTAAACAGGACAGGGCCGACGAAACCACGGCGACCAACAGCGAATTCCACAAGGCATCCATGATCCGAAAATCAGTTAAGACGGCCTCATACCAGCGCAGGGAAGGGCCCTGAAAAGGGGGGATGGGCAACAAGGCGTCCTGGAATGAAAATAATACCAGCACGCCGACCGGCAGGAAGATGAACAGATAGACCAGCGTCACATAAGCCGCTGCGGTAAGATTTTTTAATGCGATGCGTAACATTCACAACCTTTCGATTTTTAGCCAGCGGGCGAACATCAGAAAAATAAGCGAAATAACCACCATCAGCACCAGGCTCATGGCCGATGCCATGGGAAAATCCGCCAGCCGTTGAATTTGCAGCATGATGGCCTGGGGCAGCAGAACCTCTCTGAATCCGCCCAAAATCTGCGGCGTGATGTAATCACCCAATGTCAGTACGATGGTGAGAAACGCACCCACCATGATTCCCGGTATGCTCAAGGGCAGGGTGATGCGCCAGAAGGTCTGCCAACTCGAGGCACCGAGATCGGCGGCCGCTTTTCGATAATTGGGCGATATCTGCACCAGGTTGGCAAATATGGTCAGCGTCAACAGCATGGTAAAGAAATGGACGAATCCCAGAACGGTTGCCGTCCGGCTGTTGGCAAGTGAAATCGGGATTTGCACGATCCCCAGCCCCTGGAGGACATTGCTGATAACCCCGTTGCTGGAAAGAACCAGCAGCCAACTGTAGGAACGCACGACATATGAGGTCCAAAACGGCAAAATGGCCATCATCAACGCCATTCGCTGCCATCTGGGCGGCACCCGGAAAGCCAGGATATAGGCCAGCGGATAAGCCAGGACCACACTGATAACCGTCGTCATCAGGGTGACCTCCAGAGAATTGACCAGTGCGTTCAAATGGTGGGGTTTGGAGAAAAAAGCGATATAGTTGGTCAACGACAGATCCGTGACGATCCGGCCTCCGATTCGCTGAAACAGGCTGTAGGCCGCCATGATGATCAGCGGAACGGCAAAAAAGGCGATCGTCCATATAAGGCCGGGGCCGATAAAGCCCCAGCCCTTTAGTCTGCCGGTTGCACGATTCATAATTTGGATCAAAAATATGCTCTACTTCGCAAAGAAGATTTCTGCGAAAGGTTAATTGTTATTGGTTATTGGTTATTGGTTTAATAGCTTTAAAGAGAAAGTCATAATTGAAAAGACTTGAACGCATAACAGGCCAAACCTCCGGTTATTGCCACCATTAGGCGACCGATAAGCCCGCCGCTACGTTTAAGAAGGGAGAAGACACTTTGCCCATCCTGGTTCTTCGATGAATCTAAATTGGCCCTCACCGACACATATTTTCTGATAACCTGCCGATAAACTGCAGTGATTTATACCATTAACGGGCTTCGATCAACCAAACGCGCGATGGGTCATTCAACCTCTTCTAATAACTATTAACTGATAACCAATAACTTTCAATTGAGCGGTTTTCGCTCAATTGAATTCCGTTTAGTGTTGCAAAAATTCCGTCCAGACATCCAGCATGGCCTTATCGAAGTCTTCGTCGGGCTGGAGATAGAAATAGGAATTGGCGAGGAAATTGGGCTGTTCGTCCCAGCGCAGAATTTTTTTCTGTTCCGGGGTCAGCACGGCCTTGGAATTGGCCGGCATTGCCCAATAGCAGGAAGAGGTGGCCAAACGTCCCTGGCCCTCCGGGCTGAGGATGTACTGCAGGAATTTGAGGGCCAGATCTTTTTTCTTGGAAGCGGCGAAAATCCCGATGGCCTGCTGCCAGCGCACACCCCCCTGATCCGGCAACACCCAGTCCAGCGCGGGATTTTCCTGGTGCAGGACGGACACCGCAAATTCGCCGCCACCGGCGATGATATCGACTTCCCCCGTCGCCAGGGCGGTTTGAACTTGGACCACATCGCCCACCAGAGCGGACAACTCTTTCATCTTGAACAGCTTTTCCTTGATGGCCGGCAGATGCGATTTATTCAACTCGGTGGGTTTGATGCCCAGCCCGATGGCGACCATTTCAATCACTGGAATGTAGTAGTCATACACTGCAATGCGGCCCTTGTATTTCGGATTCCAGAGGACTGCGGCATCGCGCATGTCGGCCGGATCGACTTTCTTGTTGTTGTAGGCAATGGTGTTGTAGCCGAATTTTTCAGGCATGGCGTAAAATTTGCCATCGACGCTGTTCAATTCAGGGGTGCGAATTTCCGGAAATATATCGTTCCAGGGAAAATCGCTTTGGTTCAACGGCTCCAACAGGCCGAGTTTCACCACCCGTTTGACATCGATGCTGTCGACCACGAAAACATCCCAATCCCCCGGTTGAGATTGTTCAAGCAGGGCCAGGGCCACACCGGTGCCGTCATACTCTTTCAGATTGATGCGGACACCTTGCTTTTGCTCAAACGCCTTCAGCAAGGCCGGGTCGGTGTGATCGCACCAGGTTAGAACATTGAGCTCTTTGGCGGCGGCCGGCATGGGGCTGCCGGCAATAACAGCCCCCAAGGCGATAATGGTACATAGTATTATGGCCTTTGTAATTTTTCTCACTTTCATTTTTCCCCTCCTTTAGCTGTTATTGGTTATTTGTTAATCGTTATTGGAGTTGGTTGAGGGTCTGAATTTATGTTTCTGCCATCGGTGATATGTAAAAACAGATTTCATTCCTTTCGAACCATTAACTAATAACGTATAACAAATTATTTTCAATTGGTTTTCGACCCAATTGAGTATTGAATTTCCCGGAATATTGTCAAAATCAACAGCCGGTGTCAATTGAGAATCTGAATTTTGCACCCGGGATACGCCTGGTGCCCTTTGAAGTCAAGACTCTGCGTTTGATCTGTGGCGACAATTATGGTTCTTAAATTCAGAAATCTCTTTTTGCTTGACCCTCGATACTACGTTTCATATCGTGGGTTACGGGATCGGCACGGACTTCGGCGAACTCAGTCGAGTCGTGGCCGACTCTAGGGTTATACAATTTCAACATTCTGTTGGTTCTTCCGGTTATCAGGAGAAAGCAAATCATAATGAGCGTGGGAGCGGCTTGCAGTCGCGATCCTATAAATTCGCGGCTGCCCTGCTTGAAAAACAGCGGGATACAAGCACAAGCCGTTCTCACCGGAATTGTATATGATAAGTTGAGCATTATTGATAAATGAACTCGATTAAAACGGCCGCTGTTCAAACACTCTGCGGCACTTAAAATGGTCCGCCTTGGCGGATCCGGTCAGGAGGAAAATATGAAAAAATCATTAGGTCCGCGAGCACTGATCCAACCGAATCCCGTTTTGATCGTCGGCAGTTACGATCAAAACAAGCGGCCCAATATCATGGCCGTCGCCTGGGGGGGCATCTGCTGCAGCAAGCCGCCCTGTGCCGCCGTATCGCTCAGGCAAGCGACCTACTCCTACGGCAGCATTCAGCTTAACAGGGCGTTTACGATCAACATTCCATCGACTTCTTTGGTCAAAGAAGCCGACTATGTCGGAATTTATTCGGGCAAAAATGAAGACAAGTTCGAAGCGCTGGGATTGACGCCGATCAAAAGCGATGTCGTGAACGCCCCGTACGTCAAAGAATTTCCATTGGTGCTGGAATGTGAATTATTGAAGATCGTGGAAATCGGCTTGCATAACCAGTTCATCGGTGAAGTCAAAGATATCAAAGCCGATGAACAGATTCTCGACCAAAACGGGTTGCCGGATATCGGCAAGCTGCAACCCTTCATTTACAACAGCGCGAACCGCGACTATTATGCGCTGGGCGATTTGCTGGGGAAAGCTTATAGCATCGGGCGCAAGGAATCGACCGCCTGAGGTTTTTCCAAGACTAAGCTCGGAAAAAAGGACCCCTCTGGGCAGCCATTGCGAAGTTCATCAAATTTTGGTTTCAGGTTTCAGGTTTCGGGTGTCAGGGATAGGAGGTTCTAAGTCCTGACACCTGAACACTGACACCCGAAACCTTCAGTTTCTGACGACATATTGTCAAATAAACCCCATCAAGGGCCTAAATCAAACTTCAGTGGAAGGAACACCGACATGGTAGAATACAAACCGGTGACACCCCAGCAGCAGCCGAAGTTTGCTGGGATTAAAACATTTATGCGCCTGCCCCACACCCGGACCAGCCGGGGCATCGATTTCGCCGTGCTGGGAGTTCCCTGGGACGGGGCGACCTCCTATAGAACCGGCCAGCGATTGGGACCCGATGCAATTCGCAAGGTTTCGGTAACCCTGAGGCCTTATAACATGGCACTGGGTGTTGATATTTTCGAGCATTGCACCGGTATCGATTATGGCGATCTGCCGGTGGTCGCGGGGTATATCGAAGAGACCTATGCGAGGATCGAGGCCGAGCTTTGTCCTTTGATTAAAACCGGCGTAATTCCCGTTTTAATGGGGGGGGATCATTCCATTACCCTGCCGGAGCTCCGGGCTGTCGCTAAAATGCACGGGCCGGTTGCCGTAATCCATTTTGACTCCCACACCGATACCAACGATCAGTACTTTGGCAAACCCTATTATCATGGTTCCCCGTTGCGCCGGGCGGTGGAGGAAAATATCCTGGTTGCCGAAAAATCAATTCAGATCGGCATGCGCGGTTCCGTTTATTCACAAGATGCCTACGATGATTCCGCAGAACTGGGATTTGAGGTGGTTACCATGGCCGATGTCAGGGAGATGGGCCTGCCGGCGTTGATGGATACAGTCCGGCAACGGGTCGGCCGGCACAAGGTGTTTGTCACTTTTGACATCGATGTGGTGGACCCGGCCTTTGCCCCCGGCACGGGGACTCCGGAAGTGGGAGGATTTTCCAGTGCCGAAGCCATCGACCTGGTGCGAGGAATAGCGGGGCTGAACTTTATCGGGTTTGATTTGGTTGAAGTATTGCCGGATAAAGATCCGGCCGAAATTACCGCACTGTTGGCCGCGAATATCATCTATGAATTTTTAGCCTTGATTGCGTTGAATAAAAAGGGATAAGCGATTCCCAGGCTGTGGCTTGCGGCAGCTTTTTTCGAGAAATTACAGAACCCATTTCGTAAAAGTGTTTCGTGTTTTGTGTTTCGTGTTTGGTGGTTAAACAAGCTTTGCCGAGCAGGGATTGGCTGCGGTGCCTTCGAGGGGTTCACCTGATCCACCCAGCTCTGGTAGTGAGTTCTGGTCTGTGATGGTTGTGATCTTAATAAACACCAAATACTAAACACCAAATACCAAACACTGTTGTTCATCACCATTGACATCAACCAGGTATGGTGATAGCAATATCCTAAAAATCGCTGGGGGAGCCGCATGTGCCTGGCTGAGAGGAGGCTGATTGCCTCGACCCCTGGACCTGATCCGGATAATGCCGGCGTAGGGAAGTCAGTTGCTTCACATTCGAATTCCTTCCTATCCACCGGCATGAGTCCGCATCCGAGGATTCGTCGCATGTTGAATGTTGCCGGCCTGAGCAAACGCTTCGGCGATCTTGCCATCTTCGAAAAGATTGACCTAACGCTTCCCAAAAATGGATTTACAGTTTTAATCGGTCCCTCGGGATGCGGTAAAAGCACCCTTTTCAATGTGCTCACGGGTGCGGTCGCCGGAGACGGCGGGGAGATATCCTGGTGTGGGAAAAAGGTTTCGCACCTGAGAAAGATATCCGCCTACATGCAGCAGAAGGACATGCTGTTGCCCTGGTTTTCGCTGATGGAAAATGCATTGTTGCCGGCCAAAGTCGGCGGCGCCGATCTGACTAAGTCCGGCAAGAAAGCGAGAGCGCTGTTCAACCGGCTTGGATTAGAGGGTTTTGAGTCCTACCTGCCTGGTGCGATATCCGGCGGCATGAAACAGCGTTGTGCGCTGGTACGCACCCTGATGTTTGAACGGGACCTGGTTTTGCTGGACGAACCGCTTTCCGCCCTGGACGCCATTACCAGGAGAAGGCTGCAGTCTCTGCTGCTAATGCTTCAGGTCGAATTCGGTAAAACGATTCTCATGATTACCCATGATATCGACGAGGCCCTGCGGCTTGCCGATGTGATCCTGGTGCTGAGCGGGCGGCCAATGCGGGTACTGGATCGATTTGCATTAGAAGGTCCTAAACCGCGACGACTGGCTGACCCGGAGCTGATCGAGATCAAGGAATACGTGCTGAATCTGTTAAACTGCTGAATAGTAGGTTGGGGATATGATACGTCGTACTTCGCTATTCTCATTGCCAATAGCGATTGCTTTGCTTGGCCTTTGGGAGGCGGCCTGTCGGGGGTTTAATATTCCAGACTTTATTCTCCCTGCGCCTTCCCGTATTTTGACGGTGGCGGTCTCCGGGGCGGCCATTTTGCTGCCCCATGCCGCCGTGACCGCCATGGAAGTCCTGACCGGGATTATGATATCTTTGCTGGTCGCGGTGCCGCTGGCCATTTTGATGTTTGCCCACCCGGCGGTGGAAAAAGCCCTGGCGCCGTTTCTGGTGGCCTCCCAGGCGGTGCCCGTTTTTGCCATCGCTCCGTTGCTGGTCGTCTGGCTGGGATACGGGATGGCCAGCAAGGTGATCATGGCGGCGGTGATTATTTTTTTCCCGATCACGGTGAATTTGCTCGCAGGATTGAAAAGCTGCGATCCGGAATTTCGGGTTTTGTTTCAACTCATGGGGGCCGGTTTCTGGAAAACATTGCGGTACCTATACTGGCCATGGGCACTGCCCCACTTTTTTGCCGGATTGAAGGTCGGCGTTTCCGTAGCGACCATCGGTGCGGTGATCGGCGAGTGGGTGGGCGCCCAGCAGGGTCTCGGCTATCTGATGATCCAGGCCAATGCCAGATTGAATGTCGACCTGGTCTTTGCGGCCATTTTGTGGTTGTCGATCATGGGATTGTCGCTGTGGATTCTTGTCGGTTTTTTGGAAAGGAAAGTGATTAACTGGAGGTAAAGTTCCGAGGTTCTGGGTTCAACCTTCAACCTTCAACCTTCAACCTTGAACCCTGAACCTCTGAACCCTGAACCTCTGAACCCTGAACCTCGATCCCCTGAACCTATATAGAAAGGAGATACTATGAAAACCATTTATAAAATTTTTGCAATCCTGATCCTTTTCACCGCCCTCTGGGTACCTTCGGTTGATGCCGCCCGGGAACTGACGCTGATCCTGGACTGGTTTCCAAATGTCGACCACCTGCCGATTTATGCGGCCCGGGAGCAGGGGCTTTTTGCTGATGAGGGCCTTGAAATAGAAATTATCAGCCCCTCGGAGACGGCCGATGGTCTCAAAATGGCGGCATCGGGCAATGTGGATATCGCGGTTTCCTACGAGCCTCAGACCATAATCGCCGCCGCCCGCGGATTGGAGGTCATGGTATTTGCCCGGCTAATCGAGCACCCGCTGACCACCCTGCTGTTTCTAAAAGACAAGGGGATCGAAAGCCCCCAGGACCTGACCGGAAAAAAAATAGGCTACACGGTACCCGGTCTAATGGATGTGCTGTTGAGTGCTTTTGCCAAAGTGAATGGTATACGGGACTACCAGGCGGTCAATGTCGGGTTTGCCATTGTTCAATCGCTGACAGCGAATAAGGTAGATGCCGTCATGGGCCCGTTTAAAACTTATGAGACCGTGACGATGGCCCACAAGGGCTATGAGGTGGGGTACTTTGAACTGGAGCGTTGGGGGATACCGGATTATGATGAATTGATTTTTATCACCAGCAAAAAGAACATGCAGAATAATAAGGCCGCCATGGTGAGTTTTCGGCGGGTTATGGACCGGGCTATCACCCGGGTGCGGCAGAATCCGCAGCGGGCTTTCGAGGATTATCTCAAACAAGTGCCCGAAGCCGATCGCAAAATCGAAAGCGACGCCTTCAAACTAACCTTGCCCTATTATGCCGCCCATCAGCAGTTGGATAAAAGCCGTTGGCAGTTGTTTGCTGATTTTGCCCATGAATTCGGTCTGATCGATAAAACAGTGGATGTGGGCGACGTGATTTGGACGGACTGAGATACGTAATTTTTTTTATCACCTGTCGCATTTCGTGCTTCCTATTTCGGATTTTGATTGATGAGCGCTTAATCCAGCCCCCCTTTCAGGGGGTTTCCTGAGGCCTCCCGCTCTGCGGGAAGCGCATCACGGGCAAGTTGGGCTAAAGTTTTAGGCTTTTGTGCCGAATCAAGTAAGGACGCGACCAGAATTTATCCGTGCGGCATGTAAAATATAGACCGAATTATAACGGCAATTGTTTTTTAAATGGGGTCCAGCTTCTGATTCAATCGTATTTCAGGACTACCAGGGAAAAGAAACTAACCGATGAGCAGCCCATTTCCGGACAACAAGGTATATAATTTTGCTGGATCTGAAAAAATGTCCATCTGTGATTTTGAATCTCGCGCCGTTGAACTGGCCGAACTGCTGGGCTATTGCCGGGACCTCAGCGATATTTTAAGTGCCGATGAGCTATTTGCCGCATTCGCTGGAATTATTGAAGATAAATTTAAGATCCGCGAATTGGGCCTGTTCACCTATGAGCCGCAAAAAAGGTCCTTTAGCCTGGTTTTCAGCAGTGGATTGGGACAATCGGACTACATACTTAAAGCGGACAGCCGGGATCTATGGCATTCAATTCTCCAGGCCCGGCCATTTGAAGTTGTCGATGATTCAGGACATTCGCGTTTTGCCAGATTTCCGGATAAACAGGATTTAAGCACTTTACCCTCCAAACTCTGGGTTCCGCTGGTCATGCGGGGTGAGGTAATGGGCCTATTAGCCATCGGGGCCAAAAACGGCAACCAGTCATTTGATGATTTTGACCATTACTTTCTCCTGCAGATTGCCGCCCAGGCCTCCGTTTCGATCAATACCTGCCGCCTTTACGAGCGACGCCGTCAGGAAAAGGAAGATCTCGACAAAACCCTGCAAAATCTCTCCCTGCTGTACGGCATCGGCAAGGCCATGAACTACATCAGTGATCTGAAAAAGCTTTTGCATTACATTCTGAATCAGGCCATTGATATTGCATCCGCCGAGAAAGGCTCGCTGATGCTATACGACCTGGAAACCAACCGTTTAAATATTCGGGTCCTGGCCGGCCTGGAAGACACCGAATACCAGGAAAAAGTCATTAACAATGAAGTCAAATGCCGCAGCTTCAAACCGGGAGAAGGCATCGCGGGGCGGGTTTTCTTGAATTCCCAGCCCATGATTGTCAATAATATCCTCGAAGACAATCTATTCATCAAATCCGAGACCTCTTTTGTTCGCTCAATAGCCTGCATTCCAATGGTTGTTTTTAATGATGTCATCGGGGTAATCAATGTCACCAATAAAAAGAATGGTCAGGAATTTACCCATCAGGATGTGAAAATGCTTAAAGCTGTCGCCGACCAGGCAGCAGTGGCCGTCAACAAAGCCCAACTATGGGATATGGCGGTGACGGATTCTTTAACCGGACTCTACGTGCGGCGATACTTTATGGTTAAACTCCAAGAAGAGATTCATCGGGCCGAAAGAAACAATAAAACAATATCCGTAATTATGGCGGACCTGGACAGTTTCAAAACGATAAATGACACTTACGGCCATGACGCGGGTGACCGGGCGTTGAAAACAATCAGTCATTTTCTGAAAAAAAATATTCGGGGCGTGGATGCCATTGCACGTTACGGCGGCGAAGAATTTGTCATGATGGTGCCTGACGCTGATAAGGATGCGGCCTTTGGCCTGGCCGAGCGGCTGCGCGAAGAGCTTGCCAATGTCAAATTGGACAAAATGCCGCCGATAACCGTCAGTCTTGGCATCGCAACCTTCCCAACGGATGGCAACGAAGTGGAGGCATTGATCAAAAAGGCTGATACCGCCATGTATGCCGCCAAACGGGCCGGCCGGAACAAATCCGTAAAATATGATGAACATCTTATGAGGAGCGTTTTGCTTGAGGGGAAAACACAGGCCTGAGGAATAAGTCGAAAGAACAAACAGCAGAAGACAGAGGTCAGAAAACAGAGTACAGAAGACAGAAGTCAGATGACGGATGACCCGTCTTCGCTCTTCGAGCTACGCCGCGGCGCGCAGAAGACAGAGGTCAGATGACAGAGGTCAGATTATTGAATTCGGCCTTCGACGAGCTCAGGCGAGGCAAAGTCGGAATGCGGAATTCGGAAAAAAGGAAAAGATATCTCCCAATTTCCTTTGTCCTTTAACCTTTGGCCTTTATCCTCCAAACTTTAAGCTTTTCCATCCCATCCATGCTCTCTGCGCTTTACTCCATGCCTCTCAATCCGCAATCCGCAATCTGCAATCCGCAATTGAGATGCGCCGAATGCCGTTTTGCTTTCAGTCCTGACTCCACTGCTACCAACTCGATAAAATCAATCGACCCAACCATCCCAATTGACATACATTAACCTTTTCTTTATTTTGAATATCTATTACAATTGTGCTTGTATCCGCTAATCGAAATTGGTATTGAGCATTCGATTTAACCATCATCGTTAATTGTATTTGCGGCGCTGCCGTCAAAAGGAGGTCAAATGGCTGATATCATGGATATTATAAAAGATAGAGATCCGCAGGAAAGGGAATTTCATCAGGCGGTCACTGAAGTCATTGAATCGGTCAAACCGGTATTGGACCAAAATCCAATTTATCGCCAGGCGAAAATTCCGGAAAGACTGGTAGAACCTGAGCGCGTGATCATGTTCCGGGTACCCTGGGCCGACGATCAGGGAAATGTTCAGGTCAATCGGGGATTTCGTATCGAAATGAATAGCGCATTGGGACCTTACAAGGGCGGTTTACGGTTTCACCCATCAGTAAATCTCGGAATATTGAAGTTCCTGGCATTTGAGCAGGTTTTCAAAAATGCCCTGACGACCCTGCCCATGGGTGGGGGTAAAGGCGGCTCCGATTTCGATCCCAAAGGCAAATCCGACAATGAAGTGATGCGTTTTTGTCAGAGCTTTATGGGTGAGTTGTTCCGGCATATCGGGCCGGACACGGACGTGCCGGCCGGAGATATCGGTGTCGGTGCCCGGGAAATTGGATATATGTTCGGCATGTATAAAAAACTGCGCAATGAATTTACCGGCGTTCTGACCGGCAAAGGCCTGAACTGGGGCGGCAGCCTGATTCGTCCGGAGGCTACCGGCTACGGGTCGGTGTACTTCGCCGCTGAAATGCTGTCGACCCGCAACGAAACCCTGGAAGGCAAAACCTGCCTGGTCTCGGGCTCCGGCAACGTGGCGCAATTCACCATGGAAAAACTCATTGAATTGGGCGGCAAACCAGTGACGCTGTCCGATTCGACCGGTTATATTTTTGATGAGAGCGGCATTGACGGCGAAAAGCTTGAATATATTAAGGTGCTGAAAAATGTGCGCCGGGGACGAGTTTCAGAATATGCCGATAAGTACTCCTCTTCGGTCTACACGCCGGTGGATCCGGCTTTGGATCACAATCCTCTCTGGAATCACAAGGCCGAGTGTGCCTTTCCGAGCGCGACTCAGAATGAAATCAATGCCAAAGATGCTCAGAATATGATCGATAATGGTGTGAGCCTGGTCTCCGAAGGCGCCAACATGCCGACGATGCCGGATGGCATCGATATTTTTAAGGAGCACAAAATCCTTTACGGGCCCGGCAAAGCGGCCAATGCCGGCGGAGTCTCGGTTTCCGGCCTGGAAATGACTCAAAACAGCATGCGGCTGGCCTGGACTCGGGAGGAGGTCGATGATCGCTTAAAACTGATCATGAAAACCATCCACAGCACCTGCGTCGCGGCCGCCGAACAATACGGCGTGCCGGGCAACTATGAAGCCGGCGCCAATATCGCCGGTTTTGTGAAAGTCGTGGATGCGATGCTCGATCAGGGGCTGGTATAGTACGGGCAGGGCGCATGGAGCATAGGGCCTGGGGCGGGGGGCCTGGTGCATGGGGCAGAGGGCATGGGATATGATGATGAATATATGCCAAATCTGCTTATACAAATTTATCCCGTCATTATTTCTATGGCGTCAAGAATTATAATTTGGGATTATAGATTGCGGATTTCGGATTTGTGGAATCGCTACGCTCTATCAAATTTGATAGACCGTTCGACACAGAAGCTCACGGCAGGCAGAATTCCTTTAAATTAATCCGCAATCCGCAATCCGAAATCTGCAATCACTTTCGCTCCAGTACTCCAGCACTCCAATACTCCAGTACTGAAGCTCAATTTCGACCTAGCAAACACAATATCAAACCCAGGATAGCGGGCAGACAATCCGTGCTAAATGTTCCAATTATCGTTTCAGCGCTCATCTTGTTGACTGGGCTTTTGTATTTCGAAAAGAACGTCGACCGTGCCGGTAAATTACCCACCAAGACCATCCTGTCCTGTCTCTTTATCTTTACAGCGGTTGTTCAGCCGCATTCAATACCCGGCTATTACTATCTGTTGCTGATCGGCTTGATTTTTTGCCTGGGTGGCGATGTTTTTCTGGCATTGCCTCAGGAGAGGATGTTTCTCTATGGGCTGGTGTCTTTTTTGCTGGGCCACGTGCTTTACGTGGTTTGTTTTTTTTATGTGGCCGATGTCAGCTATTGGACCGGAATCGGCTGCCTGGCGGGTCTGCTCGTCAGCGGACTGGTTTTTTGGTGGCTGCGACCGCACCTGGGGTCCATGTTGATCCCGGTCATTGCATATATTGTTGTTATTACCGCTATGGTTGTCGGCGCCTGGACCGTGCTCGGTGATGCCGACTTGAGCCGTGTCGGGCGGCTGCTGGTTTTCAGCGGAGCCGTGAGCTTTTATCTTTCCGATTTGTTTGTGGCGCGGGACCGTTTTTTGAAGTCTGAATTTGCCAACCGCCTGATTGGCCTTCCCATGTACTATTGCGGCCAGTTTCTCCTGGCGTTTTCCGTCGGTTTCCTGAAACTGCCTAACCCCTAGCCTGTTTATTTTGTCGCAAAAACTTGGTGCCTTGGGGTAAGGTTTGAGACAATCCGCAATTCCATCTGATTGAGTTCTTTATGGTTTCAGGTGTCGGGTTTCAGGTGTCAGTAAAAAACGAATACTGAGTCCTGACCCCTGATTGGGGTGAGGCTGAAGATCAAAAGCTGTGAAAGAAAATTCAATGCATGAGCGACTCCCATCCAGCGGGTCGACTTCAGTTACTGACAGCTGAAACCTGACACCCGACACCTGAACACTGCTGGTAAAAGTTGCCACCTTCATCAGTCCTTTGGGGCGAAACGAAGCCGGGTGCCTTGGGACCGTATCTTTACTATGTTACAACTCCTCGACTTTTGCAGCTAAAATAAAGTCACTCTCCGTCAGGCCGTCGATGGTGTGGGTCCACACCGTCAGTACCACTTTGCCCCAGGCCAGGTGGATATCCGGATGGTGCCCTTCGGCTTCGGCCAGCTCACCGACCTGGTTTGTAAAATCCAGGGCCTCACGAAAATTACGGAATATAAATCTTTTTTCAAGATGATGTTCATCGACAATTATCCAGTCGCCGTTTAGCTGCTCATGTATGTTTTTTAAATCGTCTCCTTTTAATGGCGCTGCACCGCCTTTGGAAGGGACGCAGTGTTTACTAGATAATTTAATTGTCATTTTGCACCTGAATACAACTGATTATTTAATGTTAAACATAGCTGTTTTTTCCTGCAATCCGATATCTTCACAATCGTCCACTGCGCCGCAATCTTCGATCAACCTGCCTGCGATAAAATTTTGAGAATATCGGACGAATCAGCGGCAGACCGATTAAATATGCCAATGGCCTCAACAGCGGCACTTTCCTCATCAGCAGGATGTAGGCATCAACCTCCGATAAAATCTTTTGATTCGCAATTTTAACATGAAGCGCCATCAACGCTTTGCGAGGATCAATGCCGATTTCACGCAGTTGTTTCTCTTGGCCGGTAATATCGAACCAATCTATATTCTTACCTGCTCGACCGGAGAGCCTTTCGTAGTGAAATCTGTCCCTGACGCATGTGGGGCAGGCACCATCATAGTAGACAGTAATTCTGTCTTTGTGCTCATTCATTTTCATGCTCTTCAGAAGCATTCGGTCGGTACTATTTTTCTGACCGCCATATCATAAGATCAATTTTAATCACGTTAAGGGCCAGTGGCAACAGGTGATCGGTTAGATGTGACCTGTTGTTATCAGCAGAACGCCCGTCACGACAACGCAGGCACCCACCAAAATAGCCGGGGTAACTTTTTCAACGTGGCCGAGGAAGAAGTAGCTGAGGGCCAGCACGAAAAGGGGATGAAGGCTTGCCAGGGGGGTGACGATAACCGCGTCCCCCATTGATAAGGCGTAAAACAGGGTCAGCCAGGCGGCGGTTAGAAAGACCCCGGCACCCAGGAAAAAAGGGAGGTCCTGTATTTTAATCGAGATCGAGGATCTCATTTTTTTTGATCCAAGGCATACAACCGCGTATACCACCATGGAAGTCACAAAGCCGACCGTCACACCGAATATAGGAGAATCAAGAATATTCAAGCCCATTTTTCTGGTGACGATCGCCAAACTGAAAAACAGGGCCGATAGCAGCGGGAATATCAGATCCTTGGTCCGGCGAACGGTTGGTCCCGTGTCACGATTCATATCCCTTTCGAAAATCACGATGCCGCCGATAATCGAAATAATGCCAAGACTGATTTGCACGGTGATGGCTTCGTTCAGCAGCACGATGGCGATTAAGGCTGTGAATGCGGGTCCGGTTGCCAGAATGGATGAGGAAACCGATGGGCCGATACGGTCCAGACTGATAAAATAAAGCCACCTGACCAGGGCCGGCGAAAACAGGCCGGCAATCACGAAATAGATCAGAGCGTCGGATTCTAAGCAGGATATGGGAAGCGTAAAAAGCGATATGAGCAAAAAAATAACCGATCCCAGAAAGGTTACCGCGATCATGGCCGATGCGGGACTGGTTCTTTCGATTGATTTCTTCATCAAGATCGTAGTTACACTAATCAGAAATGATGATAATAGCGCAAGTATCGCTGCGAGCATTATGGGTTCCGCAAGCTGATTCTGTAAAATGGTGGATGAATTGGAAGCGTTATCCAAGTCGCCAGGTGAGCGCAGAACGGCTGGAAAGCTTGGATGCCGGAATGCTTGGAAGTGAGTCCGGAAGTCACCATTGGCCTCCGGACTTTCTGGCTTTCCAGCCTTCGCGCTTTGTGGTTTTCCAGCCTTCGGGCCTTCCGGCTTTCCGGCCTCCCAGCCCTGTCGGCTAATAATATTAGCGTGGGAAAGTCTTCTTCAGGTATTTGTGAAGTTCCACGGCCGTTGGGATGTCCACTACCTTAATTTTTTTCGCAACTATATTTTTTTCGATGTCACTCAACGCTTCTTTCACAATCTGCGGCACGGCCTTGTTAATTTCCAGCAGGTATATCGCACCATTATTCATTCCGATCCAGTGTTGTTGCCCGAAGGTTTCATTCATGTAGCTTTGAATGACTTCATCATAAACCACGGACATGTCCATAATGACCGAGCTCAATAGGACATCGGCTTTATCGATGGATCGTTTATCGCCGATTACATCGATAAACCATACTTTGCCGCCGTCTCTGGCCTTTTTCGTGGCACAGGCCTGGAGCATGCCAAAGGAAGCGCCGTCGCCCATGCCGAAAATTACATCGGCACCCACCGCGATTTGATCCTGGGTATTCCTTTTGCCTCCGGCAGCGTCGGCATAGGCGGCCTCCCCGATGACACTGTAGAGCAGTTTGCTTTGCGGATTCGATGACTTGAGGCCCTGGGCGAATCCGGCCGACATTCGATTCCATGTGGGAGGCTCGCCTGAAGCGACGATTCCGACGATATTCGAGCGGGTCATTTTGCCGGCCAGCCAGCCTGCCAGGTAGCATCCCCCCTGGGGTTGCGTATCGATATCGCTGATAAGCCCCGCGGTAACATCGCGATGGTTTTCAACGGTGACCACTTTAACGCCGGTTTCCCTGGCGATTTCGGGTGCCACCGTTTGATAGCCCGACGCGTGGCTGATGATCAATTCACAGCCCTTGTTTACCATATCTCTTAGCGTGGGTTTGATATCGCCATAACCCAGGGCCTCGGCCAGCTCGATTTTAAAACCGTATTTTTTCGCAACAGCCTCGAGTCCCACCTTGCCTTGCTCGTTCCAGCCTTTGTCGGTTCCCGCCTCGGGCAAGGCCAATCCCACCAGTTTTGGCGGATCAACGGCATTGGCCGGTTTCATAGCCAGACCAAGAACCAAAATCAGGACTGCAAGTGCGCTAACTGTTTGTCTCATCTCATACCTCCCGATCCGGTTATACCGGAACCCAAAAAATGACGAATGACGAATGACTATTGACAAAAGGTTTCAGGTGTCAGGTTTCGGGTGTCAGGAAACCTGCACGCTAAATCCTCTTGTGAATCTACCTGGAATGACGAATGTCGGAATCGCTTCGCTCAGTCGCTTTAAAATAGGCAGAATTCATTATTCGATGTTCGATGTTGGACGTTGGATGTTCGACGTTCATTATTCTATATTCGATACTCGCTTTTTCACAGTTTATACTTCGATCAAACTGGTCGCTCCGTGACCCACGGCTGGGCTGACACCTGACACCTGACACCTGACACCTGAAACCTATGATATATGAAGCACGCAGTGACACCGACAACAAATGCTCGATATGACTACACAAAGCGCTTGATTTCAATCACCCCCGCGTCTATAGGGGCGGCCTAGTGCTGCCGGCAAGTCCGTTGACCTGGTAAATACCAGCAACGCAGCAATCACGACCAGGTACGGTATCATTAAGATAAAATCCGGGCTGACGTTGATTCCCGCCACTTGCAGGGCGCTGGTTAACGCCAGTGCAAACCCGAACAACAATCCCCCCCAGCACACCTTGGCCGGATTCCACTTACCCAGCATGACAACAACTATCGCAATATATCCGCGGCCCATGATCATGTCAGGGACGAAAAACGCCAGGTCGCCTAACGCCATGTATGCCCCGCCGAGACTCGCCATGAGTCCGCCCAGCAAAATGGCACCGTAGCGGATGCGGTGTACGCTGACGCCGGCGGCATCGGCTGCCCACGGGGTTTCGCCGATGGCCCTGACGCGCAGCCCGAATCGGGTTCGATACATCAGCACATACAGGGCCGGGACCAGCGCGAAGGCCAGGTATACCAGCCAGTGCTGATTAAAAACGGCCTGCCCTACAATTGGGATCCGTGACAGATAGTCAATCTCATAGGTCTCCCCGGCACCGAATAAAATTGGAAACTGGTTGCCGAAGATTACCCGATGGAGGAAACTGCTCATGCTGTGCGCAAATATGGTCAGCCCGAGGCCCACCACGATCTGGTTCACGCCAAGGGTGATGGTCAAAATACCAAATACCAGACCTAAGGTCAACCCGACCGCCACGGCTGCCACATAGCCGTAAACGAGGCTGTTCAGCTCCAGACCGGCGGCAAAAGAGGAAAACGCCCCGGCGACCATCATCCCTTCAATCCCCAAGTTCAATTGTCCCGAACGCTCGACATAGGCATCCCCCAGGGCCGCCAGCAGGATTGGGGTTGTGCCCCTGACGGTCGATGCGATGATCGTGGTGACCAGCGCTAGCTCGAATATTTCATTCAATTAATCAACTCCTCGCTCTGTGCTCTTATGAAAGAAATGACGAATGTCGAATGTCGAATGACGAATGTCGGCATCGTTTCGCTTAGTCGATTTAAAATGGACAGAATACATTATTCGATGTTCGATGTTGAACGTTCGATGTTCGGCGTTCATTAGTTTCTTTTCTTTGATCAGACCGGCTGTCCTTTAGCCGGCCTGCGACGAACTCAGCCGAATCGAGGCCGTTCGCTTTTGAAACTACATCTGTATTAACCCCATAACAGTGTATTTTAATCGTGCTCGTCCTCGTCCTCGTCCTCGTCCTCGGGTTTTAAAGCGGCTCAAAAGCTTCGAGGACGAGCACGAGCACGAGCACGAGGACGAGGACGAAACGGCAAATGAGTTAATCGGAAATTGATATTGCATTGGTTCATTCTTCGTGACGTCGACTTTGCCTTGGTTTATGATTTCCTTCGATCAAAGTATTCCCCGGCTGCGAAGAACAGCAGGGTCAACCCTTCCAACACGCGGACGAAAAATGCCGGTACTTCCTGATCACGAGCCACAAACTCCCCGCCGACGGCTAAAAACGAAAAGAAAAAAGCCAGTGGTATGACTGCCCAGCCGTTCAGCCGGGCCAGAAATACCAGCGGGATGGCGGTCATGCCGTATTGAGGATTCCAACTGCCCTGGAAGAGCCCCTTGATCGCCAGCACATCACAGGCCCCAGCCATGCCGGCGAAGCCGCCGCTGATCAGAAGGCCGTACACGGTTAGCCGTGGGACCTGCATTCCGGCGTGGCGGGCGGCTTTTTTATTGGCCGACATGACACGAAACTGGTATCCCAACGTCGTCCGTCTGATCATCCAGTGCATTGCAGAAAGGCTGACCAGGCCGAGGATCAAACCGAGGTGAATTCGGGTTAAGGGGATCAGCGGCATGCGGTAGGCAATCGGAATCAGGGTCGTCTGGGCCGGGACGGTGGACAGATCGTTAATTGGTCCTTTGACCAGCCAGGTGACCAGATTGATTGCGACCCAACTCATCATCAAGGTGGTGATAATTTCGTTTATATCGGATCGGGCTTTTACAACTGCCGGTATCAGGATCCAGGACATCCCGCCGATTGTCCCCAGCAAAAGGACCGCTGCGAGGTAAATCGGCAACGGCAAGCTCAGCCAGAGCATTGGTGCTGCCCAGCCGGCCAGCATTGCGCCTATGAGAAATTGACCTTCCACGCCGATGTTCCATAGACCGGCTGAAAAACAGGGCAGCAGACCCGCTGAGATAATCAGCAAGGGAGCCATTTTGATGGTTGCTTCAATAAATCCCAGAGAAGTCCCCATTCCGCGGGCAAAGAGAAGGCTGAAGTAAAGCAGGGGATCCTTGCCGATCATGAGCAAAATGATCCCGCCGCTGATCAGGGAGAAAAAAATAGATGCAATCGATATGGCGGCCGGTTTCAGCGCGGCGAGATTGATATGTTTCAATTTGTCCTCAATCGCCCCAGTTGGGGTGAACCCAGTTGGGAGTTATCTGTTATTTGTTATTGGTTTAAAAGGAATGCGATCTATTTGTATATGTCATCGAAGATAGAAATATGAAATTAGCTTTTCAGCCAATTCTAATAACGATTAACTAATAACAAATAACCCCTGATTGAGCGCTTTTCGCTCAATCAGGAGTCACAGCTTACGCCGAGCATGAGCTTTCCGACGTTTTCGGTGGTGGCTTCACTCCGTTGCATGAGACCGGCTATCTCGCCTTTGAACAAGACGCCGATACGGTCGCTGCAGCGGAACAGCTCTTCCATGTCCGCGGTGATCAGCAAGACAGCGGTTCCCCGGCGGCTTTCCGCCTTCAGCATATCCTGAACATAATACATGGTTCTGGCATCCAGGCCATAGGTTGGATTGTCGCAGATTATCAGGTCCGGCTTGGCTGAAAGGCCGCGGGCCAGCAATAATTTTTGAATATTGCCTCCGCTGAGGGCCTTGACGGGTGCTTCGGGTCCGGTGGTCTGGATTCCGAAGCGGCTGATCAGATCAGCGGCAAACGCTTTGATTTGTGCTTGATTTAAAATACCGAATTTTGAAAGGGGCGGATTTTTGAAGCTTCGCAGGATCGAGTTTTCCGAGAGCGTCATTTCAGGTACGCATCCTTCATTGATGCGGTCGGCTGTGATATAGCTGATTCCCAGCGCATATCTTCGGGCGGCATCCAGCCGGGTGATATCGCGGCTGCGGTATATCAACCTGCCCGCGCTTGCGCGCCTCTGACCGCTGATCACTTCTGCCAGCAATTGCTGCCCCTCACCGGCCACGCCCGTAATGCCGATGATCTCACCCCGGCGGATTTCCAAAGAAATACGCTTCAGGCCTTCTTGGCCTTTGCTGTTTAAGGCTGCGACATTTTCGAGCGCCAAAAGCGGTTCCGCTTGCCGTACCGCAGCAGCATCGGTTGACGCAGTGCGGGGGGCCGTCCCGAACATTAACTTAAAAATTTTATCCGAAGCCGTTTTTGCATCCATGGCTTTGAGGTCGTCCCTTGACAGGTCGGCGGCTTTGCGCCCGCCCCGCATGACCATAATACGGTTAGATACTGACAGGGCTTCGGTTAAATTATGGGTAATCAGGATTATCGATTTTCCGCTATCCCGCAGCAATTCCAAGGTTTGATAGAGTCTCTCGGCCTCCGCCGGCGAGAGCACCGATGCCGGTTCATCCAGGATCAGCACGTCGGAGTCATGATATAGTATCTTCAGGATTTCAGTCTGCTGACGTTCGCCGATAGACAGCTCCCGGACTTCACGGTGAGGGGCGATCATTAATCCACAGGATTCACAAATCTGTTGAAATTTCGCTCCGGCCTTTTTCCGGTTTAAAAAAATGCCGTCTTCGAACCCCAACATGAGGTTTTCAAGGACCGATAGATTGGGAATCAAAGTGAAGTGCTGATAAACCATGCCGATTCCCAGTTTCAAGGAATCCTGCGGCGACCGGATTTGAGCGGTGCGGCCCCGTACCTTGATTGTGCCCTTATCCGGTTGAATCATGCCCGCGAGAATATTCATCAGGGTCGTCTTGCCGGCGCCGTTTTCTCCCAGAATGCTGTGAATTTCTCCGGCGTTCAGGTCGAAGTCGACATCTTTATTGGCGACCACTCCCGGGAAGCTTTTGGTAATGCCGATCATCTTTATGAGCGATTGGTTTTGCATGTTACCGAATTTTAACGGGCAACCGTTCCGGATACGGCCGGATCTTGCCTGGTAGTATTTCACCTGATTGAAGACAGGACGGAGTCCTGCCTAGAAACTTATATTGCTACTCCGAAATTAATGAATTAACAATACTTTTTCAAGTGATGGTGGAAGATAGCGGAAGCTGGGGCCTTTTTCTAACGTTGAAAGCCTGATGCTCCGGGTCATATCAGAGATAATTGGCGGTGCAGCAATCTCGCCAAACGGAATGATGGAATAATGGAGTGGACCCTAAGTTAAAAGCCACCTCCCGGGGGTGAATTCCAAACCGGACCTCGGGCTCGGATCTAAAAGCAGCATTCGGCTGCTCATACTTGACTTGTTGGGATGCAATTCTTAGTCTGCTAATACACAATCTTTTTCATAACCGGAAAGGAAATCGCCATGCAAGCATACCTCAGTTTGTATAAGTACAAAGGGCCCGTCAAGGGCGGTGGAACGGAGCGATTCGAAAAGGTCAAAGCAATCGTGGCCGACGAGAAAGGCCGAATTCTGCATATGTACGGTCTTCTCGGTGAATATGATGCGATGTCGGTGGCTGAATTTCCAGACAATCGCGCCGCCATGCGGGCTGCACTCAGGATCGGAAACCTGATCAATGCTCGAACAAATACTCTGGCGGCCGTCGAGGGCGAAGACTTCCTTCAAATACTGGGCGAGCTGTGAATTGGGTATTGGGTATTGGGTATTAGGTATTGGGCATTGGGTATTGGGTATTGGGTATTAGGTATTGGTTATTAGGTATTGGGTATTAGGTATTGGGTATTGGGTATTGGGTATTAGGTAGCTGGTATTAGGATTTGGGTAGCGGGTATTGAGGACTTTATGCTGGGTGCTGGATATTGGATGCTGGAAACTGGAAACTGGATACTGGATACTGGATGCTTGATGCTGGCTGCTGGATACCGGACCATGGCAGGTATAAGCTTTAGGCTGTAAGGTGTAGGGTCTATGGTGGAGGGCAGAAGGCGGAAGGTGGAAGGTTAAAGGCTCATGAGACACGGCGTGCGGCTTTCGGCCTTCGGCATTCGGCTCAAGTGACATGGTCGCTACGAAACATATCCGCAATCCGTGATCCGCAATCGAAAATCTCCCTCTTCCGCATTCCGACTTCCGACTTTAAAAATCTGTTCTCTGCCCTCCGTCATCTGTATTTGCCTTCGGTACTCTGTCCTCTGTCGTCTGACCTCTGACCTCTGTCATCTGATCTCTGACCTCCGACCTCTGTCATCTGACCTCTGACCTCCGACCTCTGTCCTCTGACCTCCGACCTCTGTCCTCTGTCGTCTGACCTCTGACCTCCGACCTCTGTCATCTGTCCTCTGTCATCTGTCCTCTGTCTTCTGTCCTCTGACCTCTGTCTTCTGTCCTCTGTCCTCTGTTCGCCCCAGGGCGGCGGTCAGGGCTTTCTGGTGAATTTTACCGGCCACGTGCACCGGGCTTTTGCCGTGTATCGGGTCCCAGCCGGCGGGGTTTGCAGTGCAGAAATACTGGACATCCAGACCGATCCGCACCAGAGCTTCTGCGACCGGCAAATTTAAAATACGCGCAGCGGCTTCCCAAGTTGCCCCGCAGGGCGCCCCCTTTAGAACGCTTATCCGGGCGATGCGGCCGCCGGCCACTGCAACACGAAAAGACGGCTTACCAAATTTTTCACCATATTGTCCCAGGCTGACCTGCCCGGCAAGGGTGCATCAGGTGGGCGGCGTATGGATTCCCTCGATGTCGAGTTTTTTGCCGGATGCAATCAGCGGTATGGCAAGATCGCGGCACATTGCTGCCAGGTCGTGGCTCAAATCCGGGTGCTTCAAAAAATCGAGCACCAAATCTGCTTCGAAATCGGATGGCAAATAATCCGAGGAGTCCTCAACCAGGGCCGGCAGCGGATCATCGATGGAGATAACTTCGAGCACGATACGATCCCCGCCATATTCTCGCACACCGGCAATTTTGCTCTCGCCACTGCCGTTTTGTTGGAAGACCATTATTTTTTGGGATGGCAACGTTTGGTTTGTTGGTTTTTTTGAGTCCATAGATTATATTCAGTTGATTGGTTTATTCGTTAATTGTTTAATTGGTTGATTCGCTGATTTGTTAATTGGTTGATTGGTCGAAAACGAGATCGTCCGTTTGTATGTTGATAGGCTCATAAGGTAAGAAGAAATCAGATCATTTTATTTCCGCTTTCCATCATACTCGGTCCCTAGTCCTCATCGCTCAGTCCTTTCTTTTCCCACTTCCGCGTTCCGACTTCCCACTTCTTTTTTCTCACCTTCTCACCTTCCCACCGTCTGCCCTTTTTCCGACTTCCGCATTCCGAATTCCGAATTCATCTCACCTTCTCACCTTCTCATCTTCTCACCTTCTGCCCCTTTCCGCCTTCCGCCTTCCGAATTCGCTTCGCCTCACCCTTGCTCCAACAGCTTCAGCTCTCGCGCAAATACCGCATTCTGACCATCCAATTCATCGGTGGCGGCTTCGAGTTCATCAAATAGTTTATCGATTTTCGATTGGCAGGCATGAATGGATTGGGAAAGTTCACTGATTCGGGCGCCGTCCTGCTCCAGGGAGGCCTTTTGCATGAAATTATTGAGACTTTCCAGTTCGTTTTCATTGGATTCGATATCATTTTCCAGGCGAGTAATACGCCTTTCAAGTGGCCTGACGGATTTTGAACGGCGGGTGATTATTGCCGATCTTTTGCGCCGCATTTCTTTTTTGGCGGTTTTGGCATTGGCGCCCCCTGAAACCGCCTGTGAGCTTTCCTTTGAATCAGAAGATTTTTCATCGTGCCATCCGCCTTTGTCGAGAAACTCCTGATAGCGGCCTTCAAAAACATCGATTTCATCATTTTGAAACACAATGAGTTTGTCGGCCAGCGTGTGCAAAAACATCTCATTGTGGGTCACCATGATGACGGTGCCATTGAAATAATCGATGGCAGCCAGCAGGGCGTCGCAGGATTCCATATCCAGGTGATTGGTCGGTTCATCGAGCAACAGCAGGTTGACCGGCGTTGCCAACAATTTTCCCAGCATCACGCGGCTTTTCTCCCCCCCGGACAGGACGCTTATTTTCTTGAGTGCATCATCGCCCGAAAACATCATGGCGCCGCAAATATTCCGTGCTCGCTGTCGATCTATATCCGAGTGTGAATAGAGAATTTCTTCTTCAACCGTACGGGTGTCCACCAGCGTGTTGACATTGGTCTGCTCAAAAAAACCCGTGATGGTGGACGGGTGAAAAACGGTTCGGCCGGACCCGGGGGGCAGTTTGCCGGCCAACAGCTTCAGCAGGGTGGTTTTGCCCTGGCCGTTTTTGCCGACGACGCATACCCGCTCACCAGCTCCGATCGTAACGTTGAAATCCTTGATCAACGGCTTTTGCCCGTTGTAGGCAAAGGCCAGGTGGCTGCAGGTTAAAATGGTTTTGCCGGGAAAGGGCCGGCTTCGAAAGGAAAAGTCAAGTAACTTCAGCTCTTCGAGTTTATCCTTCTTTTCCATTTTTTTGAGGGTCTTGACGCGGGACTGCACCAGGTTAGCCAAGCGCGCCTTGGCCCGAAAACGGGTGATAAACTGCTCGATTTCCTTACGGCGGCGCTCGTCGTTGATTCTGGTTTTTTCGTAGACTTCCTCGTCCTGGGCAATTTGGTTGTAGTACTTGGTGGTGTTTCCGGCGATTTTCCGCAGATTGCGACGGTGAATCCCCATGGTGTGCGTTACGACTTTATCCATAAAACTGCGGTCGTGGGTGATCAACATCAACTCATGGGGCCAACTGTTCAAAAATTGTTCAATCCAGCGAATAGAGGTAATATCCAAAAAGTTGGTCGGCTCGTCCAACAGCAGCAGGTCCGGTTCCGCGACCAGGGCTTTGACCAGATTCAGGCGAACCTGCAGCCCGCCCGAGAACTCAGACGGGTGGCGATCAAAGTCCCACCGGCTGAAGCCCAGGCCGGCCAGGATTTTTTCAACCTTCCAGTAGTGATCTTTTTCCTGCTCGGGGAGGGCGCGCATGCCCTCTGCCAAAGCTGTGTCGGCTTTAAACTCCAGATGCTGCCGCACATAATCGATACGATAATTTTTGGGGACAATGATCGAGCCGGAGTCCGGAAGCTCTTCGCCGGCAATCATCCGGAACAGCGTTGTTTTGCCGTGGCCGTTTTGGCCGACCAACCCGATCCGCTGCTTTTGGTTGACGGAAAAATCCAATCCGTCAAAGAGGATTTGATCACCAAAACTTTTTGATAAATTTTCAACCCGTATCATAGATAAAACGCATGAATTGCCTTTTATGTTTTTTAGAAAAATAAAATCAGAAGAATAATCTATTTCAACGAATTATGCAATCATCTCTTAATCCGAATCCCCAATTCGGCAAAATCCCGGTGGAATCCTTAAGGCCATAACTCCTTTAGGCGGTCGATCAGCAATTGCGAGCTCTGCTCGACCAGTGTTGAATATGCTGTCTGATCTCTTTCCGGCTGATAACCATCTTCTATCATCGATCGATACAAATATTTGCCGTCGCCGACGACTCCCGATAGTTGCCCGGTAAGTGGTTTTATTTGGTCTTCATCCGGCAGGACAAATTGGTGAACGATCATGGCCGATTTGCGGGCTATGATTTCCAGCTGATAGTTGCAGCCCGGCGGGACCTGGCGCTCAACCATACTATGATATCGGACCGCGTCGCAGATGTCTTCGGGTAGATTAAATCGCTTCAGGGCCAACGCACTGACCTCAGCGTGGCTGACGCCTAAAACCAATCTTTCGGCTGCAGAAGCCGCTATGCCCTGATCGATTTGCAAAGCGGCTATTTCCCGCTGGTCTTCCGAAAAATAGACGGCGATGATCAGCTTGCCGATGTTGGACAAAATCGACACCGTATAAAGATCTTCCGGATATTTATGGTTGAGCATCTCCGCCAGAATTCGAGACATGGTACCACAGAAGCGGGCCTGCTTTTTGAAGATATCGAAACTAAAATTCATTGTGCCCAGGCGTTTGGCGAAATGTTCGAGCAGCAGAGATGTGACCAGAATCTGCCTCATATTCTGATATCCAAGCAGGACCACGGCCGCTTCGATTGATCTGACGACTCGTCCATTGTGCGCCCTATTGGCCATTTTGAGAAAACGGGCTGCGATGTCAGGTGACAGTTTCTCGACGATCCGGGCATAGTTGCTGTGCGGACTATTGAGCAGCGCCAGAACATCGATTGCTCCGGCATCGACAAGGGGAATTTCCTGGACCCTGTCTTCGACCATTTCAAGCGTGTATTTTCCTGCCATTCACCTGCCCCTCGTCAATTTATATATCCTGAATCCAATAGGATATCACCCTCGACGAATCTTGTCAGTTTTATAATGGTTTTTGAGCCCAATTTTGTCCATAACAAGTTGTGCAACTATAGATTTTTTAATTTGGATTTTAGATTAAAGGAATTCTGCTTGTCGTGAGCTTCTGTGTTGAACGGTTCGTATTATAATTGATAGAGTGCAGCGATTCCATCAATCCATCAATCCGCAATCCGCAATCCGCAATCCCAAATCACAACACCTTCCGTCATAGGAAAGAAAAAGGGATGTATTTGTAAATGCAGGCTTTCAAATATTCACCATCGCAGGCTGGAGTCAGATGTGATCGATGCTTGACAAATGACGGTGAATTGGTATTTTATGGGCGCAAATTTTGGACTGTCGAACTACAGGAATGTCGAATCGTTCGTCATTCCCAAAACGGGAGGTCACCCATGTCGGAAGAAAAGAAGGATTTCGTGGTAAAAGATCGGCGAGTGTTTTCAGAAGAGGGTCCGGAGGATGAAACCCAAGACACGGAAGCAGCGGCTGACCCTGCGGCGGAAGCTGAAGACCAAGCGTCCGCTTCGGCTGAAGACAACCAGACTGAAAAAGCCCACCAGGAGCCCCCGCTGCCGGCCATCAATTTTTCGACTTTCGTTGTATCTCTGAACGCCTCGGCCTTGATGAATCTGGGCGCCATCGAGGATCCTGCCACCGGTCAAACCAATAAGGATCTGGCAATGGCGAAGCAAACCATCGATATCTTGAGTATGCTCGAAGAAAAGACTGCCGGCAATTTAAGTACGGAAGAATCGAAGCTTTTAAAAAGTATTCTTTACGATCTGAGAATTATCTATGTGAAAGAGTCGGGATGATTGCCGATCCGAGGATCGATCTGAAAACAGTTTGCCTACCCAATATCAAATCAGGCCCTAATGAAGATCTTGTCTCCCGCAAAAATAAACTTGTTTTTGCAGGTTACCGGAAAGCGACCGGACGGCTATCACGATTTGTTTTCACTTATGTGCTGCGTTTCTCTTTATGATGTCATTACTTTGAATTTCGGCACAGAGCAGATCGAAATCGAATCAACACATCCTTTACTTCCTATAGATGAAACCAATCTGGCCTACCAAGCTGCGGCCTTGTTTCTAAAAGCCCTGAATATCAAAGACGGGGTTAAAATCGGCATCGAAAAAAATATTCCGATAGCAGCCGGTCTGGGCGGCGGCAGCAGCAACGCCGCTGCGGTTTTAAGCGGGCTTAACCAACATTACGGTTATCCTTTCTCACGGGACCGGCTAATGGCTTTCGGCCTTAAGCTGGGGGCCGATGTGCCCTTCCTGCTATTCCGGAGACCGGCTCTGGCTTCCGGAATCGGCGACATACTGGAGGCCTACCAACTGCCTTTACCCTATTGGGTCCTCATTATTAATCCTGGATTCAGGGTGTCGACGGCAGAAGTTTTCCAAAACCTCAATTTAACATTGACAAACTGTAAAAAAAAAAATACAAAACCCTTTTTAAAGAAAACCGTTTACAATGAATCACGGCATTTATGCAATGACCTTGAAGCCGTAACGGCTTCAAAGTTTCCGGTGATAAATTCGGTTAAAGAGCAGTTAATGCAGCAAGGGTCCATGGGGGCATTGATGTCGGGAAGCGGGCCAACCGTTTTTGGCCTATTCTCCGATCAGGCGTCAGCCGGTAGAGCAATGCAGGCTATCGGCCGCAATCCCCGCTGGAAAACATACCTTGCCGACATCATTTATAAAAATAATTAGGGATGTAGCATCCAACCTTGCTGGGGCGTCGTCAAGTGGTAAGACACAGGATTTTGGTTCCTGCATTCGGAGGTTCGAATCCTCCCGCCCCAGCCAATACTAGATTCAGAATGAATATTGAAGCATGAATATTTTAGGTTCGCCTGGGGCGGATCCGAAATAACAACTCGGAGCGAAGCAACATAATTAAGTATTCAATTGGCAATCTTCAATATTCAATGTACCGCCGGCGGACCAGGAGAATAACCTTAAAATCCTAAATAGAGAAACGGTAAAATAAATGGAAGGCATGGCCATTTTCGCGGGCAACTCCAACCCCGCACTGGCACGAAAAATTTGTGAGTATCTCAGCCTGCCCCTTGGTGGTGCCCAGGTTAAAACATTCAGTGATGGAGAGATCCAGATCGAGATCAATGAAAACGTGCGCCTGAAAGATGTTTTTGTGGTGCAATCGACCTGTTCGCCGGTCAATGACAACCTGGTGGAACTCTTATTGATGATTGATGCTTTTAACCGTTCCTCCGCCAAGAAGATTACGGCCGTTATTCCGTATTTCGGATATTCCCGGCAGGATAAAAAAGTCGCACCCCGGGTGCCGATCAGCGCCAAACTGGTAGCGGATATGATCACCGTGGCCGGCGCCGATCGTATTATCACCATGGATCTGCACGCCGGTCAGATACAGGGATTTTTTAACATTCCGGTGGACAACCTTTTTGCAGCGCCGGTATTGATCGAGTATATTCGCAACAACATTAGAGATGAAATGGTTATCGTATCACCTGATGCCGGCGGGGTTGAGAGAGCCCGGGCATTCGCCAAGCGGCTGAATGCAGATCTGGCCATCATCGACAAGCGCCGGGATGCACCCAATCAGGCGAAAGCCATGGCTGTCATCGGCGATGTCACCGGTAAGGTGGCGGTCATTCTAGATGATATGGCCGATACGGCCGGTACTTTGGCCGAAGCCGCCGAAGCTATTAGAAAGGCCGGTGCCCGTGAAATCCATGCCTGTTGTGCGCACCCGGTCCTTTCAGGCCCGGCCATCGAGCGGATCAACGATTCGGTTCTCAAAAGCATGGTGGTTACCGACACAATTCCATTAACGGAAAAGGCCGCTGCCTGCGAAAAAATCAAGGTCCTGACGATTTCGCAACTGGTCGGTGAAGCGATCATTCGCAGCTATCGAGGAGATTCGGTTACTTCTCTGTTCGTATAAATTTTAGGGTTCAGCGTTTAGATAGAGTATCGATAATTTTATAAATAACTAAATAGAAATTGAGGGATTCAGGAATTCAGGTATTCAGGAATTGATTGGAGGTTGAGGCAAACATAAATTCCTCAATTCCTCAATTCCTCAATCCCCCAATTCCTCAATTCGTATTAATTTAGGAGGTCATATCTTTGGAACAACTTGAACTTAAGGCAACTGTAAGAAAAACGACAGGCAACAGCCCGGCACGGCAGTTAAGAAGGACCGGCCAGGTACCTGCTGTATTGTACGGGCCTCAAACTGAATCCGTGCTATTGTCAGTCGATATTAAAGAATTTGAGCAGATCCTCAAAAAGGGCAATATCGGCTCGCTCATTTTAAATCTCGTCATTCAAAACGGCGAGAAGATCACCAAACCGGCCATGATCAAAGAACTTCAGAGCCATCCGGTTTCCGGAAATTTTTTACATATCGATTTCTATGAAATCGACATGCAGCGTAAAATCAACGTGATGATTCCGGTCGTAACCAAGGGCGTCTCCAAAGGGGTTGAACTTGGCGGGTTGCTTCAGATTATCCGGCGCGAAGTTGAGGTCCTTTGTATGCCGGGCGACATTCCCGAATCCATTGAGATCGACATTACCGATCTGGATGTCGGTGATTCCGTTCATGTGGAAGAGATTCCACTGGGTGACAATGTTGAAATGCCGAGCGACGTTAATTTTACGGTTCTGACCATCGTCAGCCCCAAGGTTGAAGCGGTGGAAGAAGAAGAGGAAGAGGCCCTGGAAGGCGAAGAAGAAGCTGCCGAAGGCGAAGCTGCCGAAGGCGCCCCGACCGAAGAAGAAAGTTGATATCCCGGCAGGCTGGAGAGCCGGCCCCACATCCGGCAATATTCGCGGATGTAGGGCGGACTTTTCAGCCTGCTGCTATGATAGGGCTAAGCTAGACAAAGTGCCCAAAAACAGCTTAAAATTGGTGGTAGGACTCGGCAACCCGGGGAAAGACTACCGGAACACCCGGCACAATGCCGGTTTCATGGTCGCCGACGAAATTGCGCAGGAGTTCAACATCGAGCTCAAAAACAAGAAATTCAATCTTGTTTTCGGACGCGGATTCGTCGATGCTGTCGAGATTTTGCTGGCCAAACCACTGGCATTCATGAATCGCAGCGGACCGCCGGTGCAACAGCTGGCCCACTATTTTCGTATACAATGCAGGGATATGCTGGTCATTCACGACGACATTGACCTTGCTTTTGGAAGATTAAAAATAAAAGAGAAAGGAGGGCATGGCGGACACAACGGTATAAGATCGTTAATGGATGCCTTAGGGGGAGACAATTTCGTGCGTCTTCGCATCGGTGTCGGGCGTTCCGAGCTCGGGGAGGGTGTGACAGGCCATGTGCTGGGAAAGTTTACGAACCAACAGTCACAGCATTTGACCCGGATCATCGCAAGGGCTGGAGACGCGGTTGTTACGGTTCTTAACCAGGGTACCAAGGTTGGTATGAATTTATTTAACGTTAGGGAATTAAAAATTTCAGATTAAACCAAAATTTATTATTTGGAGGAAAGGATGAACTATTTATTACCGCTGATTTGCACGCTGGTCGGTATCGCCGGTGTGGTTTTTTCGCTTATTCTTGCGAGCATGGTTAGAAGTGCTCCGTCAGGCAACGAAAAAATGCGTGAAATTGCCAACGCGATTAAAACGGGTGCCATTGCCTACCTGAATCGCCAGCTCAAAAGCATGGGCCTGGCCGGGATTATTCTTTTTGTCATCATCGGCGCCGCGTTGAACTGGACCACGGCCTTTGGGTTTTTAATCGGCGCCGTGGCATCGTTTGCGGCCGGCTATATCGGAATGCGCGTATCCGTGCTGGCCAATGTGCGCACTGCTGAAGCTGCCAAGGGCGGACTGGCCAAAGGGCTGTCCCTGGCCTTCAAAGGCGGCTCCGTGACGGGTATGATCGTGGCCGGTTTGGCCTTGACGGCTGTCGCCGGTTGTTACACGGTGATGATCGCCAGCGGCACCGGCGCCAGAGATGCCGTCGTGGCGCTGGTGGCACTGGGTTTTGGCGGCAGTCTGATTTCGATTTTCGCCCGGCTGGGCGGTGGAATTTTCACCAAGGGCGCGGATGTCGGCGCCGACCTGGTGGGCAAGGTTGAAGCCGGTATTCCGGAAGACGATCCCCGCAACCCGGCCGTCATCGCTGACAACGTCGGCGACAATGTCGGAGACTGCGCCGGAATGGCAGCCGACCTGTTTGAAACCTATGCCGTAACGGCCGTTGCCGCCATGCTGTTGGGCAACCTGCTCTACCCTGCAATTTCCATTGCAACTGAATTTCCGCTGGTCTTGGGCGCCATCTCAATCGTTGCGTCCATGATTGCTGTCTTTTTTGTCAAGCTGGGCCGGAATGAGTACATTATGGGCGCCCTGTACAAAGGCATGTTCGGGTCGGCTGCATTGGCAGCCGTCGCATTTTTGGTGGCCTGCGTCACCATGTTCAGCTCCGTGCCGGAATTGGGTGGGATGCGAATATTCCTGGCCTCTTTAGTGGGTCTGGTTCTGACCGTCGTGATCGTCGTCATCACCGAATACTATACCGGCATTCGCAAACCGGTTAAATTCGTGGCCGAAGCCTCCAGCACCGGTCACGGCACCAACATCATCGCCGGGTTGGCCGTCAGTATGGAAGCTACGGCGCTGCCGGTGCTGTCCATATGTCTTGCCATCGGTGTGGCTTACTGGGCGGCCGACCTCTATGGGATTGCCATGGCGGCCATGTCCATGCTGTCCATGACCGGTATGGTCATTGCCATCGATGCCTACGGTCCGATCACCGATAATGCCGGCGGTATTGCCGAAATGGCTGAAATGGACGAGAGCGTGCGGGCGGTCACCGATCCTCTGGATGCCGTCGGCAACACCACCAAGGCCGTTACCAAAGGGTACGCCATCGGTTCGGCCGGTTTGGCGGCCCTGGTGCTGTTTGCCGCCTACACCCAGGAGTTCGCTCTGCACGGCGGTGGCGCGGAATTAAGATTCGAATTAAGCGATGTCAGTGTCATCATCGGCCTTTTCATCGGCGGGCTGCTGCCGTTCCTGTTCGGTTCGATTGCCATGAAGGCGGTCGGCAAGGCCGGCGGCGCCGTGGTGGAAGAGGTTAGACGCCAGTTCCGTGAAATTCCGGGCATCATGGAAGGTACCGGGAAGCCGGATTACGCAGCCTGTGTGGATATCGTCACCCGGTTCGCCTTGAAGGAAATGATCGTACCGGCCCTGCTGCCGGTTGTCACACCGGTCCTGGTTGGCCTTATTTTAGGCAAAGTTGCCCTGGGCGGGCTGCTGATCGGCAGCATCGTTACCGGGCTGTTTGTGGCCATATCCATGACCACCGGCGGCGCGGCCTGGGATAATGCCAAAAAATACATCGAAGACGGCCACCTGGGCGGCAAGGGCAGCGATGCCCACAAAGCAGCCGTAACCGGCGACACCGTCGGCGATCCTTACAAGGATACCGCCGGACCTGCCATCAACCCGATGATTAAGATTCTGAATGTCGTTGCGCTGCTGCTGGTGCCGTTCATGCTGTAAGCGCTAAACGATCATCTTGATCCTGAATCTAAAGTTAAGGATTGGCGTAGCAATACGCCAATCCTTTTTTATTGATTGTTCATCAAAGGTGTGTTATGAACAGGCTTACCCTGAGGATCACCCTTTAATGAAGCAAAAAATACGATGATCGGTGGGAAAATGACTGAAAAAAAAGCGAAGGCAAGTGCACAGAGCTCAAAACCGAAAACGCGGGAATTCCAGGTAGGTGACCTTGCGGTCTATCCTGCCCACGGCGTTGGGGAGATCCAGGCTATCGAAAGCCGCGTTGTCAACGGCGAGAAACACGATTTTTATATCATGAAGGTCCTCGAAAACGGCATGGTAATCATGATACCCGTGCGCAACGTTGAATCCGTCGGCTTGAGAGACATTATCAGCAAAAAAGATGTCGACAGGGTATACGATGTGATGAAGTCCCGCAAGGACGGGTTGCCCGACAACCAGACCTGGAACCGGCGCTACCGCGAGTATATGGACAAAATAAAGACCGGCTCACTTTATGATGTCGCCGAAGTATTTCGAGATCTGTTTCTGCTCAAACTTACCAAAGATTTATCTTTCGGCGAACGCAAATTATATGACACGGCCCAGGTATTGCTGGTCAGGGAGTTGTCGACGGCCAAAAATACCGACGAGGACACGATCCTATCCGAAATAGAATCATTGTTCGTTGCGGATAGCCCCGAAAGCTAAATATCGCAGATTATCTACAAGAAATTGGAAATATATTTGGTTCTTAAATTCCTGATTATGCAATGATCATGGAATAATGGATTCTTGGATTGATGGAATAGTGGGTTTATCAAGGGATATTACCCATCTTAGTTTTATGGCCCGAACGATTATGCCATTCACCCAACAGGCCAGTCTCCCAAAACCCATTGTACCGATATTCCAGTTTTCCAGCATTCCAATCGGGGCGAAGCCTCTTTCTATCCCCGTATTTGCCGCGTGCCCGTGAATGGTGCCTTTACCATTGTTATCGAGCAACACGATGCCGGGCAACGGCTGGATACCGCTGTTGCCTCTCACCTTTCCGCCTGTTCGCGATCACTGGCGGCCACGCTGATTTCTCAAGAACTCATCCTCGTCAATCAACGTCCGAAGAAGCCGGGTTACCGGCTTAGGCCGGGCGACCGGGTCGAGGGGCACATGCCGGCACCCGAGCCTGTTGATTATAAGCCCGAATCGATTCCACTCAACATTCGCTACCAGGACAGCCATATCATCGTGATTGACAAACAGCCCGGCATGGTCGTGCACCCGGCTCCCGGGCATTCCAGCGGAACCCTGGTCAATGCCCTGCTATTTCATTGTCCTGATCTGGGGGCCATCGGCGGCGAGATCCGACCCGGGATTGTACACCGGCTTGACAAAGACACGTCCGGAATCATGGTAGTCGCCAAGGATTCCGAGTCGCAGGAAGAACTGGCCCGACAGTTTAAATCCCGGGAAGTCGAAAAAAAATATCTGGCCCTCGTATTCGGCGAATTTAAATCCGATAAAGGTGAAATTAATTTACCCATCGGTCGGCATCCGGTCGACCGCAAGCGGATGGCCACCACAACCCGCAAGGGGCGGGCGGCGCTAACCGTCTGGAAAGTCCGTGAAGGTTTTGACGGAATTTCGCTGCTCGAATTGAATTTAAAGACCGGCCGAACCCATCAAATTCGAGTGCATTGCTATGCCATCGGGCATCCCGTGGTAGGGGACCCGGTGTACCGATCACGCAATTCAATCAACCATTTAAAAGGTAAATTAACCGGCCGACCATCTTCGATTATAGCCGCCATTAAATCTGCTGAGCGGCAGCAACTGCATGCCTGGCGACTGGGTCTGACCCATCCGAAATCGGGTGAATACATGACCTTTGAAGCTCCTCTGCCGGCGGACATGCAGGATTTGATTGCCAAGCTGAGATGGGAGCTCAAAGGTGAAAGCTCAAAGCTCAAAGGTGAAAGCTGAAAGCTGAAAGCTGAAAGCTCAAAGCTCAAAGCTGAAAGCTCAAAGCTGAAAGGCGGAAGGTGAACGGTGTTTGGCGTTCGGTGTTCGGGATTTGAGGTGCGGGTTTTCGATTGCGGATTGCAGATTGGGGGTTTCGGATTGGGAGGCATAGTGATAACCGCAAGGGGGCAGGGCGCAGGGCTGGGATGGAAAGGTTTAAGCTGAGAGGATAAAGGGCAAAGGGTAAAGGAAAAAGGAAATATGGTGAATTCTCTTCCTTTTTTCCGACTTCCGCATTCCGACTTCCGAATTCAAAATTCTGTCTTCTGTCCTCTGTCCCCTCACATCTATTAAAACCACGATGGAGGTACTAAAATGACATCTTACTCTGGAAGTGTTAAAGTAGCGGTGGTACAGGCTTCATCGGTTTTGTTCGATCGCGAAAAAACCATTCAAAAGACATGTGACCTGGTGGCTGATGCAGCGGGGCTGGGTGCCAAAGTCGTTTTATTACCGGAGGCTTTTGTTCCGGCTTATCCGCGCGGATTCAGCTTTGGGACGGTCGTCGGCAATCGCACGCCGGCCGGTCGGCGACTCTGGCAAAGATACTGGGACAACGCGATAGACGTGCCGGGTGCCGCTACTGATATTTTGGGCAAAGCCGCCCGGGAGGCCGGCATCCATCTGGCCATTGGGGTTATCGAGCGGGATGGAGAGTTCGGCGGGGGGACCCTGTATTGCACCCTGCTTTATTTCGGACCGGACGGACAGCTGCTTGGAAAGCACCGCAAACTCAAACCCACGGCCGCCGAACGCCTGATCTGGGGTGAAGGCGATGGCAGTACCTTGACGGTAATCGACACCGAGTTCGGGAAGATCGGTGGTCTCATCTGCTGGGAAAACTATATGCCACTGGCGCGGATGGCGATGTACGCCAAAGGGGTCGACATTTACCTGGCTCCCACGGCCGATCAAAGGGATGCCTGGCAGGCCACCATGCGGCACGTCGCGCTGGAAGGGCGCTGCTTTGTGCTCGGCTGCAATCAATTTGTCACCAGACAGATGTATCCCGGCGACCTGGAAGGCATTGAGGAATTGGATCAACTGCCGGAAGTCATCTGCCGGGGTGGCAGCGTCATCGTATCGCCCCTGGGGGAGGTTCTGGCCGGCCCGTTGTGGGATGAAGAAGGAATCCTCACAGCCGACCTCGACCTGGCGGAAGTCACCCGGGGCAAACTTGACTTTGATGTGGTCGGGCATTATGCAAGATCGGATGTGTTTCAGCTGACAATTAACGAGAAGCCGATTAAACCAGTGATATTAGGATAGCGGCACCCAGAATTCGGCAAAGGGTGGAGGGCAGAAGGTTAAGGGTAGAAGGTGGAGGGTGGAAGGTGGAAGGTAGAAGGTGGAGGGTGGAAGGTAGAAGGTGGAGGGTTATAGGTGGACGGCAGACCTTTACGGCCTTCAGTGTAAGGTAGATGGTCCAGGGTGGAAGGTAGACCGATTTAATTTGACCTTATACCTTATACCTTATGCCTTCAACCTTCAACCGTCTACCATCAACCTTCAACCATCAACCTTCAACCATCAACCATCAACCTTCAACCTTCTACCCTGCGTCAGCACTTCAGGCTTTGATAACAAGGTACGTCAGATACCCCAGGTAGCAGGCCAGCAACGCGATGCCATCCCGGCGTTTGATCGTGAAATCTTTTCTCATCATCAGCCAGGGCAAAAAGCTGGTAAACATCATCACCAGGTAATCGATCCACAATCCGCTTTCGATAAATCCACCCGGAATCGGAATGGGTCGCACCATGGATGCGACACCCAACACACTCATGATATTGAATACATTGCTGCCCACCAGGTTGCCGATACTGATATCCATCTCTCCGCGCAGGGCCGCCACCACCGATGTGGCCAGCTCCGGCAGCGAGGTTCCAAAGGCCACGATGGTCAAGCCGATGAATTTCTCGCTGACACCCAGAATTGTCATGATCTTGACCGCATTGTCGACGACAATTTGGGCGCCTCCTACTACTCCGGCGATACCGATCACGATCAGCAAGACCTGCTTGGGTCGGGAAGCGATAAAACCGATTTCTTCCAATTCAGATTCAATCTCAGCCGCTCCGGCCGTTTCCTTTTTGGCAAGGTAATAATTGAAAAAAGTATAAAGGATGATCCCGGCAAAAAGGCTGGTGCCTTCAATGCGACCCAGGGTCGAATTGTAGGTCAGCAACAACAGGTAGAGCGATATGGCCAGCATGATGGGGATGTCGCGCCTGACCACCGAAGGATCGCTTTTAATCGGATTGAAGACCGCCGATAAACCGAGCACCAGGGCAATATTGCAGATATTGCTGCCGACCACGTTGCCCACGGCGATCATACTCTTAGCCTGGATTGAAGATATGACGCTGACCACCAACTCCGGGGCGGATGTACCAAAGGCAACGACCGTTAAACCGATGACAATCGGTGTGACCCCCAGACTGCGCGCTAAACTGGAGGATCCTTTTACCAGCCATTCTGCACCGAAATACAGCAGCACAAAACCGACCAAACATAATGATATTAAAAGTATCATAAACCGAATATCCTCTTGGGTAGAAAAATTGAGCTGGCATAATAGAAAAGTGCCGTTATTGTGTCAAGGAATTATAGTGGGCCCGGAATCAAATTTGTAGAGCCTCAAATAATGTTTTTCCTTGCATTTATAATCCGATTTTAATAAAAATTCACGAGCCCCTGTTTAGGGCTTGCACAGTAAGATTTCACATTTTGAGCGTTGCAGCGCTTAAAATTGTGAATTTTTAATTTTGCGCGAACCGCGAGCAGGAGACTACCTGATATACCTTTACAAACATATCTATTGGGTGAAAGGAGGTGAACCGATTTACTCCAGCAAAATGCGGTTGATTTTGCTGATACCCTTGTTTGGTTTTATTTACTGCCGGACTGTTTTATCTAGAAAATAGTCCTAACAAAATCCAATAAAAGGAGAGAACATTATGGCTAACGGAAATGATAGGACACCCGCTCTGCAAAACGAGGACTGGTGGGCCTGTTTCATTGGCTGGTTTATTTTGCTCATAGCCATTATTGGCGTACACGAGGTTTCGGCCGGGAAGTGGGCGGTATCCATTCTGCCGGCGGCGCCGAAACTAGGCAAATGGACCGAATTATCGGCAGCCTTTCCCAAAGGCTTCGGTGCCACCCTTGGAACCGGCTTGGTCATGTGGGCGTTTATTTGTGTGTTGACCTTAATTGCCGGCTACTTTTTAAAGTTTGACCTCAAAGCGTTCATACCCGGATTCCTGATTATTTTTATCATCGCATTTGTTTCCATGGTGATCGCCAAACAGGCGTTTATCGCCAGGTGGGGCATTTCATACGTGCTCTTTGCCCTGGCATTCGGACTGATCATCAGCAATATCTTCAAGGTGCCTAAAATCCTGAAAGCAGCCGGCCAGACCGAGTTTTTCGTCAAGATCGGCCTGGTCTGCATGGGGGCCACCATCATGTTTTCCGTCGTGCTGAAAGCCGGTGTGTTCGGTGTGGCCCAGGCCCTGCTGGTGGCCACCACGGTCTGGTTTGGGACCTACTACATCTGCCGCGCGTTTAAAGTATCCGAACGATTCAGCAGCATCATCGCCACCGCCAACGCTATCTGCGGCGTATCGGCCAGCATCGCAGCAGGCGGCGCCGTGCAGGGTGACCCCAAAGAAGTCAGTTACATGGTGGCCTGGGTGCTGGTGTGCGCCGTGGTGCTGATCCTTGTCATGCCGCCGATCGCGGTTTGGATGGATCTGCCGACCAACATGGCCGGAGCCTGGCTGGGCGGTGTCATCGACAATACGGGAGCCGTGATTGCCGCCGGTGAAGTTTTACGGGATGCCGAAGGCAATCCCAGCCAAGCTGCGGTAAATGCCGCGGCCGTGGTCAAAATGGCGCAGAACGTCCTGATCGGCATCGTGGCGTTTTTGATGGCGCTGTGGGCCACCATGTCCCTTGAGAAAAAAGACAGCGGCGAAAAGCCGTCGTTTATGGAGGTCTGGTACCGGTTTCCGAAATTCGTGATCGGATTCATGGTCGCCTCCCTGGTGGTTTCCTTTTTGGTCGAGCCGGTCTGGGGCGCCAAAGCCGCCAAGGCTGCCGGCAAGGCGTGCAAGAGCTACCGCAGCTGGCTGTTTGCGCTGTGTTTCGTTTCCATCGGACTGGAAACCGACTTCAAAGAGCTGGTATCGGTGGGTGGCGGCCGCCCGGCCATCGCCTATTGGTTGTCCCAGGGCGCAAATGCCGTTTGGACCTTATTCATCGCCTGGGTTCTGTGGTCCGGTACTTTCTTTACCCCGGCCATTTTGCCGGATTGATGACATCCTGGTTGAGCGGTTCCCTTTTTCGCCCCTCGGATTGCGATCCCTCAAGATCACGGATCAAGTCGCGGGGCAAGCAGGGTTCAACCTTAAAGGTAGATAAATCGGAAGGCATTCCATGGCGGAATGCCTTCCTTTTTTTTTGCTTTTGCCACTTCCATAGCTTTCCCTCAAAGTTGTTGACCCTCTTATGAAACTACATTTAAAGCGAACCGCAGAATATCGAATATCGAACCGCAGAATGTCGAAGTGTGGAATCGCTTTGCTCAGTCTTTTTAATAAGATAGATAAAATACATTCCTTCGACATTCGATATTCATTATTCGATATTCGATATTCGCTTTTCAAAGTTTCTTTTTTTGATCAGACCGGCTGTCCTTTAGCCGGAGGCCGCCGCTCGTGTGAAACTACATTTCAAAAGCTGTAATTGGTTGCATTTTAAGCTACGTTGCCATTGTAGGTTGGGTTGAGCCAACTCCGGGCTTTGTTGGGTTTCGTTGCACTCTACCCAACCTACATTTTTTCGGCGTTCTCATGAAATGCGAAACCCAACAACGGCCGATAGTTGGAACCGGGTCACAGCAGTTTCTTTACCGATCAGACCGGCTGTCCTTTATCCGGAGGCCGCGCTGAATCACTAGAGCAGTGGACGGTTCAGTACGTCTATACGTTGACATGCAAATAGATTCGATGATATTCCGTAACAAAAAAGGATAAGGGGCTATGGACAAATTCAATGTTATTCTGGAGGCTGAACAGCAGTTTGCCAGGGAGGTGACTCTGGGGGTGATCGTTACACGTCCCTTGACCGTGTGGCATACCATTATTCCAGGATTTTTCATTATTGATTTTCTGCGGCGCGGCAGTGCCATACGGCAATACTCCAAGCATTTTATGTTTCCGCGCAAAATTGCACTGGATGCGGCCGTGGCTGATATGCAGCCGGAAGAAAAAGACTCTCTGGAATCAGATGCGGCGGACAATGTACGGATTTGGCTGGAAGCACTGAAGCTGTATTCGCCGGGTCTGGTTGAGGCGCATATCGAGCTGATCCGGATTCTGACCGTCCATTATCAGAAGCTGATCAAGGCCGACGGCGATACCATGAATGCTTTAATAGAGCACGCTTATCAAAATTCTGAAAATTTTAAGGAATTTATCGAGACAATTACCTCGGCCGAAAATGAGGTGGATCGTCAGGTAATCGAACAGCTTGGCGGCAATGAAAAAGTCAGGGAGAAAATAATTGCCGAACAACAGCAGATTGCCAAACGAAGACAAAAGATCCTGGAACAAGTATTCTGAGATAGTTTATGTCTGCAAACCTAAAAAAGAAATTTAATCATATATACAATTACGAACGTCATGTCGGCAGTGCGGTAGCTTTGCGGGTGATAAAGTCCAAACCGATCGGGGTATGGGAATTTCTCATTCCAATTGTCTTTATTTTGCATTTTATGCGCAACAAACAATCCCGCGAGGTTTTTATCCAGAATTATATGTTTACCAAGCGGCATGCGCTGGATGCAGCCTTCAAAATGCTTAAAAAAGGACTCGGCAAACAAGATGTTATGACCAACGTCAAGGATAAAACCCGGGCCTTGCTGACCGCCCCGCAAACCCGGGGTATATATTCAGATGCCATTCGCCGGCAGCAGATGCGCGAGATAGACCTGTTGTTCGATCACTACGGCAAGCTTCTGGGGGTTGAGGGCGAAGACTATGCCGCCCTGGTGCGCAATGCCTATGGCAACCGGTCCGGCTATATGGAATTTCATGAACAGTTAACGACAGCGGAAAAAAAAGTATCCGATGCGGCCCGGCAGACGCTCGGATCGCAGGCCGATGTTGATGCGCTGCAGCGAATCGAAAGGGCCACCGAGGCAGTCCGTCAATCTCGCATCGAAACTATTTTCGGTTCATAGGGTACAGTACTGACAATGGATCCGATAGCATGATGCTGTCATAACATCGACCGGATTCTGAGATACCTATGACTGATATTATCGGTATCCATAATTTTTTTACCACGAAATACACGAAACACACGAAATATTTGTAGGATAGAAAACATTATTTGCTCGCAGAAAACATGGTCCTCTGGGCCAGTCGTTGATCCCGTGTTCTTTACGGGGGTCAGAGACAATCGGCTGTGCCATGAATCCTGCTGCCGGCGAGAGCGGAATGATGGAATACTGGAAAGTTGGAATCTTGGGTTTAGTGGAATGGGATCTATTTTTATAGGGATGGTATGGATCGGTTTTACAAAATCAGGCCGTCATCCGCTTTCGATTCCCAATATTCCTCTATTCCAACATTCCAATATTCCATTCGGAGTCTAAGGTAAAATCTACTCCGCTGGGGTAAAATCAAAGCCGGGCACTCTAGGCTCGGATTTTTCACTTTTTAGTGTATTTCGTGCTTTTCGTGGTTGGAATTATATCTTCCGCTAAAAAAAGTATATGGAACATGCTCAGCGATCAAGAACGCCAATGGGTCTATCACCATGCCTATCTTCCGGAGCACCTGCCCGACTATGTCGCAGCTGTTTCGGGCGCCGAGCCTTTTCTGCATCACAATTATCTATATTTTTGCGGTAAAAAACACCTCATCTTCAACGGGTACCCCTTGGTTCCTGAATCGGACCCTCCTGCTCAAATATACAATTCTATCTGTGAACGCCTTCAGCCGCTGACAGCGGCGGTGATTGCGCCACGGATCTGGCTGCCGGAAGCGCAATGCGATCATTGGGAAGATGACCGCTATTTTCGGCTTGATTTGCCACTTGCCGCATTGGATGGAGCAGTGGCTTACATGCTGCGCCGCGCCCGGCGAGATTTGCACGTGGTGCAGGGCGATTTCGGAAAAGAGCACAAGAAGATAATCAAGGCCTTTTTAGCGCGCCATCGATTCAATCGTAGGCAGAAATACATTTTCAAGCATATCGTGCGTTACCTGAAGGCCAGCGACACTGCCGTTGTGCTTGAAGCCAGAAAGGAAAAAGATCTCGCGGCTTTCAGCATCGTGGACATGGGTGCCTTGGATTATGCCTTTTACCTGTTTAGTTTTCGATCCGGCAAATTAAATGTGCCCGGCGCTTCCGATCTGCTTTTTCAGGCCATGGTCGATCAGGCCCAGATCCGGGGCAAAGGGGCCATCAACCTTGGATTGGGAGTCAATGACGGCATACGGCGTTTCAAAGAAAAATGGGGCGGGGTGCCATTCTTGGACTATTGCTCGGTCCAGGTGGACTACAGGGAGATTGATATCGGATCTTTGGCGAAGAAGCTGTGAATCTAAACATTTGCTAGGTCAGGATTTATATTGTTTTTGCGTAATCCGAGTCATAAAACTTGAAAATCACAAATTACAAATCTCAAATAACAAATAAATTACAATGACCAAAAGCTCAAATTCCAAACAATGATGATTTCACAAAAAGTCGAATTCATCATGTGTTTGGTGTTTCGTGTTTGGTATTTGGTAGAACCCTTCGCACGTCATATCAAGATGTTATACCACTAAACACCAAATACTAAACACTCTCGTCAACAGGTCGTTTTTCGACTTTTTACGAGACCGTCAAACCATGTATGCGAGATAATTTATGCTGTCTGCCGGGTTTCGGTCATTGAGATTTCGAATTTGGATATTACTTGGGATTTGGTGCTTGAATATTGAATTTTCAATGCTGCCGTCATTTGAATAACAATGCTATAGGCTGAGTTCAACCGGTTTACTTCTTCACACCGGAATAGATTTTTTCCGCTTCGGGCAGACGAACTTTTCTGGTTGCCGCTCTCACCTTGTCAAACCACAGGCGCCGTTCTTTTTTTGTGCCTTTGCGCATGGTGGTGATGGCTGCCTGGATGACTTCTTCTTCTACTTTTTGCAGGCGGTTGAGGAAAGCCAGGTAGCTGCCTTTTGAGGTGTATAGGGCTTTCAGAGCATCTTTGTAGCGGTGCTGATTACACGCGAGCAACTCAAGGTAGTGGTCTACCAGGAAGCCGATTTCCTGCAGCTGCTTATTTCGGATTTTGTCCGTGTAGAACCCCTTTTTTTCTTTATCCAGAATATCCTTGGTTTTGATTTCGATGCGTCGGATCTCCCAGGCCCGCTCCGCTCCCCGATGGATGTTGAAGCCGGCATCCAGCGCCAATTGCCGGGTAAAAAACAGATTCTTGCGAAGCTGCTGCAAACGCAGGCGATATCGTATGAGATCGTATATGAACAATGGAAAGACAACGATGCGCCAGTGGTACTTGGATTTTTTCATTTCAATTAAATCCGCGGCGATTCGATTGGATTGACGGGTTTCGAATTTCTTAATGGCGTTGTGTGATTTCATTGCGATTGGGTATTTCTATGATCTACCAAAGGATTTGATGCATTGCCTTGTCTTCCAGACAAAGGCCTCGCACGCAACCTATAGGAAAGGCGATTTGATGTCAACCGCCTGTTGATGGGTACTGGATGCTGGATGCTGGATACTGGATGCTGGATGCTGGTGTTGAATTTTAGATAGTCTGAATGAATATTGTTTAATTATTTAGGCACACGTTTTCTTTTTCCGTTTTATTTTAACATTTTCAGATTTTCACATTTTTTTACTGAAGGTTGTCATCGATTAAAATTGGGGGCCAGCCCCCAAGCCCCCGGGATTTATCGCATAGAGGACCAAGGAAGAGGCAGTCAAAACAAGACGGAGGCTGTAAGTTACAGCCTCCGCCTCTTCCCCGG